>JAEEGF010797157.1_pt1 | contig 25194 bp, 22 predicted proteins | sample 9134171 | NCBI WGS metagenome assembly JAEEGF01 (sample SAMN16246542, study PRJNA631951) | gut metagenome | biome: gut microbiome; feature: rumen; material: AP-attached | host: Bos | place: Iran: Karaj | collected 2018-10 | reverse complement strand
TACATGAGGCGTTGGATACAAACTTTGTTCCTTTCTTGTATGTCTTCTCGTTTACGCCGCATACGAACATCGGTGTGTCATCCTTGGAAGGAGCTGTCATAACTACATATTTTGCTCCAGCCTTAAGGTGTGCCTCTGCCTTCTCTTTTGTAAGGTTGAGACCAGTTGCCTCTACGATATACTCTGCACCAACCTTGTCCCATGCTAGCTCGGCAGCATCCTTGCATGCTGTTACTCTGATCTTCTTGCCGTTTACAATAAGAAGTGATTTCTCAACATCTGCCTTGATAGTACCTTCGAATGCGCCGTGCATTGTGTCGTACTTAAGCATATATGCCAGATAATCTACAGGACAGAGATCGTTGATTCCCACAACTGTAATGTCTGGGCGTGACATTGCGGCTCTGAAAACAAAGCGACCAATTCTACCAAATCCATTGATACCGATTTTAGTTGTCTTCATAATAAAACTCCCTTAAGTTTTTATATTATTATAATAAATATAAGATAAAGCCCTGTTTATGTCAATTTATCGAGTATGCTTTTGTCAAGGTCCGGGTGAATTCCGAGCCGGGTAAGAGAGAAATCGTAGCGCACAGGATCGTCAAGGTCATACTGAGCAAAGGCAGCTGTTATCTCCTGGGCTGTCTTAAGATCGCCGGCCTTGCGGTTTGTAAAGCCCAGCCGGGTGGCTATATCGTGCATGTGGGTGTCCACCGGCACCAGCAGATCCCGTTTTGAGACTCTGGTCCAGCCACCCGGATCCACTGAGTCCTGCCGTACCATCCAGCGGAGGTACAGGGCAAACCGTTTGCAGGCGCTTCCCTTCTCCGGCGGAGTTATAAGGATACCGCAGCACCCTTTGGAATGCTCCTGGATAAAGGCAAGGAAACTGCTGACAGCCGGCAGAATATTACCCGGATTATAGCGCTCCATGAAAAGTGTCTCCAGACTGCCATACTGCCGCAGAGCTTCTCCTATTGCATAGAGGAACGATGAGATTTCCCGGCACTTGAAGAACCGGTAGACAAAGTTTTTATATTGATCCTGCAATTCTTCGAGAGATAATTCAGCAAGGGTTTCGGCAGGATGAGGCCCCAGAGGAGAGAGCACCTGATCAATTGCCCTGAGTATCAGATCCACCCGGCCCACTGCCAACGAAGAGGCTATAAGGCCTGCAACTTCTCTGTCCCTGGCATCAGGATAAGTACGTACAGGTGCCAGAGGGTCGGGATATATGTATTCCGGCCTGTGATAAGCGACATAGACTGTGTCTAAAATTTCCTTGACTGTCATAGAACCAAAAATAAAAAAATCTCCTGCACAGGCAGGAGATTTGGGCCCACATGGACTTGAACCAGGGACCACTCGATTATGAGTCGAGGGCTCTAACCAACTGAGCTATAGGCCCGTTATATAAAAAATATAAAAAAAGGGGCTCCTGTTGTCAAGAGCCCCACTTATTCCTAAAAAGGAATTATCACTTCTTAGCTTCGGCAGCTGCCACATCTCCCTCGAACTTGACTTTCTGGATCTTAGCCATCCAGATGTAGAGCAGGGACGGTGCGATGAAGAAGGATGAATATGTACCTACACAGATACCGATTATCAGGTTGAATGCGAAGTTCTTGATGGCACCCAGACCGAACACATAGATGGCAACAACTGCGATGAGTGTTGTCAAGGATGTGATGATACCTCTGGAGAGTGACTGGGAGATACTTGTGTTCAGGATCTGCTTAAGAGGGCTTCCCTTGAGCAGGATGATGTTCTCCTTTACTCTGTCGAAGATAACGATTGTAGCGTTCAGTGAGTAACCGATGATAGTAAGTACAGCAGCGATTGTGGTCACATCCACCTCAAGCTGGAGTGCTCCGATCACTCCTACCATCACCAGGGCGTCATGAGCAAGTGCCATGATGGAGGAAAGACCATATGCCAGCCGGAACCGGAACCAGATGTAGACAAGCATGAGGGCCAGCGAGAGGATGATCAGCCATGCAGACTGCAAACTCAAGGTCTGGGAGAACCGTGGACCTGAGAATTCGGATGACAGGATAGTCACATTTGCCGCAGTGAACTTGCCCTCAAGAAGGCTCTTCACCTTATCTGAAACAGCCACGCCGGTCTGCTCGCCGGTCTCTCTTACTCTGATGCTGAAGATCTGGTCTGCAGCATCACCTACGACCTGAATCTGTGTTGCCCCTGCAGGTGCAAGGACAGTTCTCATGTCAGAGATATCGGCCTTTACAGAAGAGTTGATCTGAACCCGCATGTTAAGACCGGAGAGGAAGTCGATTCCAAGGTTGAATCCACCCCGTGCACCTGTGATGATGAACAGAAGAATAATGACAATCAGGGATGCGATAGGAGCGATATATCTAAGCTTTGTAAATTCGTAAACTTTTTTCATCTCTTACTTCTCCCAGCTTATGCTTAATTTCTTCATGTGGCCCACATCCAGACAGAAGTCGAAAATAAGTCTGGATACGAAAATTGCGGTGAACATAGAGGTTACAATACCAACTGCCAGTGTATAGGCGAAGCCCTGGATAGGACCTGTTCCCAGCTGAGACATGAACACAGCTACGATGAATGTGGTTATGTTGGAGTCCATGATAGCCCAGAAGGATTTCTCGAAGCCTGCCTTTACAGCAGCGGCCGCAGATTTACCGATCCGGTACTCCTCTTTGATTCTCTCGAATATAACGACATTGGCATCCACTGACATACCGATGTTCAGGATAAGACCTGCGATACTGGTCAGTGTAAGGGTCAGGTTGAATGCTGACAGGATACCTACCATGAGGTAGAGGTTAAGCAGCAGCATAAGGTCTGCGATAAGACCAGCCCCCTTGTAGTAGATGATCATGAAGATGATTACAAGGAGAAGACCAAGGCCCATAGCCCGGACACCCTGACGGATGGAGTCTTCACCAAGGGATGCACCGACTGCCTGCTGGTTGCTTACTTCCAGGGAAACTGGAAGAGCTGCAGTCCTGAGAACCAGTGCGATATCCTGTGCTTCCTGCTTGTCGAGACCGGACATCCGGACCTGACCGCCAGAGATAGCCTCCTGGATTGTAGCACCAGCCTTCACATTGTCATCAAGTACGATGGAAAGGGTCTTCTTTACATTTGCAGAGGTAAGCTTGAAGAAGATATCTGCTCCTTCCTTATCCAGTGCGAAGTTGATCACAGGACGTCCTGTAACCGGGTCGTTGCCCACCTGTGCATCCACAATGTGGGAACCGTCAAGTCCGATCTCCTCGCGGATAGCAACATGGTTCACTGTATAGTCGATTCCGTAGTTGTCTTTCTGGACAAAGCGTCTGCATACAACACCGGCAGGAAGGATTGACTTGTCAACCGGCTGCTCGTTCTCATCCAGGGCACGGCCAGGATTCTGGTCAATATAATCTCTTAAAGCCTTAGTAGCATCATCATCAACAATGTGGAAATTGAGCTTTCCTTTTCCCATGAGGAATGCGTTTACACGCTCCGGGTCTGCAGCACCAGGGATTTCAATGGTGATTCCAGTATCTCCCTGTCTTCTGATCTGGGGCTCTGTGATTCCGAACCGGTCGATTCTGTTGTTCAGAATCTCGATGGCACGGTCAATAGCACCCTTCTTATCCTCTGCAGTAGGAGTTCTGCCCAGCTTCTCTCCAAGGCTGTCCATATCTGCCTCAAGCAGTACTGTCATACCGCCGGAAAGGTCAAGACCAAGCTGGAGAATGCTCTTGCTCTTCTCCTTGAGACTCATGATATCGTCGCGATAATAAGCCTCTATAGCATTGAAAAGCTGCTTCTTGCTCTTGAAGCTGCTTAAAACCTGCTGAACGCTCCAAGTCTTAGGAGCATCCTTTTTCATCAGCTTATAGTTGGCAGCTGCCTTGTCCTTAAGGAAGCTGTACTCAGCCGGAATTGCCTGATCCGGGTTCTCCTTGACCATAGCCTCAAGCTTTTCCAAGTCTTCGGCCGCCTTGGTCTGAGAGAAGTTCCTGATCTGCTCTCTGGAACCAGTAGCAATTGCCTTGGCATCCTTGCTCACACCGAAATACCATTTTCCGGTAGGATAGAGGAAGACTGTAGCAATAGCCACAACCAGAAGCACTAGAATAAATCTAGTTCTCTTACTCATAAATTCTCCCCAGTTGTTTATTTATCTTCTTTTTTGTCTTCAATTTTTGCTTCTGTCTCTGCTGAAACCTTGGCCTCGTGGCTCTCAATCACAGCGGCAACAGCTGGTTTGACAAACTCAATCTTTGTGTTGTCATCAACCTTGATAACTACAGTCTGCTCTTTCACAGCCAGGATAACACCCCTGACTCCTCCGATAGTCTGAACCTTGTCAAACTTCTTGAGGTTAGAGAGCATTTTCTGTGTCTCTTTCTGCTTCTTGTTCTGCGGACGGATGATGAAAAAGTAGAAAATTGCGATAACACCGGCAAAGGTGATGAATGTTGTCATTGCAGAACCAGCGGCCTGAAGAACAGGCATTCCCATAAGAATACTACTCATTTTGTTTCCTTTAATAAAAAATCAATTATCTTATTATAATTATCACTTATAAGGCTGATAGTCAATAAACTAAGCAGTCACGCCGAAAATCTTTTTAAGTTCGTCAAAGCTTTCCACCGGTTGGCCGGACAGGGCATTGTATCTGTCCAGAACCAGCTGCTCCTCCCCCTTATCCTTGGAAAAGATTGCAGAACAGACTGCAGCTTTGACCAGTCCCTTATCAAACAGTTCGGCTGTGCCAAGCTTTCCATACGCCTGGGCCGACTTTTTGTCCACCACAGCGTTGTCGCCGTCATAGCCTATGGTAAAAATAAATTCTTCCCGTGTCATATCTTTTCTATTATAGTGATTTTTACCGTGGAAAGGCAAGGGAAAATTTAAGGGACTCGGGTTTCTGCCCCATGGCCTTGATTGAGCCGGTAAAACGGCGCCACAGACTTCCCCGGACAGTCCCTTCCTCGGCAACCAGCGGATAAATAGCCAGAGGGCTGCCATCCAGCGATACTGTGCAGCTTCCTACTGGAGTTCCGGCCGCTATTGCCCCTTTAAGCCCCTTGGTGAAGGTGATATCCCAGCTAAGCTTATAAAGCTGGCTGTAAGGAAGGCAGAGATGCTCGGAGCCCTGGATGGCGACAGGCACAGTATCGGCTGTGCATCCGAAGACCGGAGCACTCACAGGAGCCGGCAGCACAGGCAGGAAGCTTTTGAAGGTGTGAAAGCCGTAGGAAAGGAGGCTTGCCCCCTCCTCCATGCGGAACAGCTTGGCATTCATTATATCCTTCGCCTTTATTCCCATGATCACGGCCACCAGACGCATCCCGTCCCTCTCGGCTGTCAGGGAGATATTGTAGCCCGATTCATCTATATAGCCTGTCTTAAGGCCGTCCACTCCTGGGTAACGCCCCAGAAGATCGTTGCTGTTGTTGATTACCCGGCTCCCCATCCTGAAGTCCACAGCCCCTGTAAGAACGTCCAGGTAATCGATGAAATTCTGAATATAGATACGGCAGAACTGACAGAATTCCAGGGCATTCACCTGGTTAGAGGCCTCATACCCTGCCGGGTCGGTGAATACAAAGGATTCAAAGCCCAGCTGCCTTGCCTTCTGGTTCATCATCTCCACACATGCATCCCGGCTGCCGCCCACCAGTATAGCCACTGCCATAGCAGCATCGTTGCCTGATGTGACCATAAGGCCGGTCAACAGGTCCCGCACTTTTATCCGCTGTCCTGCCCTGATGTACATAAGGGAAGAGCGGTAAGGGGCCCTCTCGAAGTCGGCCTCGGGGGGAACCACAACCTCCTGGTCCATATCCAGCTCCCCGGATCTGATCTTCTCCATAAGCAGATATGTGGTCATAAGCTTGGTCATGGAGGCCGGCGGAATTATCTCATCAGGGTTCTTGGTATAGAGGACTGCACCTGTGTCGTAATCCATCAGGACAGCGGCCTTGCACAGCAGTACAGGCTCCGGCACGGTGGTGAAGCCGTCATAGATATCTGAATAGGTTATTTCCGGCGTATTCTCTTTGGACGGTGCGACACAAGCCCTTATGCCGGCAACTATCCCGAAAAGTATGGCTGCCAGGATGAGGATCTTGATTATTCTTCTTACAGTGCGCTTTGTCATGCGATTACAGAGGCAATTATATCCATTGCTTTTTCGTACGAGGAATCAGCAATCGCCATTACTGCAGAAATCGGGGAACCGCCATAGTTCAGGTTGTCGATATCTATGCCGGCTTCGGACAGAGCGGCCAGAATCTTGAACAGAGGCTTGAAGGAGCTGGCAAGCCCTTCTCCTATTACGCCCACAATGGCAATGCCCGATGCATAGCTCACCTTCTCGATGCCCAGGTTGGCCTTGAGCCTTGCTGTAAGGTCATCCCAGTCTATCATGTGCTCGTCCTTCACATAGAAGTTGAGTGTATCAATTCCCTTGAGCTCGAAGGAGATGATAAGTCCCAGTGCACCCAGCTCCTTCTTGAGCTGCAGATGCAGGTCGTGCATATCCTCCAGCTTGTACTTCTCTATTGTTATCCGGCGGAACCGCCGCTTTCCGGCGATGCCCACCACTGGATCCTTGGAGGAATCCCGCTGGGAATTTATGAATGTTCCCGATTCTTCAGGAGCGTTTGTATTCTTTATGTTTATAGTGATATTGGCCTGCCGTGCCGGGGCAATAGCCTCCTCGTGGAACACATTGGCACCCATATATGCCATTTCCCGCATCTCTTTATAGGTGATTTCCGGTACCGGCCGTGCATTGGCAGTTATGCGGGGATCGCAGGTGTAGGTGCCGGATACATCGGTCCAGTTTTCGTAGATATCGGCGTTCAGAGCCTTGGCATAGATAGAGCCTGTGATATCCGAGCCTCCCCGGGAGAAAGTCTTTATATTGCCGTCAGGACCAAGTCCATAGAAGCCTGGAACCACATATTTCTTAGAAGTATCCACATTGGCCTTTATAAGTTCGTAGGTCTCGGGCAGAATCTCGCCGTGCTCCCCTATGCGGATGACCTTGGCGCTGTCTAAGAACTCAAAGCCGAAGTAAAGAGAGATAAGCTTGGCATTCAGATATTCACCGCGGCTTGCGGCATAGTCCGGGCTGCACTTGTCCATCAGGCGGGACTTGATGGTAATCAGCTCCTCCTTAAGGTCAGAGGTTATATCAAGGACAGCGGCAATCTGGAGATACCGGTTCCTGATCTTGTCCCATACTGCAGTTATATCTTTATCGTTGCTTGCAAGATTATGGCATTTATAGAGGAGGTCTGTTATCTTGTCATCCTCTTTATCCCTTTTTCCAGGGGCAGAGACAACTACAATCCGTCTGTCGGGATTGGCCTTAACAATAGCCTGAGTCTTGGAGATCTGCACCGCATCGGCCACAGAGCTTCCACCGAATTTGCAAACAATCATCTTTTTCTCCTTTTAAGGAATTCTGAAAAACATTAAACACAATTAAAAACAAAGTTTCAAGACTTTTCTATACCTTGACTACCTAAATATTATAATATATCTTTATATACCATGAAGATTTGGATTAAATACCTCATCGGGGCCATAGCTGGAGTTGTCCTGGGCAATATCTTCACCAGTTTCTTCGCAGATCCTGCGGTGAGCGAGACTGGCACCAGAATCATCCTTAGCATTGGAAAGTATACATTCTTCCCACTGATTCTGTTTGCCGTGGCATTCTCTGTCTCAAAGCTGATGACCGAGCATCTTCTGTTCAAGGTATTTTTCAAGGTTGTGCTGTTCACGGCAGGATCTTCCTTAGTCCTGACTTTAGTCGGCGGCGGAGCTGCCCTTTTAGTGTTCCAGGGACGTATCCCTATTATCTCCGAAGGGGCTGTGAACTTAAGCCTCCCCACCCTGGCTCAGCATATTGCCATGATTTTCCCGGATAACTTCTTTGCCATATTCACAGCCACAGGCAACTATCTTATGCCGATGCTGGTGCTGGCTATCCTGGTGGGAATAAACATGAATCCTTCCAATCTCCACACCCGCCCTGTGATTCTGATTTTCGACTCTGTGGCCAGAATCTTCTTTGATATAAACAGTCTGATAATAGAATTCATGGCTCTGGGAATCGTGTTCCTTTCTGCCACCATGACCGCTTCTCTGATTGCGAACCAGCAGCTTGCACTGTACAAATATCTGCTTATAACAGTGGGATGCGCAACACTGTTTGTTATATTCATCCTTATTCCGGCCGTGATGATACTCTGCTGCAGGAAGGGAAAGCCTTTCCAGTCGCTGTACGGGCTTCTTGCCCCTGCCATGGCCGCATTCTTCTCGGGGGATGTATATTTCGGCGCCACCACCCTTATCAAGAGCTCCTTTGAGAACATCGGTGCCAAGCGTAAAGTGGGGGCTCCCGTAATCGCATTCCTCACTATATTCAGCAGAGGCGGCACTGCAATGGTTTCAGCCGCATCAATCATAATAATCATCAAATCCTATACTGGAATCGAGATAACCTGGCAGGACTTCTTCCTCATCATGCTCCATACATTCCTCCTCTCGTTCATCTTAGGGGCTGTCCCGGGAATGGGCACAGCAATATCTATCACCATGCTCTGCAACGGGTATGGACATGGCATAGAGAACGGCTATCTTGTGGTACAGCCGGTGGCCGGGCTTCTTATAAGCTTCAGCGTTCTGGTGGATATAACAGTCATGGGCTTCATAAGCACAGTCATTGCCCAGCAGACCGACCTGCGTAAGGAAATAAGCATAGTCAAGTTCACATAATTATGGAAAAAGAGAACACTTCATTCTTAGACAAAGTCGCCTTCATAGACACCAAGCTGGATGAGGTGCTTAAGAGCGCCTTCAAGACAGAGAAAAAATACAAGGCACGGCTTAAGGACATAGAGCCCGAGTACAGGGCCAGCGCCATAAACCTTATGGACTACCTGGCATTCCGCAGCTTTGACATAGACAAGCTGCAGAAGAAAATGCAGAAACTGGGTTTCTCCGACCTTTCCGATATAAGCTCCCATGTGCGGCAGACATTGATCTCAGTCAAAGGAATTGCAGACATGGTGCTGGGAAAAAGTCCTAAATACGAGGATGAGGAGTATATAACAGCAAGGAAGAGCCAGAAGCTTCTGGAATCCAACTGCGATGCCCTCTTTGGCACAAAGCCCGAGAAGAGGGGAACCAGGGTCATGGTGACTATGCCTGCCCAGGCAGCCGATGACATCAAGCTTATAGAATCCATGCTGGATGCAGGAATGGACTGCGCCCGGATAAACTGCGCCCATGACACCCCTGAAATCTGGGAGGCAATGATTGAGAACATCCATACTGCCTCAAAGTCCATGGAAAAGGAATGCTCCATAGTCATGGACATTGCCGGCCCCAAGATCCGCACCGGAAGCCTTGCAGGCGACCCTATTACGGTAAAAGAGGGAGACACCCTGGTGCTGACCCGGAAGATGATTCCCGGCGAAGGGAGAAAAGAGGATAGATTTGCCCATATCGGCTGCACCCTGGGGAATGTGTTCCAGTGTGCCAAACCTGGAAACCGGATTTACTACGACGACGGCAAGGTGGAGGGCAACATAGAGAAAGTGAGTCCCGACGAGATTGAGGTGCGCATAACCAGTGCCAAGTCATCGGGCAGCAAGATAAAGGGAGACAAGGGGCTCAACTTCCCCGACACAAAGCTTAACTGCCAGGGCTTTACACCTAAGGACAAGGAGCATCTGGCCATAATTGCAAAGAACCAGAAGAAATGGAAGATCCAGGCCCTTAACCTCTCATTCGTAAACAATCCGGCAGAGCTGGATATGATGATAAACGATATAAAGAAGCTGGGGCTCAAGACCGGAATAATCATAAAAATAGAGACAGAGCAGGCCTTCGAGCACCTGCCGGGCATCATACTTTCGGCCATGAAGATCTACCCTGCCGGCATTATGCTGGCCCGGGGCGACCTGGCTATAGAGACAGGGTGGAAGAACTTCGCCACAATCCAGGAGGAGATTATACGGATCACTGCAGCAGCCCATCTGCCCCTTGTCTGGGCAACCCAGGTGCTGGAGACCCTGGCCAAGGATGGAGTGCCCACCCGGGCCGAGATCACCGATGCGGCGCTGTCAGAGCGCTCTTCCTGCGTCATGCTGAACAAGGGCAAGTATATTGTCATGGCTATCCGCATGCTGGATAAGATAGTGCGCCGCATGGAGAAGTTCCGCACCAAGAGCGAGAACGTGCTGCCTAAACTGGACGGAGCCGAGAAACTTATGCTTTCTCATCGGAAATATGATATCTGAAAAAGCAGTCAGAGTCCTTAAAAGCTTAGTCCTGCCCCTCCTACTATATCTGATTCTATTCAATCCTTTTTTCAGCGAGCAGGACCAGCACATAAAAATAACCATGAGCTCTGCCTTTTTATCGCTGGGCATAGCCCTGAGCCAGCTGGCGTTATTCATTTTCATGATGGCAAAGGTGAACAGGCTGCCCCTGGCAGACACAGGGCTTTTCTCCTTCTCTTATAAGACAATGCTCAAACTTATTCCAAGCATGCTGATAATATGGGGCATCTACTTCGCCGGAATACTTATGCTGCTTCTTACAACCGGCTCTGCGGAGGATCCTGCCATAATAACTCTGGAGCTGAAGGCCCCGCTGTGGATGCTGGCCCTGATGATGCTTGGGGTGGGTTACTGCGAGGAGTTCTTCTTCAGAGTCTACCTTGTCGACACACTGAAAACTGTGCTTGGGAAGAAAGCTGCCATAATCATAAGTGCGGTATTCTTCGCGCTGGGACATATGTATCAGGGATACTTGGCTGTGATCATAATCTTCTTCATAGCGCTGGGCTTCCAGTGGATCTACTGCCGGTATAAGAGCATCCATGTGAATGCTGTGACCCATGCGATGTTCGATGTCATATCTGTGCTTCTGAAGGGGTGTTGAGATGATCCAGTCCTTTACCACCGTATTCCAGCAGATAGTCATACTTTTCATCATGATAGCAGTGGGATATTTCTGCTCCAGACGCGGTATCCTCTCCCCTTTGACAATAAAAGAGCTGTCCCGGTTCATCATCTATGTCGTCACCCCATGTATTGTAGTGGAATCCTTCCACCGCCCCTTTGACAGCTCCATGCTGCAGAGGATGGGAATAGTCTGCGCCGCAGCTGTAGGCGCCCATGTCCTGAATATAATTTTATCAAGAGCCCTGATCCGGGATAAAGAACAGAACCGGAGAGTGGTATACCAGTTTGCAACCATATTCAGCAACTGCGGATTCATGGGACTTCCCCTTCAGCAGGCAATTTTAGGCAGCGACGGGGTGTTCTATGGTGCTGTCTTCATCGCCATATTCAATGTGTTCACCTGGACCTACGGCTTTATCCTTATGGGAAGCCATGGAAAGAAGGTGGAGATAAAGAAGCTTCTGCTCAACCCCGGAATACTGGGTGTCACCGTGGGTTTTATAATCTTCATCACATCATTCCGAATTCCACATGTACTTCTGGTTCCTATAAAAAGCTTTGCAGCTTTGAACACGCCGCTTCCAATGGTGGTTATAGGCTATTACCTTTCCCAGATCACTACTCTCAAGGTGCTTGAAGATAAGAATCTGGTCATCACCACTGTTGTCAAGCTCCTAGCCTCTCCGCTTATAGCCCTGCTGATGCTCTATTCTGCAGGAGTCCGCGGCCTGCTTCTGACATCAGTCATTATCTCGGCCTCTGCTCCATCTGCAGCCAACACAGTTATGTTCTCTGTCCTTTTCAACAGGGATGCAAAATTAGCTGTGACTCTGGTTTCGTTATCCACCCTGCTGTCGCTTTTCACCATGCCGCTGGTGATTTCACTGGCAATGTCTGTCTAGAGGTACTATGAACTTTATCACTGCTGCAACTGTACAGAAGGACGACAATGGCAAACGGGCCGACAAGATTTTCCGCCTTGTGCTGGGGAAAATGCCCTTAAGCCGAATTTACAAGGAGATCCGAAGCGGTTTCCTGCGCATAAATGGAAAACGGACAAAGGAAGATGCCAAAGTATCAGCGGGTGACACAGTGGATGTGGCTCAGGTACTTATGGAGTTTGTCCAGCCTGCAGAGCCGAAAAAACCTGTCCATACCATAAACCGGGAAACCTTTAAAAAGCGGATTGTATTCGAGGACGACGGAATCCTGGTCATAAACAAGAAGAAGGGAGAACTAGTCCATTCCGACGGCTCTTCCAAGCGGTTCACTCCCCTTGATCAGCTGGTGCGGGAATATCTTGAGGGGAAGACACCAGGTTCCATCTCCTTCTCCCCAGGCCCTCTCCACAGGCTGGACCGGAACACATCAGGCATAATCGCCTTCGGCAAGAGCGCAGAAGGAGCCCGGGAGTTCTCCTCTGCCCTGCAGAACCGGGAAACCCGCAAGTGCTACATAGCCCTCCTGGATGGAAAGCTTACAAAACAGGAACAATGGGAAGATTATCTGACCAGGGATGAGAAGACAAACACAACTCATGTGGCAAAAAATGGAGACCTGGCCATAACAATAGCCACTCCATTCCTTATTTCAGATGGCAAGACTCTGGCACAGATGGAGATAAAGACAGGGCGCACCCATCAGATCCGGTGCCAGGCCAGCTATCACCATCATCCCCTTACAGGAGATGCCAAGTACCACGGAAGCCATAACGAGGCAGGCTACTACCTCCACTCCTGCTGCATAACAGCGGAAGGAAGAATCATAACCGGATTGCCTGGCGAGGAGTTCACAGCTGCAGTGGCGGCCCTCATAGGATGCCCGGAAGAAGATGTTAAATCGGCGATTGTTCAGATTATCTCTTCCTTTGTGGAGGAAAAATCATTATAATACAAATATGCAGATACCTTATTGCATCAGAAAACTGTTCGGAATCAAAGTCTATGCCCTGGTGGGACGCAGCGGTACAGGAAAAAGCTACCGGGCCCGGCTTATTGCGGAAAAGCACGGCATAAACCTGATCATAGACGACGGCCTTCTGATCAAGGGAGACAATATCATAGCAGGCAAGTCGGCAAAAAGCGAGAAAGTGTATCTGACAGCCATAAAGACAGCCCTGTTCGACACTGTAGAGCACCGGACTGAAGTGCGGAACAAGCTGAAAGAGGAGCAGTTCACCAAGATTCTTCTTATCGGCACATCAGAGGCTATGGTGCAGAAGATTGCCAACAGGCTTCATCTGCCTAAACCAAGCAAAGTGATCAAGATAGAAGATATTGTCACCGAGGAGGAGATCAACCAGGCTCTTAAAGAGCGGGCCACTGGAAAACATGTCATCCCTATCCCCGAAGTGGAAGTGGAAAAGGACTATGCCGACATTATTTCAGGATATATAAGCAGCACTATCGAGAAAGGAAAAGGTCTTTTCAAGCGGAAGAAAAAGATAGAGAACACTGTGGTGCACCCGACCTTTGCGCCAGGGGAGCATCCCGGCCATGTCTCCATATCCAAGGCCGCCCTTATCCAGCTGGTCATCCATTGTGTGGACGAGTTCGACTCAAGCATCAAAATCAAGAAGATAAAGATCCACTCCGATTCCTCGGGCTCTTACAGAATCAAGCTGTTCCTTCTGGCATCATACAAGACACAGCTTTCCGGGAAATTCCACGAGCTGCAGCAGTACATATCACAGCATCTTACACGTTTTACAGGTATTCAGATAAAAGAAGTCAACCTTGAGATTGAGAATCTGAAGGATTGACAGGCTGACTGGAATCAGCTTTTTTCTTAGGTCTCCTCCGCCGCTTCCGCTTAGGCTTGTCGTCCCCTTCCTGGGTCTGTTTATCCACAGTGTTACGCCGATAGCGGAGCTTGAAACCATTCTTTGACATCACACTCCTTATAGCCTCAACCAGTGCTACATTGGGCGGGACAATAGGCCTCAGGAAAGTCTTAAGGCTCTCCATCACCTCGCTTATGGTCTGGTTCGCCACATCATCATAGAAGACCACAGCCTCAAGATAATCAGTTATAAGGGGTTCAAGGAGAGTGCTGGACTTGGAAAGGTCAAGTTTATCCTCCTTCTTCGCCCTGTCAAAATTCTCCAAAGTCTCGTAGAAAAGGCTCTTCTTCTGTATCTCATACACACCAGGCAGGATATAGCGCAGTATGTTGAGCCTTGCCATCTTGCGGAACACACCGGTGGTGTTCTCCATCTTCATTATCTTGAAGATCTCCTCGGTGAGACGGGAGCTGGAGACTGTCACTATCCGGTATGCATTGAATATTATGAAGAGCTTCAGGAGCAGCGGAATATCACCATTTATCATGACAGAGAACTTGGCAGCCCTTATAAGGCGCACCGGATCCTCCTGGAATATGATGTTGAGCGGAATTATAGGCCGTACAATGCGCCGCTTGAGGTCCCTGAAGCCACCCACAAAATCGATGACCTGCTCAGTCTTGGGGGAATAGTAAAGTGCATTGATGGAGAAGTCCCTCCGCCATACATCCTCCTTCATGGTGCCAAAACAGTTGTTGTCCCCGGTGACTGTGTTTGGTGCACGGAATGTGGAGATCTCGTATATGGTGCCGCCCATGAGCACATGGACCAGAAGAAACCGCTTGCCTATTATCCTGGCGTTGCGGAAAAGCTTTTTTATCTGCCGGGGGAATGCATCGGTGACAATATCGAAATCCTTGGGCTTGCGTCCTGTCATCAGGTCCCGGACTGCCCCGCCCACAATATATGCCTCGTATCCTGCGTTCCTTAAAATGTCGCAGATATAGAGGGCGTTATGGTCAATATCCTCTTTGCGTATATGATGTTCGTGCTTCTCGTAGAACTCAGCCAGCTTAACAGCTTTGCCTCTGGTGTTCTTATAATATCTGACTATCATCCGCAAAATATTATTTCACAATATAGCTATTTAGTAAATAAAATATGTGGAAATCTTCTTGTTTTAATCACAAGTATGATATATCTTTTTCTATCGGGAAACAATCATGTCAGTGGAGAACATCAGAAATATAGCTATAATTGCCCATGTCGACCATGGCAAGACCACATTGGTGGATGCAATGTTCAGACAGAGCGGCACATTCAAGAATGCAGACAAGATGGGAGACCGGGTCATGGACTCGGGTGATATTGAGCGGGAGCGGGGAATAACAATCTCTGCAAAGAACTGCGAGGTGCAGTGGGATGGCATCAAGATAAACATCCTGGACACCCCGGGACATGCCGATTTCGGCGGCGAGGTGGAGCGGGCTCTCTCCATGGTGGATGGAGTTGTGCTCCTGGTGGATGCGGCTGAAGGGCCCCTGCCCCAGACCCGGTTTGTGCTTCAGAAGGCTTTGGCACTGAACCTTGAGCTTATTATTCTTATCAACAAGATAGACCGGGAGGATGCCCGTCCGGAGGAAGTGTATAACGAAGTTCTGGAACTACTCCTGGACTTAGGGGCTGATGACCGGTATCTGGATGCTCCGGTGCTCTGGTCCAATGGACGAAAAGGAATTGCCAAGTACAACCTGGATGATGATTCAAAAAACATAGCTCCGCTGATGGAGACCATAATCAAGCACATCCCGGCCCCTGAATGCGACTTAGACAAGCCTTTCCAGATGCTGGTGGCCGACCTGGACTACTCCGACTACCTGGGCCGCATGGCCATAGGAAAAATAAAGAGCGGCAAGGCCTCCATCAACGACCGGCTGGCAATAATCGGCAAAGACGGAGTGCCAAGGCCCTTCAAGGTGTCCCAGATACAGGTATACAACGGCACATCTCTGGAGACAGTGGAATCGGTGCCAGCCGGGGATATTGCAATTCTTTCCGGCGTAAGCAATGTATTCATAGGCGATACAATCTGCTCTGCCCTTGAGCCGGAGGCCTTGCCCCGCATCGAGGTGGACGAGCCCACCGTCTCCATGCGGTTCCTGGCCAACACCTCCCCCCTCGCCGGCCGTGAAGGGAAATACGTCCAGGGCAGCAAGATATTCGAGCGCCTCAAGAAAGAGACACTGCGCAATGTGGCACTGCAGGTGGTGGAAGCCACCGACGGCGAGGGAGGCTACATAGTAAAGGGCCGGGGCGAGTTCCAGATGGCTATCCTTATCGAGATGCTGCGCCGGGAAGGCTATGAGTTCTGCGTTGGCCGGGCCAAGGTAATCTTCAAGACCGATGCGGACGGAAACAGGACCGAGCCTATGGAACATGTGGTGATCAGCGTCCACAAGGACTACGCAGGGGTCATCTCCGAGACCCTTATGATGCGGAAAGGTATCCTGTCCAACTACGCCAACTCAACAGGCGACCACATAATAATGGAGTTTGACATACCATCCCGGGCCCTCATCGGCTACAGGGACAAGTTCCTCACCGACACCAAGGGAACAGGCATAATGAACGCATACTTCACCGGCTACGGCGAATACAAGGGGGAGATCCCCACCCGGCTCACCGGATCCCTGGTGGCCGACCGGAGCGGCGAGGCTGTGGCATACGGCATCTTCAACCTGGAACCCAGGGGCAAGATGTACATTGTGCCAGGGGACCCGGTTTATGAAGGCATGGTTGTGGGAGAGCACAACCGGGACTTTGACCTCTACCTTAACCCCACCAAGACAAAGCAGCTTTCCAACATGCGGGCCTCGGGGAAGGATACAAATGTAATACTTACACCTGTTCTGCCTATGACTATCGAGAAAGCTATAAATACAATCCGGGATGATGAACTGGTTGAGATCACTCCCCAGTCCATAAGACTGAGGAAGAAGATACTCAACCGTCTAGAAAGGAAAAAGACTGAACGCCTCGAAGAGGCTTAAATCACTTAGTACCGAAGATACGGTCGCCTGCATCACCCAGTCCTGGGCAGATGTAGGCATCCTTATTAAGCTGCCTGTCCACGTGACCAATATAGATCTGCACATCAGGATGTGCCTCGTGGAGTACCTTTATACCCTCCGGAGCAGCAATGATGCACATGAATTTAATCTTCACACCGCCATGGGCCTTGATCTGAGATATTGCATCGGCAGCAGAACCGCCTGTTGCCAGCATTGGATCCAGTACAAAGATTGTGCGCTCAGAAATCGGCTTAGGAAGCTTGCAGTAATATTCCACCGGCTTGTGGGTAACCTCGTCCCGGTACAGACCGATATGGCCTACCTTGGCTGTCGGAGTAAGGGCCAGGATACCAGGCACCATACCCAGACCTGCACGGAGCACAGGCACTATAGCCAGCTTGCGGCCAGCAATGAAGGGAGTCTTGCACTTCTCTATAGGAGTCTCAATCTCCACATCTTCCAGCGGAAGGTCAGATAGAGCCTCGTAGCCTTCAAGCATGGCAATCTCCTCAACCAGCTTGCGGAACTCATTTGTTCCGGTCCGTTTATCCCGGAGCAGAGAAATCTTGTGCTGTATAAGAGGATGTGTGAATACAGTGATGTTCTTCTCGTTGTTGTAGTTCATGTTGCTCTCCATCAAGAAAGGAAGATACCGCGGCTCTTGTCACCTGCAGCATTCTTTCCGAACTCGTAGTCGTTTCCAGGAAGAATCGCATTAAGCACGATACCTGCAATAGCAGCGATAGCCAGTGCAGTCAGTGTGATGGAGGTGCTTCCCACCTTGAATGTAAGGCCGCTGGAGAATCCAAGGCCGCATACAAAGATAACACCTGCGATGATCAGGTTTCTGGACTTGGTCAGGTCTACCCTGTTCTCAACAATGTTCCGCACACCGATGGCAGAGATCATACCATAGAGCATGAAGGAGATACCGCCGATGATAGCTGTAGGCATAGTGGAGATGATGGCAGAGAACTTAGGGATGAATGAGAGGATGATTGCATAAACTGCAGCCAGCCGTACAACCTTAGGGTCAAATACTCTGGAAAGCTCCAGAACTCCGGTGTTCTCGCCGTATGTAGTGTTGGAAGGACCACCCACCAGACCAGCCAGTGCTGTTGCAAGACCGTCGCCCATAAGAGTGCGGTGCAGGCCAGGATCGGCCAGGAAGTTGGTGCTTGTTGTAGCAGAGATAGCAGACATATCGCCGATATGCTCCATCATTGAAGCGATGGCGATAGGAGCCATTACCAGCACTGCTGTTATGTCGAACTTACAGAACTTGAATGCAGGAATTCCCACCCATGCGGAGTCGCTGATGGCAGCAAAGCTGAAGATTGCTGAGCCGTCCGGGTTTGTCATGCCAGCCATGTGCATAATCAGGGCAATGACATAGGAAACTGCGATACCCATAAGGATAGGGATGATCCGGAAAAGCCCCTTGCCCCATACGTTGAATACAACGATTGTCGCCAGAGCTATGATAGCCAGGAACCAGTTGGTGGATGCGTTTCCGATAGCAGAACCGGCCAGTGAGAGTCCGATGCAGATGATGATCGGGCCTGTAACTACAGGAGGCAGGAACCGCATAACCTTCTTCATTCCCACCAGCTTGATGATGAGAGCAAGGATAAAGTATGCAAGACCGGCAACAACTACACCGCCGCAGGCATATGCAGCCTTCTCGTTGGCACCCATTCCGGCGTAGATGCCGGCATTAAGGTTTGCAACTGTGTAGAAGCCGCCCAGGAAAGCGAAGGAGGAGCCGAGGAAAGCGGGCACCTTGAACTTTGAGCACACATGGAATACGAGAGTTCCGAAACCGGCACAGAACAGAGTGACTGCAACAGTCATACCCTGGCTGATAGGCTCACCGGTAGCATCCTTGAAAAAACCGCCCACAAGAATAGGCACCAGAACTGTGGCACCAAACATAGCAACCATGTGCTGAAGACCCATGAGCAACATACTTCCAGTGCCCAGGAGCTTAGCGTCCCTGATAGGTTCGCCCTTGAAATCTTTCATTAATTTCCCCTCCGTGATTTTCTTTAATTGTATAACAGTCGGGGCCATTTTTTCAATAGAAAAGATTGAAAATAAAATTACATATAGTTATTAATATGGTAAGATAAATTACTTATAGAGGAAACAGCGGAGGCGGAAAATGGCAGGGCTTCATAACAGTGTCAATGGTGGCAGGATACAGTTCCTCCTCCATCCGGTGGAAGATGGCGGCACAGGCCTTGGCATCCTCCAGGGCATTGTGATGCTTGAATGGGAAGTGAATCCGCTCTGCCAGGGCATCCAGAGAACGGTGAGGCAGCTCGGGATACAGCTGCTTGGAAAGCTTCCAGGTGCAGTAGTAACGCAGCTTGGGCAGCTCTATGCCATACTTGAACAGAGTTCCCTTGAGCACGCCAAGATCAAAGCCTGCGTTGTGGGCCATCACAATGTCATCACCGATAAAAGCAAGGACATCGGGCCAGATATCGGCAAAGGTGGGAGAGTCGGCCACATCCTCAGGGTGGATTCCGTGAATCGAGATATTGAAAGGATCAAAGCGCATCTCAGGGGGAGCAATCAGAGTGTAGAACTCATCCAGGATCTCGTTCCCCTCAAAGCGCACCATCCCCAGTGCACAGGGGCTGGCTTTGGAGCAGTTGGCTGTCTCGAAATCTAGTGCGACATAGGGCATATCCCTATCATAGACTTAATTATTTATTTTGACTATATTGAAACTATGAAAAAGTTCGGCCTGCTTTGCCTGACCCTTTCTGCATTACTACTCTCCTCCTGCGTGGCCCTTTCCCGGGTGAACGACTACGAGGAGCATGCCAGAGCCATGGCAGGGGCAGAAGAAATATATATGGCCGACACAGAGAGCATAAACAACGTCAACGGCCAGCTGCCCGACAAAGTATACATAAAAACTGCAACCCAGACCTTCAACAAGGATTACCAGTTCTGCCTGGCAGAGGGGAGAATCTTCTACAAGAGCCGCACAGGAGCCAAAGGGCCGGCCGAATGGGAACCCCTGGAGACAGGACTCCCCTACAGCAAGATAGGCAAGTTCAAGACACCTAAGCGTGTCATAGCCCTGGCAGGAGATGTGGACAGCCTTCTGGCCATGGACCAGGATGGCAAAGTCTATGAATACTACTTTGAGCGGACCACCATCCGGCGGCACATAACCTGGTATCATGTGATGGGTTTCCCCACCAAAGGGCAGCTGGCCTTGAACCGCACCACCGGCATCTCCCGGGCCTGGACCGCAGGCACCCGACGCTCCGAAGTGCTGTGGTACGAGGATATATTCGGGAACCAGCATCACTACGGCTCAATGGGTATAGAGACCTACTACATGATGAACGAGGCAGGAGACACAATCCGGTTCACCGACTCGGGGCTTCCGGCCGACTTGAGCCGCAGCATGCCTCTGCCGGAGCGGGGTGCCTTCATAGCCCGGAACATCAGCGCCAGCGGCTCCACCCTCTTTGTCATCAACGATGCAGGAGAGATGTATACCAGGCTCATCGACTTCGACACCATGGGTGGCGACCCTATGTTCTTCCTATACACTTATAAGAATGAGAAACAGCCCTATGACGGCACTCAATATATTACCAACTTCACCGAATGGGGACTGCCCAACGAGGAGTGGGCTAAGCAGCCTGGCATACCCCTTTCCGGTCAGGCCCGGATAACCAGGCACATAACCATATTCCAGACAGGCCGGGGAAACGATGCCCGGGAGCTGCGGGTGGGAGGCCTCTCTCCGGAGGGAAAAACAGGCTTCTACTATAAAAATCTGAAAGATACCGAATGGCAGTTCAAGGAAATGCCTATGAAATTCGCAGAGGAGAGCTTCCTGGACACCACAATTGATCCTGCAACCCTGCGCCGGCCCAAGCAGGAAATATCATACAATGGAAGCATAAAGCTGCCAGAAGGCAATGAAATGGCCCTCTCCATTCCCGACTTCATGATGAGCGACGGAGACTGCACCCTCAAGTTCACCCTGGGGGGCGAGACAGCAGATATAAAGATGTATCCTGTGGAGATATGGTCCTACATGTACCGGCTGGATCCAGGCATGGACGGAACTCCCAAGCTTTTCTTCGTCACCTTCTCCCTCGAGGACTTGAATAAACAGAATCTGTCGCCGGAGTTCAAAAATATCATCGGGACATTGTTCAAGGATAAGAATCTTAAGCTTTTCGCCTGCCGTGCCGAAGCCACAAAGGATTTAATCTGCATCACACTGCCGGACACCCCTTATGGCGATGTCAGGCTGCTTCTCTCTGCCACCGGAGAACCTGTAAATCCCGACACCTTCAAGTTCACCTATCTCTACGACAACGAGATACTGGACTACTACAGAGATGAAGGGATGAAGCAGAATCTTGATCGCAACAAAGAGTATCTCAAGCTGGTCAAGAAAGGAAGAAGGCTAAGCACATCATTCCACCGGTCAGCCATCTCTGCCAGCCTCTACTACCAGTCCTTCGACCTTTTCGCGGCAGTGACTCTGCTGAACCATGTGAACTACCCCAAGATAAAGACTGTAACCTCCTTCGGCGACCAGATTGTGAATGCCAACAAGGGGCTGTATACCCAGCTGGAGAAGAATCACAAGATTATCTACACCCATCTTATCCAGCTTCTGGAGGAGCGGATCAGAACTCTGGAATCTGGCGAGACACCACTCAAAGAAACGCTGCAGGACTATCTGGACCAAGCCGGCATCCCCCTCCAGACCTGCAAGGATATCCCTTATTTCCCAGGCTTCCTGATTCATGCAGAAGATGGGAAACCACTCCTGGTGGAGATGAAGAATCCTATAAAAAAGATTGGGGCCTATACTGCCGGTGACAAGAGTAAATTCACCTGTGATGTAGTCTATCACTCAAACGGATGGAAAGAGATGGATAACAGATCAGGCAAGCTGGTCATCAAGGATGGCAAGCTCACCCTTACTGCAGCAGAGATCAGACACCCAATATTCTCTCAAGATCTTCCTTGATAGCCTGACACTTGGCAGCTACTGTTTTCTTTGCCTCATTCAGCGGCACACCAGCTTTCTCGCAGCAGGAGATATAGAATTTGATCTTAGGCTCGGTGCCTGATGGCCTTGCAGTGACATAGCTGCCGTCTGCAAGCACAAACTGGAGCACATTGGATGGTGGCAGCTGGATTCCCTTCTTCACCACTCCATCCTTGAAATCGGTGGATGAGGAGACAGCAATGCCCCCTATGCTCTTAGGCTGGTGGGCCCGCAGGTCCTCCATTATCTTCTTTATCTTCTCGCCGCCGCTGGCTCCTTTGAAGGTAAAGGAGAAAGGAGACTCCTGGAAGTATCCGTATTTTTCGTAGATCTCGTTCATGTAATCCAGCAGGCTCATGCCCCTTGATGCGTTGTACAGCGCCATCTCGCAGGCCATGACTGCTGCGGCAACACCATCCTTGTCCCGCACCTGGGTGCTGAAGAGATAGCCGTAGCTCTCCTCGCCGCCGTATACAAACTTCTCGCCGGTGGTGTCGAAGATCTTCATAAGAGAAGCGATATTCTTGAAGCCGGTGAGCACGTCATAGACACGGACTCCGAAGCTCTCACCGATAAGACGCTGAAGCTCGGTGGTCACTACTGTCTTTATGATAGCGGTGTCAGGGGTAAGCTTTCCCTGCTCCTTGAGTGTGGAGAGGACATAGTAGATGAACATGCAGCCCAGCTGGTTTCCAGTAATAAGGCGGAAACCATCCCCTTCGGGAACTGCAGTGCCAAGGCGGTCGGAATCGGGGTCGGTCCCCACCACCAGGCTGGCACCCACCTTCTTGCCCAGCTCCAGGGCCATTGCCAGGGCAGAGCCCTCCTCAGGGTTAGGGAACTTGACGGTGGGGAACTCGCCGTCCGGCTCTGCCTGCTCCGGCACAGTGATTACCTCAATGCCAAGGCTGGAAAGAGCCTTCTCCACCCACACCCGGCCTGCGCCATGGAGCGGTGTGTAGACAACCTTAAGGTTTTTGCCCTCCTTCTTGATCAGGTCGGGCCGGAGTGAACAGCCCCTCACCATATCCAGGAAAGCATCGTCCACTTCCTTGTCTATAAGCTGGAACAGCCCTTTCTTGGCAGCCTCATCAAGGCTCATGGATCTGATGTCAGAGACGCTGTTCACTTCGGTGATAATGCCGTGATCCTGGGGTGGCACCACCTGGCCGCCGTCGTCCCAGTATACCTTGTAGCCGTTGTACTCGGCCGGGTTGTGGCTTGCTGTAACCACCACCCCGGAGATGCAGCCCAGATGCCGCACCGCAAAGGAAAGCTCCGGGGTGGGCCGCAGGGAAGTGAAGAGATATGTCTTTATACCGTTGCCGCAGAACACAGATGCGGCAGTCTCGGCGAAGAGCCTGGAACAGCGCCTTGAGTCATGGGCCAGTACCACAGAGACGCACTTCCCTGCGGCAGCCTTGTTGATATAAGTTGCCAGACCCTGGGTCACCTTCCGGATGATGTAGGGGTTCATACGGTTGTAGCCGCCCCCTATCACGCCCCGGATACCACCGGTGCCGAAGTCCAGGTTCTTGTAGAAGCAGTCCTCCAGCTCGGTGAAGTTCTCATCTGCCAGAAGCTTCTTAACCTGATTCCTGAAGCCCTCATCCAGCTCCTTCTCCATATATTCATTGGCCAGTTTGATAATTTCAGCTTTTTCCATATTTACTCCCTAAAAGTACTTCAAAATTTCATCTACAGATTCAACGAAATGGGAGATCCCCTGCTCCTCCAGCTGCTTTCTGGAACGGAATCCCCAGGTCACAGTTATATCATCTAGACCTGCATTTTGTGCAGTCTCGTGGTCCATTATAGTGTCACCAATATACAATATTTCAGATTTAGGCAGCCCCATCCGGCGGATAACCTCGTTGGCTCCATCAGGCTCAGGCTTCCGGGGGAAGCCCGCATCAGAGCCCAGCACTGCGGCAAAGCGGGAAAGACCCATAGTCTTATCCACCACCTGAAGTGTCACAGGATGGGACTTGTTTGAGAAAATCCCCAGCACCACATTGCGGCGGGCCAGTTCATCTAAAAGATCAATAATCCCAGGGTATGGGACAGTCTTTATCACAGGGTTGGAATTGTAGTCGGCAATCAGCTCCTCAGTCATCTTGGAAAGGTAGGCATCATCCCCCCTCACATTCTCGGGAAGGATCTTGTACAGAGCCATCTTAAGCCCCCACCCCACAACAGTGTTCACCTTATCCATAGGGAAAGGCAGGTACCCATAGCGGGAGAGGGTGCGGTTTATGTAGAATCCGATGTCGGCCAGGGTGTTCAGCAGAGTGCCGTCAAGGTCAAAAAGAATTCCCCTGTATCCCATATTTTATAAAATATTAACCGTAGGGATGAAAAGCTTTTTTGTCTTTGCAGGCTTCAGACTCGATATTCCTCCGCCAGCAACTCTTTCAAGGACTTCCGGGTCAAGTTCTATATCCTGAAGCTCTGCAAGATAGGCTTCTGCCTGCTCTTTTGTAAGCTCAATACATGCTTTCTTAGCCAGTTCAATGAGCTCCTCCGGGGTCTTGCACTGCTTTGCCATTGCTATCTGCTCTTTTGTAAAAGAGTTTAAGTCAAGTTTTTCCATTTCATACCTTTTCTTTAATTTTAATATATAGATATTTAGATGTCAATTGTGGTATAATCAGAGCATGGAAGAAAAGACAGTCTATATCTGCGACAACTGCGGACACAAAGAGCCCAAATGGACAGGGCGCTGCCCCGAATGCGGCACCTGGAACAGCTTCTCCGAGAGCAAGGTGAGCAAGAAGCCGGTAAAGCTCTCCAAGGCGCAGGAGGCCAAGATAGCCCCTGTGAAGCTGACAGAATGCACAGTGGGCGAGAACGACCGCATCTACTCAGGCATCGAGGAGATAGACCGGGTACTTGGCGGCGGCATAATGAGGGGCTCTTCCATAATGATCGGGGGCGAGCCTGGAATAGGCAAATCCACCCTGATGCTCCAGACAGCAGCTTTAATTGCAGAAAACTATAAAGCCCTCTACATTTCAGGCGAGGAGTCGGCGGCCCAGATAAAGCAGCGCTCCGAAAGACTCGACATAAAGAGCAGGTCGCTGGAGGTGCTGTGCGAGACCAACCTGGACAACGTTCTTTCAGTACTTGAGAAAGGGAAATACGACTTTGTGGTGCTGGACTCAATCCAGACCATGACATCGGCGGAGGTGGGCAACACCCCGGGCACCCCGAACCAGCTTAAGTACTGCTGCGGCATGCTCACCGACTGGGCAAAGCGCTGCGGCAAGATTGTGATGATGATAGCCCATGTCACTAAGGACGGCCTTATCG
>JAEEGF010974465.1_pt1 | contig 25197 bp, 20 predicted proteins | sample 9134171 | NCBI WGS metagenome assembly JAEEGF01 (sample SAMN16246542, study PRJNA631951) | gut metagenome | biome: gut microbiome; feature: rumen; material: AP-attached | host: Bos | place: Iran: Karaj | collected 2018-10 | reverse complement strand
GCAGTCCGGACGCATCATGTCCAATATCACAAAGCCCGAGCTGGATGCTGACGGCAGAAGCCTGGAGCAGCTCTTCTTCGATGTGACCGAAGGCCTGCACAAGGACGACATGAGCCACAGCGAGGAGGGCTCCGGCTCAGAAGATGCCGAAGCAGCCGAAGCGCCCAAAAAGCATCTCTTCGGCTTTGGGAGGCCGTCAAAATGAGGCTCTTTCTCTACTACGGAACCCACAGCCTCATAAACCAGATCCGCAAGCTCTTCAAAACCTGGGTGCTTATCTTCATAGTTGCATGCATGGCCATCGGCGGCCTCATCGGCTATTTTGCCGCCACCATGGCGGACCTGGACGAGGAGCTGCATCCGGATGAGCCGGCGCAGACCGAGGTCCAGATACCGGAGGAGGCCATGTCCCAGCTTCCGGAGGAGCTGCAGGAATACCTGGAGGAAGAGAACCATTATCCCTTCAAGGAGCTTGGCGTAGAGCTCTCCCAGCTGTTCGAGGTGGGCGCCGCAGCCATCGTCCTGGTGATAATGGTCATCCAGGCCATCAGCGCGGATAAAAACGGAAGCCGCATCTTCCTGCCGGCGGACGTGCCGCTGCTTTTTGCCTCGCCCATGAAGCCCCAGTCGGTGCTGCTTTTCAGGCTCATGACCCAGATGGGCACCGCCATCTTCATGACCATATACATGTTCATACAGATACCGAATCTGACCCTGAACATGGGCATGAGCGTGCCCGGAGCCATCGGCGTGATCGTGGGCTTTGGCCTCAGCTTTATCGCAGGCAAGCTCATACAGCTGCTGCTTTACCTTGTGACAGCAAGCCGCCCCGGCTATAAAAGCAGGATAAGGACAGGCATCTATGCCTTCCTTGCTGTGATCGCAGCAGGCCTCTTCGCCTACTGGAAGCTCAGCGGCCTGGTGCACATACAGGCTGCCGTCAAGGTCTTCGGCTCCCTCTGGTTCAAGCTTGTACCCTTCTGGGGCTGGATCACCGGCTTCATAGGCTCCATGGTGGCAGGCAGCTACGGAATGGCCCTGCTTTACGCCGCGCTGTTCTTTGCGGGCTCCGCCCTACTCATATACATCGTTTACCACATCAAGGCGGACTTTTACGAGGACGCCATGGCCAAATCCGAGGAGATGGCCGCTCTTATGGAGAAGGTCAGCGACCAGCGGACCACCTCGCTTTTCGTCACCCGTCAGAGAGACAAAGACCGCAGCGAAAAGCTCAGGCGCGACGGCCTGAACAGCGGCTTCGGCGCCAGCGTGTTCTTCCACAAGGCCATGTACAACCGCTTCCGCTTCGGTACCCTCAGGTATTTCACCAAGACCACCTTCACATACCTGGCGGCGGCTATAGCCCTGGTCCTGTTCCAGCTATTCGTAAGCAAGACTAACAGCATAGAGCCTGTGGCCATGGTTCTGGCAGGCCTGGTGTTCTTCAGAGCCATGGGCAACCCGCTGGAGGAGGATACCAGCATGGATTACTTCCTGCTGATCCCCGAAAGCAGCTGGGCTAAGCTCTTCTGGTCCCTTGCAGGCAGCGTGGTAAACTGCCTCCTGGATCTGCTTCCCGGCATGCTTCTGGCAGCCATCATCTTCAGGGCAGACCCCCTGCAGGCGGGAGCGTGGCTGCTCTTCATACTGACACTCAATATCTACGCCACGGTGGTGGGCGCCTTCATAAACCTGTCGGTGCCTGTATCCGCAGGCAAGACCATCAAGCAGGTGGTACAGATCATGTTCATATACTTCGGTCTGCTGCCTGATGTGGTCATCATAATCCTGGGCTATGTCATGGACCGCCCGGACCTGGCCCTTGCAGGCGCTGCGGCTGTAAATCTCCTGCTGGGCTTCATTTTCTTCAGCCTGTCGCCGCTTTTCATAGAGCCCGGCAACGGCAGGACCTTCAGGACCGACAGCGGAGTCTGCACAGACCTTCGCCTGGCAAAACGGGATTTCTCCAGCATAGGACTGGGCCTGGTGGGCTTTCTTGTGATCGCCTCCATAGGAAGCATAGGCTTTTCTGCCTATGTGGCGGTAAAGTCCCTGACTCTGGCAGAAAAGCCCTGGATGGCTTACATTATGAACTTCCTGCCTATGTACGGCATAGGCCTTCCCGCAGGACTGGCCATAATGAAGAGGGTGCCTTCCAGGCGCTATAAGGACCAGCCCTTCAGGCTGATAGACCTTTTCAAGGCCTTCTGCATCTGCATCTTCCTGATGTACAGCCTGAACCTTCTGAGCACCATGCTGGTGGATGCCCTTCACCAGCTTATCGGGACCTCCGAGACCAACCCCCTGGAGAGCCTCCTGGCCGCGGACTCCCTGTTTATGCAGGTGCTGATAGTGGTCATCATCGGACCTTTGGTGGAGGAATATATCTTCAGGAGGCAGCTCATCGACAGGCTGAATGTCTACGGCGAAAAGAACGCTGTGATCTTCTCCGCCCTGTGCTTCGGGCTCTTCCACGGGAACCTCAACCAGTGCTTCTATGCGGCGGCTCTTGGCCTGGTATTCGGCTACATTTACGTCAGGACCGGCAGACTGCGCTATTCTGCGGTGCTGCACATGATCATCAACTTCATGGGGTCGGTGCTTACCCTGCAGCTGACCAAGAATCTGGACGAAAGCCTGCTTGAGGCTGATACGGCTGAGCTTATTGCTGCCATACCCGAGAATCCGGGCCTGATAGGCTTTGCTGTATTCAATGCGGCGGTCCTTGTTCTGGGCCTTCTCGGACTCATCTTCCTGCTCACAGGCATAAAGAAGCTGAGGTTCGACGGCACGCCCCTTGAGATCCCACGAGGCAAGCGCTTCGCTGTCTCCTGGATAAACGGCGGAATGATAGTATTCACCCTGTTCTGCGTGGGGGAAATGGCTATTTACCTCTTCCTTTTATAGAGGAATTGAAAAAATATTGACAATTTGTGCTGATTTTCTTTACTTCTTGTGCTCATTTGAGCTATAATTAATTATCCAAATTAACTAAGGACCTTATCAGGAGGTAAACCAATGGGCAAATTTGTTATCAAACCGTCCAAGAACGGAGAATTCACATTCAATCTGAAGGCCGGCAACGGCGAAGTCATCCTTCAGGCTTCCGAGACCTATACCTCTCTGGATGCCTGCAAGAACGGTGTGGCCAGCGTTGCAAAGAACGCTCCCATCGCTGCTCTTGAGGATCAGACAGTAGAGGGCTTCGAGACCCAGAAGAACCCCAAGTTCGAGGTATATAAGGATAAGGGCGGCGAGATCCGCTATCGCCTTAAGGCAGGCAACGGCGAGATCATCGGAAGAGGCGAAGGCTACAAGGCAAAGGCAAGCTGCCTGAAGGGCATCGAGTCCATCAGAAAGAATGCTGCAGATTCCGAGACAGTTGTTCTTGACGAATAATCAATACTTAAACAGCAGAAGACCCGGCTTCGCAAGGAGCCGGGTTTTAGTATGATTTTTCTTTTATTCCGAGGGCTGCTGTGCTAAAATAAATTGTTATGTAAGGAGGCTCTCTATGGGCAATGTATTTTATTTCGGCTGGGAAGTATCACTTCAGGAATGGCTGCAGCAGGCTCTTGGCGGCTCCGCCACCTCTGTGATCTCCTTCTTTTCAGCCTTCGGCGAAGAGGTCATCCTTATCGCCATACTCGGTTTTTTATACTGGTGCTGGGACAAGGAATTCGGCAAGTTCGTGGGGACCAGCGTGGCCATGGGCGTGGTCTTCAATCCCATGGTAAAGAATGTGTTCCTCAGAAGGCGGCCCTATTTCGATAACCCGGACATCAAATGCCTGCGGCCCGTGGACGGGGACGCGGACATCTACGACATAGCGGCTCAGGGCTTTTCCTTCCCCAGCGGACACTCCACCAACGGAACGGCGGTATACGGGTCCCTGGCGGTGTGGAAAAAGGATAAGAAATTCTGGGCTTTGGCCTGCGTTCTGCTGTTTTTAATAGGCTTTTCCAGGTTCTTCGTGGGCGTCCACTTCGTGACGGACGTGCTCTGCGGCTGGCTTTTAGGCTCGGTCATCATCGGAATCAACTGCTTCCTCAGAGGGCGGCTCGGAGAGGCTAAAATGTACGGCCTGCTGCTTCTTGTAAGCATCCCAGGCATCTTCTACTGCAGCAGCAACGACTACTTCACCGGGCTTGGTCTTATGATAGGCATTTTCGGAGGCTTCCTTTTCGAGAAAAAGTACGTGAACTTTGCAAGCACCAGAAGACCTGTGATGTGCGTCATCCGCCTGGTCTGCGGTCTGGCCATCTTTGTAGGCCTCAACGCTGTGCTGAAGCTGCCATTTTCCAGCGAGTTCCTGTCCAATGGCTCCATGGCAGCCATGCTGGTCCGCACCGCCCGCTACGCAGTGGTTTCCTTCGTTGACATAGCCATCTACCCCATGGCATTCAAATTCTTTGATAAAACACAGGCTGACAAGTTCTGATAAAGGAGATAAACATGAAAACATTCACAATAGAAATGGAAAACGGCGACATCATGAAGGGTGAGCTCTACGAGGACGTGGCTCCCATCACCGTTGAAAACTTTGAAAAGCTGGCAAACAAGGGCTTCTACGACGGACTCAAGTTCCACAGAGTCATCCCCGGCTTCATGATCCAGGGCGGCTGCCCTCTGGGCAACGGCACCGGCGGCCCCGGATACCAGATCAAGGGCGAATTCAGCGCCAACGGCGTAAAGAACGATCTTAAGCACACCCGCGGCGTCATCTCCATGGCAAGGGCCATGAACCCCGACTCCGCCGGCTCCCAGTTCTTCATCATGGTCGCCGACGCGCCCCATCTTGACGGCCAGTACGCGGCATTTGGAAAGGTTACCGAGGGCATGGAAGCCGCAGACAGGATAGTCGGCACCCCCACAAACTTCAGAGACTGCCCGCTGGACGATCAGATCATCAAGAGCATTAAAGTAGAGTAGACTATGGAATTTGGAACAAGGCATCTCAGACTCGTTTCCCCTGCGGATGAGGAGCTCTGGTCCCAGCCCTGGGAGGTCTATAAAAAGGGCAGCGATGAGCTGGAGGGAAGGCTCTGCTTTTTCGGTGACATCAAATACGGAGAGACAGAGCTGCAGCACGATTTCCCCAAGGAGAATCTTGAGAACGGCATCGCAAAGGAGGCTCTTCAGGGCTTCCTGAGCTGGGCTTACAGCAGAAGAAAGGATCTTTTTTTCCTTCACACTACGGTGGTGAACGAGGATGAGGAAAAGTTCTTCAGGCAGTTCGGCTGGGCGGATGACGGCGAGAATCCCGAAGGAAAGCAGCTTCTTAAGTGGAAGGCCCTAACCCCCTGGCGCTGGATCTACGGCGTTACAGGCTTTGCGGTGGGCATTTTCTGGGAGCAGCTTATGAACAGACACTGGGTGTTCAGCATTGCTGGCGCGGTGCTGGGCTTTGCCATTGGCGTCGCTCTGGAGTTTTCCGAGCAGAAAAAGCTGAGCAGAGCCCTGGAAGCAAGAAGGCGTTATCTCGATTCTATAAAAGACAATGGCTAGTAAAAAACAGAGCCGAAGGCTCAGGCAAAACTTAAAACAGTTCAGTCAGAAAAGAGTGGATGTAAGCAAGTACATCAAGGATTTTTACGTTGAGAACGGACTTGCCTACATTTCTTGCAATGTCAGCGGCTACTACGATATCATCGATCCCTATTCCGTTGACGGCTACGAGTGGCTGAGCGAGCCCTTCACAAGATTCGTGGAGAGCAATGCCATCTACGTTCCCACCGAATATCCCATAGTTCTTGAGATCTGCGGACATCACTTCTCCAGGCGGGAAAAGCAGAAGATAGAGGACGCGGTGGCGGATTACTATGCTCTTAAGATGGGCGACACCCAGCTGGACCTGGAACGCAACACCAGCAAGTCCCTGGTGCTTCTGGTCTGCGGGTTGCTGTTTACGGTCATCCTCTTCATGATAGGCGGCAAGCTGACAGAGACTCTTTACGAGGCCCTGGCGCTGTTCTTCTGGTTCTTTCTGTGGGAGTTCCTGGACTGCGCATGGTTTGAGCGGAACGATCTTCGGGAGGCCAAGACGGATGCTGCCCAGATGGCCAGCATCAAGGTCATCTTCAAGGAGGTCTTCACTGACGATCCTGTGCCCGATGAGGAAAGCATCCTGGACGAGATCTTCGAGGAAGAGGTACTGGAACCTTAAAACTGCAATAAAACGCGTCAGAGGGCCCGCTGCGGGCCTTACAGAGGCATTTGAAAAGCAGGCATCGATGGTGCCTGCTTTTGTATTTGCATTTTATGAAGCTTTACTTGTCGCTGCTCCAGAACCTCGGGGTAAAGAGCAGGAAGATGGTGAAGAGCTCCAGGCGGCCGGCTATCATAAGGACCGACAGCAGTATCTTGGAAAAGTCCGAGAAGAAGGCGAAGTTTCCTGTGGCGCCCACAGCATCAAAGCCCGGGCCTATATTGCTTACGCAGGCAACCACGGAGCTGAGCGCCGTCATGAAGCTCACGTCCTCGAAGCTTATGATGAATATGCTTATCCCAAGGGTCAGCATGTAGAGGACGATGAAGGCCATCACAGAGCTGATGGTGCTTTCGGGAATGGGCTTTCTGCCGATGCGAACAGGCATCACTGCCTTGGGGTGCAGCCTCTGGGCAAAGGCTCTCTTTACAGCCTTAAGACCTATCATCACGCGGATCACCTTCATGCCGCCGCCGGTGGAGCCAGCGCAGCCGCCCATCAGCATCAGAAGAAGCAGTAGCATTTTTACGCTGAGGGGCCACAGATCCGAATCTGCGGTGCCGTAGCCTGTGGTGGTGATGATGGAGCTGACCTCGAAAAAGCTGAGGCGGAAGGCCTCCTCCACGCTGGAGGTGAAGTTCTTTACCAGCAGCATTACGGTGATGAAAAGGGTGGACACGCCTATGGTTCCCACATAAAAGCGAAGCTCCGAGTCCTTAAGCATAGCCTTGAGCCCGGTCATTCCGCCTGTGACGGCGGTGTAGTGCAGGGAGAAGTTGATGCCTGCCAGCATCATGAAAATGCCGATGACGTACTCCGCATAGGGGCTGTGGAAGGCTCCCACGCTGTCTGCGTAGCAGGAGAAGCCGCCGGTGCCCACGGTGCCGAAGGTTTGGACCAGGGAGTCGTAGAGGCTCATGCCGCCCAGGCAGAGCAGCAGGACCTCCAGTATGGTCATGCCTGCGTAGGTGAGGTAGAGCCTGCGGGCAGAATCGTTGATGGTGAAGGATATCTTGTCCATGGTCGGACCGGTGGTCTCAGCCCGCATTATGCGCTGGCCGCCAATGCCGAGCACCGGCAGCAGGGCGATGGTGAGCACCAGTATGCCCATGCCTCCCAGCCAGTGGGTGAAGGAGCGCCAGAAGAGCATGCCCTTGGACAGGGCTTCGATGTCCGTAAGTATGGTGGATCCTGTGGTGGTAAAGCCCGAGGCCATCTCAAAATACGCGTCCACCACGCTGGGGATCTCCCCTGCGATAACAAAGGGCAGGGCTCCCAGAAGAGACATCAGAAGCCAGGAAAAGCCTACGATAAAGAAGCCCTCCCTTATGCGTATCTCGTTGGAATTGATCTTCGGGATGAGCCTCTCGCCTGTGATGCCAACAGCCATCATGGGGATGGCGCAGAGGGCAAAGGCTTTTGCTGCCGGAAACTCCCTGTAGATGAGACAGACCAGCAGGGGTATGAGCATGGTGCCGCCTATGAGGGCGGTCACCACGAATAAAACTTTTAGGATGGGTTTCCTGTTCAGTGCCATGATGCTACCTCTTGAGCAGGCCTTCCAGCTCCGCAGCGCTGGAGAGCATGGCAAGTATTATGACCCTGTCGCCCGGCTGGATGCGGGTATCGCCTCTGGGGGTTATGATCTCGCCCTTGCGGTGAACGGCGGCTATCAGCACGCCCTGGGGAATGTCCAGCTCCGTCAGGGTCTTCTCAGTAAGGGGCATGCCCTTTTCCGCTGAGATCTCCAGGAACTCAGCCTGGCCGTTGATGACCTGACTGAAGAGCACTATATTGTCCTTCTCCACGTAGCGCAGTATGGAGGTGGCGCACATGTCCATGGGGTTGATGATCATATCCACGCCCAGGGTCTCGGTCAGGGGAGTGTAGCTGGTGCGGCTGATCTTGGTGACAACCTCGTCCACACCGTGCTGCTTGGCGATGAGGGAGAGCAGCAGGTTCTCTTCATCGAAGCCTGTGAGGGCCACGAAGGCGTCCATGCCGTCCAGATTCTCCTCCCTGAGCAGATTGGTGTCGGTGGCATCGCCGTTGAGCACCAGAGCGTTCTCCAGCTGCTGGGAAAGGTATTCGCAGCGCTCCCTGTCGTTTTCTATGATCTTGATGCTGGCGCCGAAATCCTCCAGCATGCGGGCCAGGTAAAAGCCCGTCTTGCCGCCTCCGGCGATCATGACCTTCTTGATAGTTGTGGTGTTGTCCGCCAGTCTGATGCGGATGCCCAGCTGGTTGACCTTGCGCTCCGCGCCGATAAGATAGAGGGTGTCGCCCTCAGCCAGCATGGTGGAGCCGTTGGGGATTATGACCTTGCCGTTTCTTGAAACTGCAGCGATCAGCACCTCGGGGAGCTTGGGGCCCACCTCTCTTAAGGTCTTGCCCACAAGGCCCGGCACCTTTTCGATCTCGCACTCCAGTATGGCCACCTGGCCGGACACGTGGCGTCCGCCACTGAGCCTGTACTTCTGGGTCAGGTAGCGGAATATCTCCTCCGCGCAGATCTGGTCCGGATTGATGGCGTAGTCTATCCGCATGTTGCTCTTGATGAAGTCCATCTGCTCCATGTGCCTGGGAGCCCTGACCCTTGCTATGGTCTGGGGACAGCCCAGCTCCTTGGCGAACTTGCAGACTATCATGTTTATCTCGTCGCTTTCGGTGGCTGCAACAAGATAATCGTATTTATCTATTCCTATAGCTTTAAGAATATCGATGTCCAGCGCATCATCCTGCACGGTGAAAACATCATAGCGGTCGCTTATCCGCTGGATAAGCTCCGGGTCCTTGTCGATTACAGTGACCTCGTTTTTTCCGCCCAGCATGGCATTGACGATTGCGGTTCCGAACTTGCCGGCTCCGACCAGCGCGATCTTCATAAAGATACCTCCTGATTAAACTAAAATATTATATCACAAAGGTTCGGACATGGAAAACATAATTGAAATAAAACGCGTTATCGCTGACGGGGCAGCATTAGAGCGAAAAGCAGCTGGGTTCGATGAAATACTGGCTGCAGTTTTTTCTTTCATTTCATGTGCCCCGAAGCCTTGAAATCCTGCGTAAAAAAAGGCATAATATATTGTTACTGAAAGATGCCTTTCAGGGTTTTGAATTGTCTCTGAAGGGCTAGACCGCGAACAAGGAGAAAAGACATGCGTAAACCCATCGTGGCCGTGGTCGGCCGCCCGAATGTGGGAAAATCCAGCTTTTTCAATAAAATAATAGGCCGAAATGTGGCCATCGTGGAGGATACTCCGGGCGTCACCCGGGACCGCATAATGGCGGAGGCTGAGTGGGCCGGCAAGTATTTCTTTCTGATAGATACCGGCGGCATCGAGCCCGAATCTGAGGAGGTCATTCCTGCCCAGATGAGAGCCCAGGCGGAGATCGCCATGGACATGGCTGACGTCACCCTCTTTATGGTGGACGGTAAGGACGGCCTCACCAGCGCGGACATAGACGTGGCGGATCTGCTGCGCACCCGCGGCCGGGACGTAATACTTGTGGTCAACAAGATGGACAACCCCAGGGTAAAGGATAATCTTTACGATTTCTACGAGCTGGGGCTGGGCGAGCCCTATCCCATCTCCTCCATCAATCAGCTGGGCCTGGGCGATCTGCTGGACGTTATCGTCTCCCACTTCCCCAAGGATCTGGAGGCTGAGGATGACGAGGACTCCATAAAGATCGCCATCATCGGCAAACCAAACGTGGGCAAATCTTCAATAGTCAACGCCTTCGTGGGCGAGGAGAGGGTCATCGTAAGCAATATTTCAGGCACCACCCGGGATTCCATCGACACACCCTTCGAATTCGAGGGTGACAAGTACGTGCTGATAGATACCGCCGGCATACGCCGCCGCAGCAAGGTAACCGACGACATAGAGAAATACAGCGTCATCCGTGCTATTGCAGCCATCGAGCGCTGCGACGTGGCTCTGATGGTCATAGACGCGGAGGAGGGCCTCTCCGAGCAGGACAAGAAGATCGTTGGCATGGCTCACGAGGCTGGCAAGGGCATTATCGTGGTGGTCAACAAGTGGGACCTGGTGGTCAAAGAGACCAACACCATGCGGGACATGGAGCGGAAGATCAAGGGCGAGCTGCAGTTTATGAGCTACGCTCCTGTGATGTTCACCTCCGCCGTGAAGGGGCAGCGGCTTCTTCCCGTGCTTCGGACTGCCAAGGCCGTGGCTGAAAACCGCGCCATGAGGATAGGCACAGGCCAGCTGAACGCCCTTATCCAGGATGCCATGCTCATGAACAACCCGCCCTCAGACAAGGGCAAGAGGCTGAAGATATACTTCGCCACTCAGATAGGCGTAAAGCCGCCCCTCATCTCCTTCTCCATCAACGACAGAAAGATAATGCACTTCTCCTATGCGCGCTATCTGGAGAACAAGATCCGGGAGGCTTACGGCTTTGAGGGCACTTCGATAAAGTTCGTCTTCAGGGAGAAGAGCGACAAGGAGGACATATGATCAAGCTTATTCTAAGCGCTTTGGTCGCCTACCTTCTGGGCGACATTTCCCCGGCCATACTCATCAGCAAGGCTCTGGGGGGCGACATACGGGAAAAGGGCAGCGGAAACGCAGGCTCCACAAATATGCTCAGAAATTACGGCAAGAAGGCTGCCATAGCCACCCTTGCCATAGATGTGCTCAAGGGCGTTGCAGCCGTTAAGATCGGAGGCCTTCTGGCCGGAGCCGGTGGAGCCTATATTGCCGCGGTCTTTGTCATGATAGGCCATATCTGGCCTGCCTTCTTCGGCTTCAAGGGAGGAAAGGGCGTTGCCACTGCCCTTGGGACCCTGCTTGCGGTGGACTGGAGGATGGCGCTGATAGTTTTAGTTTTCGCTCTGGCTATAATGGCCATTTCAAAAATGGTCAGCCTGGGCTCCGTATGCGCTGCTGCCGCTCTGCCGCCTCTGAGCTTTTTCATGCTCAGGGGCTTCACCCTCTACGGCCTGGTTATGGCTGCCATAGTTATATTCAAGCACAGAAGCAACATAAAGCGCATACTGGACGGAACCGAATCCAAGCTGGACTTCAGCAAATATAAATAATACAGAGATATAGACCCACAGCAGGCCTGAGGCGCCGCCGGCGGACCGTCGGGGAACCCGGTCCACAGCGATTGGCAGGCCTGCAGGAGAAAAGTAATGCCTGAAAACAGTATCTTAAGCAATATAATAGAGCCTCAGACTGCTGAGGAGAGGCCTGTGTCCAGGACCGTGGCCGTCATCGGCGCGGGAAGCTGGGGCACTGCCGCTGCCAAGCTGCTGGCGGAAAACGGCCATGATGTGGCCATCTGGGACAGGAACCTGGACCGGCTGGTGGAGATGGCTGAAAAGCACGAAAACAGCAAATACCTGCCGGGAGTTGAGCTTCCGGACTTTTCCTACTGCCCCGAGCTTGAAATGGCGCTGGATGGAGCAGATGCTGCCGTATTCGGCATCCCTGCCCAGCACTTCAGGGAGGTCCTGAAGGCCGCAGCGCCCTATATAGAGCCGGGCACCATACTCGTAAACCTGGCCAAGGGCATAGAAAGGGGCACTCTTAAGACCATGTCAGAGGTGGCTGCGGAGATAGCGCCCCATGTGCCCTATGTGGCCCTTTCAGGACCCTCCCACGCCGAGGAGATAGCAAGGCGCCTTCCTGCCTCCGTCACCGCATCCTCCGACGACCCCGAGGCGGCAAAAGAGGTCCAGGACATATTCATGAACGACAACTTCCGGGTCTATACCAATCCTGATCTTACGGGAATAGAGCTGGGCGGAGCCCTGAAGAACATAATCGCCCTCGGAGCCGGCATATCCGACGGTCTTGGCTATGGCGACAGCGCAAAGGCCGCAATGATAACCAGAGGCCTTACTGAGATCTCAAGGCTCGGTATAAGCCTGGGAGCAGATCCCGCCAGCTTTGCAGGTCTTTCCGGCATGGGAGACCTTATAGTGACCTGCTGCAGCCAGCATTCCAGAAACAGACGCTGCGGTCTTCTGATAGGCCAGGGCATGAAGCCCGAGGAGGCTGTTGAAGCCGTGGGCATGGTGGTGGAGGGCTTTTATACCGCCGATGCCGCCTGGGAGCTGGCGAAAAAGCAGGGCGTGGAGATGCCCATAACAGAGGCCATCTGCCGCCTCATCCACGGCGAGCTCAGCGCGGAGGAGGCAGTAAAAAGCCTCATGACAAGAAGCAGAAAATCTGAGAGCATCAACGGCTGATAATGGCCGGAGCGGAGTAGATAATGGCTAAGAGCTATCACATAATTACATTTGGCTGCCAGATGAACGAGAGGGATTCAGAGACCCTGGCGGGCATGCTGGAGGCCCAGGGCTATGTTTTTGAGGAGGAGCCGAAAAAGGCAGACGTGGTGCTTCTCAACACCTGCAGCGTCCGGGAGAACGCGGATAAGCGCTTCTTCGGGGTGCTGGGGCAGCTTAAGAACCCCCACGAAAGGAACCCGGAGATGATAGTAGGCGTCTGCGGCTGCATGATGCAGCAGCAGCGCATCATCGACATGCTCAAATCCAAGTACCCATGGGTGGACCTGGTGTTCGGCACCTACAACATCGGCGAGTTTCCAAGGCTCTTCGCCAACATCTCAAGAGAAAAGAAGATGCTGGTGGAGGTCTGGGAGAGCGGAAAGCCCATGGAGGAGGGTCTGCCACAGAGCAGGGCCTTCAAATTCAAGTCCTATGTGAACATAATGGAGGGCTGCAACAATTTCTGCAGCTACTGCATAGTGCCATATACGAGGGGCAGGGAGCGCAGCAGAAGGCCGGAGGACATTCTGGCTGAGATCCGGGCTCTTGCGCAGGACGGCTGCAAGGAGGTCACCCTTCTGGGACAGAACGTAAACTCCTACGGCAGAGCCAAAAGCATTGAAGGCTCATATAACTGGGTCACCGACGAGCCCCATCTGGATTTTGCGGGACTTCTGCGGGAGGTGGACAAGATCCCCGGAATAGAGCGCATACGCTTCATGAGCTCTCACCCCAAGGACCTCTCAGACGATATGATAGCCTGCTTCGGGGAGCTTAAGCACCTGTGCCGCCAGATCCATCTGCCGGTTCAGTCAGGAAGCACAGAAATTTTACAGAAGATGAACAGACACTACACAAAGGAGCAGTATATTGCTCTTGTGGAGAAGCTGAGGGCGGCCTGCCCCCAGATCGCCATCTCCACTGATATAATCGTGGGCTTTCCCGGAGAGACCGAGGCGGACTTTGAGGAGACCGTTGATCTCTGCGAAAAGGTGCGCTACGATTCCGCCTTCACCTTCCTTTATTCGGTGAGGGAGGGCACTCCCGCGGCAAAGGATCCGGAGCAGGTGCCGGAGGCTGTAAAGCATCAGCGCTTCGACAGGCTGCTCGATGTGATGCACGCCATCCAGGAGGATAAGAGCGCAGCTGACCAGGATCAGATCTATGATGTACTCGTCGAGGGACAGAGCAAGACCGACCCCGGCATGCTGACGGGAAAGAACGAATTCGGCAAGACCGTTGATTTTAAAGGCGGTGAGCGTCTGATCGGGCAGATCGTGCCTGTGCGCATCGTAAAAGCCCAGACCTTCAGCCTTTACGGAGAACTTTTATGAGAAACTACTTGAGAGAAATGTGGTACAGACTGAGGCAGAATCCCACCATGCTGATGTTCCTGCTTATAATGCTGCTGAACGGTCCCTTGAGGGCCCTTATGTACGGCGGCATAGGCAGCTTCTTCGACTGGTTCGTGGATACCATTCTGATGCTTCCTGCCATCATCATAGGCCTAAGCTTCCACGAGTACGCCCATGCCAAGGTGGCAGTGCTCTGCGGAGACAATACGCCTCTTTATCAGGGCAGAGTTACCCTTGATCCCAGGGCTCACATAGACCCCATAGGCCTGGCCTGCCTGCTTCTGATCCACTTCGGCTGGGGGCAGCCAGTGCGCATAGACCCCAGAAACTTCAGGAGCCGCAGAAGGGACATGATACTCGTGGGCCTTGCGGGAATAACCATGAACTTCCTCCTGGCTGTGGCCGTCGGACTTATCCTTGGCGTCATCACAAGGCTTCTGCCGGGCTTCCTCTACAGCAATGTCCTTGGCAACGCCCTTGGCAGGGTGCTGATGCAGATAGCGGTGGTGAATGTGTCTCTTATGCTCTTCAACCTGCTGCCTGTGCCTCCCCTGGACGGCTTTGGCGTGGTCTGCGATGTCTTCAACCTCCGTGGATCCGGGTTCTATAATTTCGTATACTTCAACAGCCGCTGGATACTGATGGCCATGATCTTCTTCGGGATCCCCAGCATGCTTCTGAGCAGGCCTTTGAGCATCATAATCAGCGGGATAATGAATATATTCGGCGTTCAGGGCTGGTACCTGCTGCTGTAGCCCGGCGCAAGGCTAAGAAAGGACGAAATGTCACAGAATATGCCACAAATACTTCCCAGCATTGAAGGAATCGTCTCGCTGATATATCTGCTGAACTTCCTGATCTCGCTGGCCATAATCTTCCGGGAACACAAGAATCCGACCGCGACTCTTGCCTGGCTTATGGTGCTCTACACCCTCCCCGGTGTAGGGCTTGTTCTGTATCTTATCCTTTCCCAGAACATCGCCCGCCAGAAGATCTTCAAGCTGACCCGCAACGAGGAAAAGCGCATACGCAAGACTCTGGGCTCTCAGATCAGGGAGATGGACGATTCGAAGTTCCGCTATGTGAACGACATCGAAAAGAAGTGGCAGTCCCTTATAAAGCTGAATCAGCATTATTCCAATGCCTTCCTCAGTCAGGAGAACGATGTAAGGCTCTATATGAACGGCAGAGATTACTTCAGAGATGTTTTCTATGCTCTGGAGGACGCAAAAACCACGATTAACGTGGATATGTTCATCATGAAGCCGGACGAGGTCGGCGTTAAGTTCATGAATATCCTGACCAAAAAGGCGAAGGAGGGCGTAGAGGTCAGGCTGCTTCTGGATTCCTTCGGAAGCCGGCTCATGAACCGCAGCTACTTCAGAACTCTGGAGGAGGCAGGGGGCAAGGTGGCCTTCTTCTTCCCCATAAGGCTTTTCAGGATCAACCCGAACATCAACTACAGAAACCACAGAAAGATAATCGTGGTGGACCACGAGGTCTGCTTTACCGGCGGTAGCAACATTGCTCTGGAATATACCGGCCAGAGCGAGCGCTTCGGAGGCTGGAGGGACACAAATCTTAAGCTTACCGGACCCTGCGTGGAGGACATGGAGGCGCGTTTTCTTCTCGACTGGCGCTATGTAGCCAAGGAGGATTACGAGCTGGCCAGCCGGATATATTACGAAAACGAAAAGAAGGGCAATGTGGGCGTGCAGATCCTTTCCTGCGGTCCCGATGCGCCCTCCACGGAGATAAAGCAGGCCTATCTTAAGATAATCAACGACGCAAAAAAGAGCATACGCATACAGACGCCTTATTTCATACCGGATGACAGCATTTTCGAGGCTCTGAAGTCAGCAGCCCTGTCAGGCATCGATGTCCGCATGATGATACCGAATCAACCGGACCACCCCTTCGTCTACTGGGTCACCTATTACAACTGCGGCGCCCTGCTGGATTCTGGAGTCAAGGTCTACATTTACAACAAGGGCTTCCTCCACGCCAAGACCATCGCGGCGGACGGCGAGGTGAGCTCCGTGGGCTCCGCCAATTTCGACAAGAGGAGCTTTAGTCTCAATTTCGAATGCAATGCGGTAATGTACGACAGCAGGGTTGCTTCAGATCTTGAGGCAGCCTTCGACAGAGATATAAAGGACTCAGTGGAGCTGAGCATAGAGGGCTACAGGAACAGGTCCCTTTGGATACGTTTTAAAGAATCCATCAGCAGACTGGTCTCTGACATTCTGTAGGCGTCAAAGCAAATAATCCACAATCATTCACAGCCCGGTCAGGCATGGCCGGGTTTTGTGTTGCATTAAATTTGAGAATTAATTTATATAAATCACTTGACGAGTTCAGTATATTGCGCTACAATTATTTCGAAATACAAAGGAGAGGAGGCTGTTTTATGGAAAAGAGCTTATACAGTCTGATGCTGATGGACGAGGTGGTGGCGGAGATCGACAAGCTGGCTGCCAGGACCGGTACCAACCGTTCTAACCTGGTGAATCAGATACTTGCAGACTATGTTTCTGTGAGCACTCCCGAAAAGGAGATCGAGGGCATTTTCAGAAAGCTGGAGGAGCTGATAGGAAGCACCACGGATATGGTGCCGTTTTTCAGTCCCAATCAGCTGTCCATGTCCATGAAGAGCAGCCTGCAGTACAAGTACAGGCCAACGGTGCGCTATCAGGTGCAGCTTTACAGAAGCCCCGGGGACAGCATAGGAGAGCTGACGGTCAATTTCCGCACCCAGTCCCAGTCCCTGCTGACGGCGATGGCCCAGTTCTTCATGATGTGGAAGCGCCTTGAGGATGCCTATATCGCGGATTACTATCCTGCGGGCGCCCTGCAGTACCAGATGGGGGACGGCAGATTCATCCGCACCCTGGCCCTTCCCAAGGGGAGAAGCTACAGGGAGCTGGATCTGGGAAAGGAGATCTCATCATATATAAGCATGTTCGACAAGCTTATGAAGGGCTGGCTGAGCGGCGCTTATACGGAAAGGGACCTGGAGAGGGCTTACGTGGATCATTTAAACAACGGAGTTGGTCTTATCTAAGGTCAAATGAGGGAGTGACGCAGGGGAAGAGCCCGTCAGCGCTTCAGTGCTGGCCGATGGAGGCGTCCCCGGCGGCAGGAACCCGAACTAAACTAAAAAATGAAGGGGTAAAATAAAATATGAACGGAATGAATGGAATGTATCCGCAGCAGGAGGACAACAGAAAGCCGCTGGAAAAGTACGGCTTCGACCTGGTGCAGCGGGCCAGGGAGCAGAAGCTGGATCCTGTTATCGGAAGGGATGACGAGATAAGAAACGTCATCAGGATACTGTCGAGAAAGACTAAAAACAACCCGGTGCTCATAGGCGAGCCGGGTGTGGGCAAGACCGCCATCGCGGAGGGTCTGGCCCAGAGAATACTGAGGGGCGATGTGCCCGAAGGTCTGAAAAACAAGACCATCTACAGCCTTGACATGGGCAGCCTCATAGCAGGAGCCATGTTCAGAGGAGAGTTCGAGGAAAGGCTCAAATCCGTGCTTAACGAGGTGAAGGAATCCGACGGAAAGATAATTCTTTTCATCGATGAGCTCCACACCATAGTGGGCGCGGGCAAGGCTGACGGTGCCATGGATGCGGGAAATATCCTCAAGCCAATGCTGGCCAGGGGCGAGCTCCACTGCATCGGCGCCACCACCCTGAACGAATACAGAGAATATATCGAAAAGGACAAAGCTCTCGAGAGGCGTTTTCAGCCTGTCATGGTGGATGAGCCCACGGTGGAGGACACCATATCCATACTCCGTGGTCTTAAGGAGCGCTATGAGATCTATCATGGCGTCACCATCCACGATTCGGCTCTGGTGGCTGCGGCCACCCTTTCTGACCGCTACATCAGCGACCGTTTCCTGCCGGATAAGGCCATAGACCTGGTGGACGAGGCCTGCGCCTCCATCCGCACGGAGATGGACTCCATGCCTGCGGAGATGGATGGTCTTCAGAGAAAGATAATGCAGCTCCAGATAGAAGAGATGGCTCTGAAAAAGGAAAAGGACAGCCTTTCCCAGGAGCGTCTTGAAAAGCTCAGAGAGGAGCTGGAAGCACTGCGCAGCCAGTTCGATGCCATGAGGGCCCGCTGGGATGCGGAGAAGGGCTCAGCGGACAATATAAAGGATATCAAGGCTGATATAGAGCATGTGAACGGCCAGATAGAGGACGCCCAGCGCCGCTACGACTACGAGACCGCTTCAAAGCTGCGTTATTCGACCCTGCCGGCTCTGGAAAAGAAGCTGGCGGATGCCCAGGCTGCGGCTGAGCACATGCAGGGCACAGAAAGGCTGCTCAGGGATACAGTTGACGAGGAGGAGATAACCGAGATCGTCTCCAAGTGGACCGGCATCCCTGTCTCCAAGCTCATGGAAAGCGAAAGAGAAAAGCTTCTGCATCTGGACGAGCTGCTGCATAAGCGGGTGATAGGCCAGGATGAGGCTGTAAAGAAGGTGGCGGAGGCCATCCTGAGGAGCCGTGCCGGCATTGCGGATCCCGGCCGTCCCATTGGCTCCTTCCTGTTCCTCGGACCCACGGGCGTGGGCAAGACGGAGCTGGCCAAGGCTCTTGCTGCGGAGCTTTTCGACGACGAAAAGAACATGGTTCGTATAGATATGTCGGAGTACATGGAGAAGTTTTCTGTCTCCAGGCTCATCGGAGCGCCTCCGGGGTATGTGGGCTACGATGAAGGCGGCCAGCTGACCGAGGCCGTAAGGCGTCACCCCTACAGCGTGGTGCTCTTCGACGAGGTGGAAAAGGCTCACCCGGAGGTCTTCAACGTACTGCTGCAGGTGCTGGATGACGGCAGGATAACCGATTCCCAGGGCCGTACAGTGGATTTTAAGAACACAATTATAATACTGACCTCAAATCTGGGCTCCCAGTATCTGCTGGAGGGCATAGATGAGGCAGGAAACATAACGGATGAAGCCAGAAGGACCGTCATGGCCATGCTTCAGCAGAGCTTCAGACCGGAGTTTTTAAACCGTCTGGATGAGATGATAATGTTCAAGCCGCTGACAAAGGACAACATCAGCAGGATAGCTGATCTGCAGATCCAGGCTCTGGCAAAGCGTCTGGCTGAAAAGTCCCTGAAGATGGAAGTGACCGAGGCCGCAAAGCAGTTCATCATCGAACGCAGCTACGATCCTCTCTACGGTGCCCGTCCCATGAAGCGTTACATTCAGGACAGCGTCCAGACCCTGCTGGCGAAGACCATTTTGTCCGAAAACCTGAACATCGGCGACAGACTTATCGTTGACAGGGCAGGAGAGGAGCTGAAGGTTTCCGTAGAAAGAGTGCAGAAAGCCCTGCAGTAAAAAACAAAAACATAGGAGATCTATACCGGAACGGATATGATCACCCTTGTACCGCCCTCCGGGCGGTTTTTTATTTCAAGAGAGCCTCTGCTCATGAGCTGCAGCCTGTCTCTCACATTCTGTATCCCTGTATGTATCCTTCCGTCATCCACCTCGCGGAAGCCCGGCCCATCGTCATCGATGGTTATCCGTGCGCTGCCTCCGAGCTGTTCGCTCTTCACATGTATGGATATGTGGTCTGAGCCCTTGCCGAGCCCGTGCTTTACGGAGTTTTCAACTATGGGCTGAAGGGTGAGGGGAGGCAGCTTGAAGGCTGTGAAATCCAATTCGTAGCTGATGTCCAGCTCTCCCGGGAATCTGGCCTGCTCCACGGCAAAATATGCCCTGGTCTGCTCTATCTCCTCGGAGAAGGGCACCGGCTCCTTTTTGGATATGGAGCTGAAGTTTCCCTGAAGGTAACGGGTGAAATTGAGCAGCACCTGCTGGGCCAGGGGAGGATCTGTTTCGCATAGATAATAGACGGAGGTGAGGGTATTATGCACGAAGTGGGGCCTGATCTGGCTCATAAGGGCGGTGATCCTGGTCTCCCTCAGCTCCTCGTCCCGCTTTATGCTCTGGATAATGTACCTGCTGAAGCTGATCATGGAGAAGGCAAGCATCCAGATCAAAAGGAAAACAGCATTTACAGTGGAGCCGCTTACGTGAAAAACTGCTATATCCGCGATGCAGGCAGCCGCAAAGGGCAGGAGCAGGAGCCTCCTCTCTCCCGACCAGAACATATAAATAACAGCCACGGCTATCATAAAAATGCATTCACCCAGGTAGACAGGGATAATATCGTGGATCTCCAGCTTTCCAAGGAGCTGAAGAAGAAAAACTCCCAGAGTGAATATCTGAGACAGGATGATGCATACGTGGAGGACGGCCTTTTCAGCTCTTTTCTTCATGACCGAGCTGAGCAAGGCCATGGCGCAGCCGGGCAGCATAAAGGCCGACATTATACCGATGTAGTAAAGGTTCTTCGCATCCTTGTACAGAAGTATCTGGCTTATCTGAAGACCGCACAGCTTCCATATCCCAAGCTCCATGGAGAGGAGTCCTATGCTGATGATATTGGTCCTGTTGCCCTTAAGAGGAAGCACTATGCCCTCCATCAGGAGTATGAGTCCTTCGATAATGGCCAGTATGCACATGATGCCTACAGGAAGCTCCTTGTCAAGGATCATGGTTATCAGCTGGTCCCGGTGGGTGATCAGCATCTCCGGCTCCTTGTAGCCGCTGTAGTAGGATATTATCTCCACCCTCATGAGCTTGCCAGACAGGTCCTTTGTAAGGGGCACTGTGAGCCAGCGGTTTCCGGGGTCTCTTCCTATATCAAAGCCCTCCGTCTCCTGGACGGTGGCGATGAGCTTTCCGCTTGCGTAGACGCTGGCAAACTGATGCCTCAGATGTATGCAGAGGGATGTTCCGCCGCTTAGGTCGTCCTTGGGGACAAAATTGTAGACCCTTTTTATGCCTGCGTAGTTTTTTACAGCGTATCTCTGAACATTCAGGTCGTTTATGTAGTCCGGCTCGCTGCTGATGTAATTGAGCTCGTCGGGGGTCTGCCCGATAAAGGCGATGGCTGCGCACAGGATCATAAATATCAGAAGCATGCCAATAAAGCTTGCCTGTGAGACCGTTTCAAGCCTGATCTTCTTCATATCGAGAGACCTCTTACTGGATAGCGGAGGTTCTTCAGCTCCTCCTGCAGCTTGTCGGTGGTGATGGGCTTAAGAAGAAAGCCGCTGGCGTGAAGCTTCCAGGCTTCATCCATATACTCTGCGTGGGAGGTTAGAAAAACTATATTTGTGCGCCTTCTGCAGCTCTGAAGCTGGCCTGCCAGCTCTATGCCGTTCGCTCCGCGAAGCTCGATGTCCAAAAAGGCCAGGTCCACATCGTTTGATGATGCGAAGCTTACGGCCTCCGAGGCCTTCTGAAAGCCCTTGACCTCTGCCTGGGGCAGGGCCTTTGAGACTATGCGCACGCAGGCCGACAGCAGTATCAGCTCATCCTCCACCACTATGATGAGGGGCTTTTGATTAGGCTCCCCCGCGTTTTCCAAAAGCTCGTAGGGGTGGACCCCCAGGCAGTCAGCCAGCCTTGCCAGGGTGGTCAGATCGGGCAGCCTGTCGCCGGTCTCCCAGCGGGATATGGTCGGGGGCGACACATACATCATGTCCGCAAGCTGCTGACGGGTAAGATCCTTTTTCAGTCTGAGCTCTCTTAGCTTCTTTCCGAATTCCGAATTATCTGCCAATGTAAGGCCTCCTTTTCATTGTCTTTTTACGATGTCTCTGGTAAAAGAACAGATCATTCTGCCAACATGGCATTATTATACTATAGTTTCCGTATATCAAACAAGGCATTGATATCCATTTTTCATATAGGAGCTATCTATAAAGTGCCAAAATGGAACGCTCAACAGGATTTTTGATTGATAAAATTTTATTAATTAGAGCCGGATGGCATGCGGAATACCCCGCGTGCGTGCTCCGGCAAGAGGAGAAAAAGCTATGAAAAAGACTATCAGTATTTTGCTGGTGCTGGCGATGATACTTGGCCTTGCTGCCTGCTCCGGCAACAACGAAGCAAAAAATACCGATGAGCCTGAAAAGCCGGAAAAGGTGTATACGGAATACAATGCACTGTATGATTCCGAGCTCAAGACCATCGACTATCTGAACAGTACCGTTACTTCGCTTTCGACCCTTGCCTATAACTGTCAGGAGGGTCTGATCGGCTTTGACGGATATGGTCTGCTGCGTCCGAGGATCGCAAAGAACTGGTCCATTTCCGCAGACGGAACGGTCTATACCTTCTATCTGAGAGACGACGTAGTATGGGTGGATAACAAGGGACAGGAAGCCGAAAAGGTAAAGGCTCAGGACTTTGTTACCGCAGCTGAATGGATTCTCAATCCTGACAACGGCTCCACCGTTGCCAATACTCTTTACAACAATCTTGTTGGCGCCAAGGCATATTTCGACGGCGAGGACAAGGATTTCAGCCACGTGGGAATCAAGGCACTGGATGACACCACCGTGCAGTATACCCTGCTCGGACCCAGCGCATATTTCCTGAGGATGCTGGGCAATAACGTATGGTTCCCCGTACCTACCAATTTCCTGGCTGAGCATAAGGATACCTATGGAACCTCAGCAGAGGATCTGCTCTACTGCGGAGCATACTTTATCTCCAGCTGGGATTACGAGTACGAGAGAGTTCTTGAAATGAATCCGCTCTACATGAATGTGGACGATATAACCATCAAGACCGCCACCTTCCGCTACAATAAGGAAGCTACCTCCAACGGCGCGGAGCTGTTCCTCAGAGGGGACACCGATGCCGTAAACCTTTCCAACGATATAGCAAAGGAATGGAAAAAGGACAGCAATCTCGTACAGCAGATGCATCCCGCTCCCCTTACAAATATGAGCTACTGGATGGCCTTCAACTTCGATCCTAACTTTGATGAAAAGTTCGATCCCGCCACCTGGAAGATCGCAGTCAACAACGAAAACTTCCGCAAATCATTCTTCTACGGCTTCAATCCTGAGCCCTATACCGCCACCCTTGATGAGTGGAACTATCAGAAGAAGGTGCTCTCCACCTTCACCAGAGCGGACCTTGTATCCGTGGGCGAAAAGGACTACAGAGAGCTTTCCGGCCTGGATCAGTACTCAAAGAATCTGACCAATTTCGACTCTGCCAAGGCTCTGGACTACAAGGCCAAGGCTATGGAGGAGCTCAGCGCAAAGGGCGTCAGCTTCCCCATCAAGGTCATGATGACATACAACGTGTCAGCCACCACCTCCACCCGTTATCAGGTGCTTGAACAGCAGCTGGAGAACCTGCTCGGCACAGATTATATCGACATAATCCTTGAGCCCTATAACGGCAGCTCCTTCAATAAGGATGTAAGAAATGCTGGAAACTGGGCCTTCATGGAGCTGGGCTGGGGCCCCGACTATGCGGATCCCATGAGCCAGTTCGACCCCGTGCTTAAGGCATCCATCGGAAAGAACTGGGGCAAGGTATATCTGGCAGAGGAATATCTGGATGCTGCCGCAGGCGTGGGCAAGGTAGAGAAAATGGCTCTTGAGGCAGATGCCATCAAGAACGATTTCGACAAGCGCTATGAGGCCTTCGCAGCCGCAGAAAAGGAGCTTCTGGATGAGGCTCTGGTCATCCCCGCATACAGATCCGGCGGCGGATACATGGCTTCCAAGCTGGTGCCCTTCACCGCTACCACAGGCCAGATGGGCGACGGCGGAGCGAGAAACTCCATCAAGTTCGCTGTCATCGGCGACCATTCTCTCAGCGAGGATGAATATAACGTGGCATATGATAATTACATCAAGGCCAGGGCAGCCGCAAGAGCAGCTTATGTTACAGAAAGCGCAAGCTATCAGGTTCCTGAAAAGTAAATCAACTGAGATCCCCTCAGCCCGAATCATCGGGCTTTTGGGGCTGCAAGGAAAGTACAGAGGGCATGAAAGGTTTCATGCCCTCTGAGTTTAAAACGGAGAAGCGAAATGATCAAATACATTGTAAAACGTTTGCTTCAGTCTCTGCTTACACTTCTGATCATAGCCACGGTGGTGTTTTTCCTGATGAGGCTCATGCCGGTGGAGGGCTATTTTGGCGAGGAATTCGACAAAATGGATGAGGACCAGATAGAGGCCGCGCTGGTAGCCATGGGTCTTCGCGATCCCATAGGAGTTCAGCTCACCAGATTTTACGGGCAGCTGCTGCGCGGAGATCTGGGAAGCTCTATAACCGTGCGTCCCAAAATGTCCATCGCCAAAATGATAGGTCAGAAGGCTCCATACTCCATAAAGTTCGGACTGGCCTCCATGGTCCTGGCACTGGTGGCAGGCATTCCCATAGGCGCTGTCATGGCTCTTTACAAGTCAAAATGGCCGGATAAGCTGGGCAATGCGTATATCGTATTCATCAATGCCGTTCCTGCGGCAGTTTATTACCTGTTCATACAGCTTTATGCCTCGGGGCTGTTCAAGCTGCCAATACTCTATGACGCCAGAAAGCCCATATCCATGATACTCCCCATAGTCAGCATGTCTCTTGGAGGCACCGCATCCTACGCCATGTGGACCCGCCGCTATATGGTGGACCAGATGAACAAGGATTACGTGAAATTCGCCAGGGCGAAGGGCGTTAAGGAAAGCGGCATTATGTTCGGCCATGTCATAAGGAATGCGCTGGTGCCCATGACTCAGAATATTCCCGCCAATGTGCTGCTTACCATATCGGGCTCCATCTACATAGAATCCCTGTACTCCATACCGGGCATGGGAAATCTGCTGCTGTCTGCCATAAAACGCCAGGATAATCCTCTGGTGCAGGCACTGGTGCTGATATATTCCTTCCTGGGCATCTTCGGACTGCTGCTGGGCGATCTTCTGATGGTGGCCTGCGACCCGAGAATAAAGCTTGTAAGAGGAAAGGAGAGCCGCTGATGAAAAGTACTGAAAAGCTTGAGAACAGCGTAAGCGAACTGATAAGAAAATACGGTTCGGAAGAAGCTCTCTTTGCTTACGCAGAATATAACCCAATGGAAGCGGAGATGGGCGGATACTCCAATTATTCCTACTGGAGATCCACCATAAACGCCTTTCTTAAGAACAAGGTGGCCTTTTTCTTCCTGTGCCTTCTGGTCACCCTGCTGGTGTTCACCCTTATCCAGCCCTATCTCCCCGGGCAGAAGGATCCCACTGAGATCTTCTGGGTGGGAGATATGACGGATAAGAATCACCAGCCGGATTCCCAGTACTGGTTCGGTACCAATTCCATAGGACAGGATCTGTGGGCCCGCATCTGGAACGGCACCAGGACCTCGCTGTTCATTGGTGTGGTGGTGGCCATTGTAAATGCCACCATAGGAATAAGCGTGGGAGCTCTCTGGGGCTATGTTCCCCATCTGGACAGGC
>JAEEGF011644658.1_pt1 | contig 25202 bp, 18 predicted proteins | sample 9134171 | NCBI WGS metagenome assembly JAEEGF01 (sample SAMN16246542, study PRJNA631951) | gut metagenome | biome: gut microbiome; feature: rumen; material: AP-attached | host: Bos | place: Iran: Karaj | collected 2018-10 | reverse complement strand
ATCTGTACTGATTGACCAGTATAGTCAGTCTGTCCTTGCAGATACCACGGTCCATTTGAATCGGGACCGAACTTGGTTGATACAGCAGTAGATTCATCACCTTGACTCTTAGAGAAGAACATCCAGGAATCAGAGCCGCCATCTTGACCCACGGCAGTGATATTTACCGAATAAGTCCCGTCGGTGGTGTTTCTTGTCATCGCAACACCATTGGAGAAATCAAAATTGTTGATATGGTCAGCATCAACACCAATATTACCAAAGAGGTAGATGGGACCCGTGTACAGGTAGTTCACGTTAACCGCCGCAGACGCATTATTGCCGTTTGATAGGTTGACCGCAGTGGTAGCGCTCAGGGCATGGCCGTTATAAGTCATATACACTTTGCCCTCCAATGAGCCAGCAGGAGTGAATCCCCAATAGGGGGTGCCATTGTACTCGCCAGCGTAGGTGTTGCCTGTCGTTGCCTCAAGTGCAGGTGTGAATTCGTTGTTTGTGCGGGTCAATCCCACATTGGCTGTTCCCAGGTTGTCACCAGTCACGGTAAAGTAACCAGTCCTACCGCCGCTCGTATTATCATCATTGATATTAAGCGGGTTGGGAGATGCCGTCAACGTCGGCGTGAGATCGATCGTATAAATAGCCTCAGCAACAGAGCTGTTGGGCAAACCAGTCTTAACGGCAATTGCCTTAATGGTCATGCTTTGGTCAACGGTGATAGCACCAGTATACTGAGTGCTGTTTGTCGTTGGTGTTGAGCCATCAGTAGTGTAATAGATAGTTGCCCCATCAGTTGCACAGGTGATTGTCACACTCTGAGCAGAAGTATAAGTGCCAGACTCAGGCGAGAACGTCGGCGTCGCTACGCTGATTGCTTTATACAGCTGGATTGACTGTTGGCCCGAAGTATAGTAGCGGAATTTACCATTGCTTCCACTCATCCAATACTGAAGTTTGGCAGTCGTTGCGCTACCATTAACATTACAACCAGCAATAACTGCATTCCCTGAACTGAATGAAATAGCATTTTGATATGCCGTTTCAGTATCAAAATCAAAACCGTTACTTGATGCTGTCCGACCAATGTAATATCCGCTGGCACTTTTTAATGTCCGAGCTGTAGCATCATAAGTAAAATAAACATTTTGGTCTGTTTCAATTTTATTATCACTAATCGTGACAGCAAATCTATTATCAGATGCGTCAAGATTTGACAGACTTCCATCTAAAACAAAGCTACCATCTTCATAAACAATCAGGTAATCACCGTCAGTGAGGTCATTTGTGCTAGTAATCTTCTCATAAACAGTGGTAGAAGAACCGCCGCTAGGATTGATGGTGAATGACTGGCTGGTAACGATAGAACTGGGGGCCATGCCGTCCTTGGCAGCCAGCGCCTTGAGCGTACAACTCTCGGTAAGGGTAACCGAGCCACCATTGGCGATGGTGCTGGTTGCTCTGCTGTTCACCACGGGGTCGTTGCCATCAGTTGTGTAATAGATGGTTGCCCCTTCTGTCGCACTGGTAATAGTCACCACAGCCGAGCCCGTAAACGTACCACCATCCGGATTAATCACCGGAGCGCCACAAGGCTCCAATGTACCGCCAGTATCTTGAACGTAAATCTGAGCCAAAGGCCCACTAGAAGTTAGCAGTCCAAAATAATTAGAGGAATTACATCTGAGGTAACGTGATGCTTGATTATTCATAACGTTGCCATCAGCATCTATCGTCCATTTCAAGTCAGCACCACTTGGTGTTCCACTAGTGGCAAGACCATCTGAGGATGATGAAGGACGTCCAAGGTATCTATTGTCGGGATTCAAGAATGTCCAGGCATTCGTTGACCCGCCAAGTGTAAATTCGACAACACCCGTGCCCCCGATATCCACACGATTGTTATCAATGGATATACCTACAGGGGTACCATAGGAATTATTACTATTGATGGCGCCCATACCAAATGACGAAGCACCATTCTCTTTCACAAAGATATACTTTTTACCAGCAACAAGGTCACTTAAATCCGTGACCTTGCGATACCAATTATCCGCAGCAGGAGTACCACCAGGAGTGTAGGTTACCGTAATAGTTTTTATCCAAACCGTTTTGGATACATCATTAATAGTTATTACAATATTACCATTAGCTGCGGATGTTGTCTCAAAAGTATAAGTTCTATTAGCATTATTAGTACCGCTAGCTATGGTCTGAGTATTGCCTATTGACGTTCCGCCAACGCTAACAGATAAAGTGTTTGATGAGGCATTAGTAGATGCTACAACTTCAACTTTGGTAACGTTACTAAAAGACTGATCAGAAGTTAAGACATGAGTTCCTGTCTTTGCTCCTGTTGAAAGTCCACGAGCGGGTGAAGCAGTTTCAACTGAATAATTTTGTGTTGACGGCTTCTGCGTTAGAGAAAAAGTCAAATCAGAATTAGTCCATGACAGGGCCGTACCAGTAGCATTTGCACTGCTGATAGTAGTGGTAACTGTCTCTGCCCAGCCGACGCTGAAGGCCAGTAGGGCAGTTAATAAAAAAGTGAGTAATTTCTTCATAAAAAAGCTGAATTAAATGTTATTAAATAATGTTGATTCTATTTCTACTGATTCAAACCCTGCTAACGGCTGCACACACTTTGCCCCCTAAGGAAACGAACCGATGGACAGGTGGCAAATTGACACATAATATTATAAAAAAAGGCACTCACAATCTCCTCACACCGCCAAGACTGTGTCTCCAAACGGCTGAAAAGGAATGAGTCCCATCCAATAAGCTATTATGTTCATAATTTTTCACCACAGATGCCCAATCATGAGCATGTTAGTAATTTGGCGACAAAATTACTCATTATATATAATACACACAATACTTCTCAAAATATTTTTTTAAAAAATGAAAAATCAACCCATAACTGCAAGAGACACAGGCATGTCGACGCTAGAGCCACATTCCACTACCGATGGGACAGCACTCGACGCACTGGCCGTGGCAGGAGCCCCGGCATAGATTGACCCTGGCACACGGACAAGACAAAAAAGGGACGACAGGGTTGACTATGCCGTGGCTCCCGCCACGGCCACCACTAGGCAAAGAACACCTCCCGCCACGGCCACCGCAGGCAAGGTCGGCTCCCAACCGAGTTACTCCTGGGACTGGTTGCAGATAGCAGCGGCCATGTCGTTGAGCTGCCAGCATTGTTGCTGGTTGATGGTGCGACGGTCATTGTGGTGCTCCCAAGGGGCCAGCAATAGCAAGCGGCCACGGGTGCAAGCGTCAAAGCGCTTGCCTCCTGGCTTTGCCAATGGAGCGAAGCCATTTTCTTGCAGGATAATGATGGGATAACCGTTTTCAAAGGCCGCCCTCATCACTGCCTTCTCTCCTGGGCTAATGCTGGGCGACACAAGGACAGCCCCATTAGCAGCACATGACAGAAAATAGCGTCGCGTGTCGTCAATTTCTTGGAGGGTTAATTTACGAGTACATTGCACTTGCAGTAACTGCGGTGCTCGCAAGAGGAACAGGTTTCCCAACGCGGCAAAGGTCAAACCAGCCACCTGGATATTACGTTGCACCTGAAAGTACTCAGGGTGATTACGTTTGATGGCCAAGCGGCGCGGATTGTCATCTAGATAGTCCATCATGCGCTGCAGGTGGTTTTTCCCTTCGAGGATACGGTCATTGTAGCCATCTTCCCACAAGATATCGTCGAGTACATCAAGCAGCCCTTGCTGCTTGAGCTGGCGGTACACCCGCGAGCATCCACCTTTATAACCATTGATGACTTGGCTCAGATGGCGGTCAATCCTCTCTTTCACAAAGATGATGACGTGCAGGTGATCGGGCATTAACTGCTGCGAAATGACAGCAACGGCTGGATAATGGAGGGTGATGGCGCCCAATTCGTCGAGAACCGCCTTGCCGAGCGGGCTTGGATGCATGATGGCGGGCTCCCGCTCGCCATCGCCTGTGACGCACCCGAATAACGGACGACGCCCCTTAACGACAAGTGTAACCATGTAGATGCAACGACCGTGATAGTCGTGCCCCACACGGCGCCGCTTCATCGACGGGATGGCTTCGCCAGCCCACTGCTTCTTGCCTTTGAACTGCTCTATATCCATAATGGTAACCACGCAAAGGTAGTGAAACCACTGCAGCCCAACAAGTAAAAACGGGAAAATCAACAGGAAAGACACAAGATTGCTACCAGGCCGTGGCAGGAGCCCCGGCATAGATTGACCCTGACACACGGACAAGAAAAAAAGGGACGGCAGGGTTGACTATGCCGTGGCTCCCGCCACGGCCACCACCAGGCAAGGAACACCTCCCGCCAAGGCTACCGCAGGCAAGGGCGGCGCCTAGCGGCGCTTTCCAAGCATCCAGGGGAGGTAGCGCTCGAACAAGAGCGCGAGGGGGTAGAGAACTGCCATCACGACCAAGGCTATGACGACCTTCAAGAGGATGTTGTCGTCAAAGACGTCGGGACTGGTAAATTTAGCCACCAGCATCTTCATGACGCCGATAAGGTAGTTCTGCAAGGCAAGATAGGTGATACCTGTGATGGCAACGGTCTGGGCTATACGGCTGGTACCGCAATGGGCCTCTAACCACTTGCACACCGCGGTATAGAACGGCAAGGTCAGAATGACGGCATCGGGAGCGAGCACGTAGGCCACGTCACGATTGATGGTCAACGGAGCAACGATGAGGAAACCTAAACCCAAAATTGCCAGCAATACCCACAGCAGGGAGCGCATCGGATTGGCAAAGGAAAACTTATCCACCAACGAGTGGCAACAGTTACCCAGCGCGTATATGGGCATATACAGGAAAGCCTTGTCCAGGTTCCAATAACGGAACCAGGGCAAATCAGGCATGATGAGCAAGAATAAGCTCAACAGCAGAACGACGGCCAGCGGCCAATAGCCACTAAGCCATTTTTTTATCGGATAATAGATGACCTGCATGGTAAACAGGGCAGCCAGGAACCAGAAAGGCCCCAAAACGACGCCGGGTGTTCCTTGCAGGTACTGCCACAGCGGCGTGAGGGTGTCGATAGCCTGTTCCTCGGGGCCAGCCATGCGGCGCCCCACGACGAGCCACAGGGCATAGAAGAGGATGAAAAAGGTGGTGTAAGGAATCAGAATCTGACGGGCACGGTGGCGCAGGAAGGAAAAGAAACTCTGCTGCTTGGCGATGTTGAACAGGTAGCCCGCGGCAAAGAAGAACACTGGCGCGCCCATGTTGAAGAGCGCCACCTCGTGGGCGGTGTCATAGCGTGGCGGTGTGTGATAGACCACCACGAGGAACATTGCGATGAACTTGATGTAGTCGAGCCACGCTTTCCTTTCCATATATCTCTTACTAAAAAGAAAACAATAAGTACAATAAAAACAATTATCGTGTTGCGGTCAACAAATTGTCATTATTGTATTTATTGTTTTCTTGCGTTGACTTTTTTACCTATCAGTCAATGATATCGAAGCCAGTGTAACGCTGCAGGGCGGCGGGGATGCGGATACCCTCGGGCGTCTGGTTGTTCTCGAGCAATGCGGCTACGATGCGCGGCAGAGCGAGTGCCGAACCGTTGAGGGTGTGGCACAGGTGGGTCTTCTTGTCGTCGCCACGATAGCGGCACTTGAGGCGGTTGGCCTGGTAGGTCTCAAAGTTGGAGACGCTGCTCACCTCGAGCCAGCGTTGCTGGGCTGCCGACCACACCTCGAAGTCGAAGGTGATGGCACTGGTGAAGCTCATGTCACCACCGCACAGGCGCAGGATGTGCCACGGCAGTTCCAGTTTCTCGAGCAGTCCCTGTACATGGTCCTTCATCTCCTCGAGAGCGGCATAAGAGTCCTCAGGCTTCTCGATGCGGACGATTTCGACCTTGTCGAACTGGTGTAGGCGGTTCAAGCCACGCACGTCCTTGCCATAGGAGCCAGCCTCGCGGCGGAAACATGCCGAGTAAGCACAATTCTTCTTGGGCAGTTCCTCTTGGGGGATGATGACGTCACGGTACATGTTGGTCACGGGCACCTCGGCCGTGGGGATGAGGTAGAATTCGTCAAACTGGCAGTAGTACATCTGACCCTCCTTGTCAGGAAGTTGTCCTGTACCCAGTCCAGAGGCCTCATTTACCACGAGAGGCGGTTCTATCTCGGTATAGCCAGCCTTGCCAGCCTCGTCGAGGAAGAACTGAATCAGGGCACGCTGCAAGCGTGCACCCTTGCCCACATACACGGGGAAACCTGCTCCGGTAATCTTGACACCGAGGTCAAAGTCGATGAGATTATACTTCTTGGCCAGGTCCCAATGGGGCAAGGCATCCTCGGGCAGTTCGGGCATCTTGCCGCCGGTCTTCTCGACCACGTTATCCTCGGCGGTCTTGCCCTCGGGGACACCGCTGTAGGGGACGTTGGGAATGCCCAGCAGGAGCTGGGTAATCTCGTCCTGGGCGGCGCTGAGGTTGTCGTCAATCTTCTTGTTGGCGGTCTTGAGTTCGGCCACTTGGGCCTTGACGTTTTCGGCCTCGTCACGGTTACCCTGCTTCATGAGGGCACCGATTTGTGCAGCCATTTTATTGAGTACAGCGGCGTTGTCGTCGCGTTGTTTCTGCAGTGCACGGCGCTGCTTATCCAGTTCCACGATGCGCATGATGTCCTCACGAGCGTCAAAGCACTTGACGGCAAGGCGGCGAATCACTTCCTCGGGGTCCTGGTTAATCAATTGTAATGTCAGCATTTTTTATTTTTTGTTTCTAGTTTCTAGTCCCTAGTTTCTGATTTGGTGTTTTAGTTCGCGGATAGAAGTTCTTTTACCTTGGCGCTGATGGCGCGACCCTCGGCACGTCCTGCAAGCTGCTTGGTGGCAATACCCATCACCTTGCCCATATCCTTCATGCTGGTGGCGCCAACCTGCTCGATAATCGACTTGACATGGGCGGTGAGTTCCTCGTCGTTCATTTGCTTGGGCAGGAACTCCTCGATGACGGCAGCCTGCAAGAGTTCCACATCAGCCAAATCCTGACGGTTCTGGTCGATGTAAATCTGGGCGCTCTCCTTGCGCTGTTTGGCCATGCGCACGAGCACCTTGAGGGCATTCTCGTCACTGACCTCGCCGTTGTTGCCCGGTGCGGTCTTGATAATCAGGAACTCAGCCTTAATACCTCTGAGCGCCTCGAGCCGGCCCTTGTCATGGGCCTTCATGGCTTCCTTGATGCCATTGTTGACTTGATCAAAGATACTCATGTTGTAACTTACTCGTTTACAGTGTTTTACTCACCAAAATTAATGGTCTGAGTATCACCACCGCCACTGCGCTTGGGCGTCTTGGGCACCTCGACGGGCTTCTCTTGGGTAACAGCCTGCTGGCGTTCCTTGATGAGGTTGCGGAAGTCGGGTTTGCGCTTGTAGGTCGGCGTCTTCTCAATCATGTCGATGACATCGTCGTCGTCCATTTCCTCGGGGGTAAGCACGATGTAGCGGGCGCGGTTCTGGGCCAGGGCCTGCTTGGTGATAGCCTCCTCACCATATTCCTTTATCAGGCGTCCGCTGTTGTCGGTAACAGTATTGGGTACCGAAATCGATTCGCGGCGCTGCGGAACATTCTGTACCGGAGCCTCCTTGTCAAGCGACACATTGAAGCCGGCAGCCAGCACGGTCACCTTGATTTGCTCCTCCAGGTTCAGGTCGTGGGCAGTACCCCAGATGACATCGACTTCCTGGTCGAAGTTGGCCATGAATTCCTGAATCTCGTTCAACTCCTTCATCAGCAGCGGTGAGCCACTGTTGGGATTGAAATAGACGTTCATCAAAATCTTGCGGGAACCATAGACGTCACGGTTCTTGAGCAACGGCGACTCCAGGGCATCCTCGATGGCCTTGGTCACACGGCGCTCACCAGTACCGTAACCCGAGCTGATGATGGCAGCACCACCATTGCGCAGGGTGGTATTCACATCGTTGAAGTCGAGGTTGATGACACCACGCACGGTAATCAGGTCACTGATGCTGCGGGCAGCAGTGGTCAAGGTATCATCGGCCTTACCGAAGGCGTTGGTGAAGTCCAGGTCGCTGTAAATCTCGGTCAGGCGCTGGTTGTTGATGATGAGCAGGGCGTCAACATACTTGCCCATTTCATCGGCACCGGCAAGAGCCTTGAGAATCTTCTTGGGTCCCTCGAACAGGAACGGGATGGTCACGATACCGATGGTGAGCACGCCCTTTTCGTGGGCAATGCGAGCCACAACAGGCGCGGCACCCGTACCGGTACCGCCACCCATACCAGCGGTGATGAAGACCATCTTGGTGTCATCATCAAAGAGGGCAGCGATTTCGCTCTCACTCTCCTCGGCGGCACGCTTGGCCGTTTCGGGAATGTTACCGGCGCCCAGGCCGTGGGTCGTGTTGGGACCCAGCAGCACGCGGTTGGGAACCGGCGACTCGTTGAGCTGCTGGCGGTCGGTATTGAGGACGACAAACGAGACGCCCTCGATGTTCTGCATGTACATGTGATTGATGGCGTTGTTACCACCGCCACCGACGCCCATCACCTTGATGATGGTGCGGGTATTCTCCTTATCCTGGAATCCCGAGTCCTTATCCAGCGTGGACATAATGTCGTGGCCACGGTCGTGCGACTCATTAAATGAAATCTTTTCTTCCATATATCTTATCGTTTTGTTTTTGTTCTTAATAATTGGGATGATAGTTTTCCAGACACGCCGGATAGTTTACTGATCGTCTTCCTCCTCGTCCTCGGACATAATGCGGGCGAAACGATCGGCCAGGCCCTTCATCCAACCCGGTTTCTTCTTCTCCCTTGCGGGTTTCTTGGGCTCCTCGGTTACCTCGGTCTTACGGGGCTCCTTGATATTGACATTGCCACCCTCAAAGACAGGACCGTCCTCATACTTGTTGAGCTCAACGCAGGTCTCCCTGTCCTCAATCATTTCGGCAGCCTGGGCAAGAAGTGCAAACACTTCGATATACTCCATGCGGTTGATGCTCGAGTTGAGGATATTGATTGAAAGCGGGTTCTGTCCCATGCGCACTTTAATCTTGATGGTCTCTTCCATCTTCTGCTGCAAACCGCCCAGGTGTGCACCGCCACCAATCAGGACGATGCTCTGGATATCATTGGAGGTCACACCTGCATCAGCCAGCTGCTGGTTGATATTGGCGATGATTTCACCGGTGCGCGCGCTGATGTAGTTGGCAGCTTCACGTGCATTGACACCCTCGATGACAACGTTGCTCACGTTGCTGGGGTCGAGCGGATTGTTGATGTTCTTCTTGACGTTCTCGGCAGTCTCCTCGAGCACGTTCAGACCGTTCATCACGTCACGCGTGAGGTTGCGGCCACCCAGGGGCAGCGTGTTCAGGAAGATAAGCGCCTTGTTCTTGTAGATGGAGACGGTTGTCGTCTCGGCACCCATATCCACGAGCATGCAACCCAGTTCACGGTCACTCTCGCTCAAAATCTGCTCGGCGACAGCCAGCGGGGTAACGATAAAGCCCTTGGCAGACACGCCGAATGTCATCAGTCGGTTCAGGTTGAGTTTGAGGGCGGGCTTAGCCACAATCAGGTTGACCTTGATTTTTATGGACGAACCAAATTGTCCTGCGGGGTTCAGTGTATTCACCTTGTCAACATAGTAGGCGCGAGGCACGATGTCCACGGTATCGTGGTTCTTGATGGGGCTACTGCTTGCCTCGTGGATGATAAGGTCAATCAGGTCTTTGGTGATAGGCTTGGTGTTGTCAACGCTGCGGTTCACCTCGCTGACCATGCTGTGGAGCGAACGTCCGCTCACACCCAGATAAACCTGTGTGATGCGACCATCGACCATGCCCTCGAGCGTCTTGAGGATATGATTGATGCTCGTCTTGATATTCTCCACATTCTGCACGATGCCATATCTCACGCTATTGAGATGCTTTTCTTCTTGCAGGTGTTTTACGCTCAAGTATCCAGCCGAAGTCTTCTCGGCAATAGCTCCGACAATTTTGGAGCTTCCGATTTCAAGTGCTACAATATATTGGTTCTTTTCCATAAAACTGATGAAATATTTTATTTGGTTGTTAATTACTCTTTTTGTTATTCTCTTGTTTTTTGTTCTCTTGGTCACGCTTGCCCTGATTATCCTGTTCGGGCTTGGATTCGTTCTGCTTGGCGCGATTGGCATCGGCTACCGTACCCACGGTCATAGTCTCGATGTCGGGCGCCTGCTCATCATCCTCGGGATCGTACTGGATAGACTGCTGTACTGCCTTGACGCGGCGGGTTGCCACAATCTGGTGGTTCCATTTCACCGAGATGGTGTCATAGGTCTCCCACCCTTTCTTGGGCATCACCTGGCGATAGAACTGCATGAGTTTGGCAAACTTGTTCTCAAAGCCATCGGCACTGCCGATATTGATAACATGGCCACTGATGTTGGGAACGATGATGATGTTGTTGGTGTCCTTGACACAATACATCGACACCAGTGAGTGCAACAACGAGTCATTCTCGACATAGTTGATGAGCGGCAGCAGCCTCGTGGCAGGATACTTGCGGGTGAAGTGTCCCTGCACGACGGGCACATCGCTGTGGTAATACACATTGGCGGACATGTGCTTGCCCGAGCGGTTCACATAGTAGGAACTCTCGCCGTCAAAGACCCTGAAAATGGGCACCAACTGGCTCACACGAATCAGCAGACGTCCATTCTGGCACTTGACGATATCAGCACTCTCGAGATAGGGCGAAAGCTTGAGTGCCTCCTCTATCTCGCTGGCATCGATGCTGCCCATACGCTTGCCCACAAGTTTGACGCCTTGACTCTGCAGCTCATCGAGCACGCCCTGTGGCGTCACAAACGAAGTGCTGTCGGCATTGACGATTTCAACGTCAATCTGACTGCACACCTCGCCTTGAGACCTGTTGCGTGCCCAGACAATGCCTACCACCAGCAAGATGGCCAGCACTGCCAAAATGATATTCTGTATCAGCCGTTTCAATGCTTCTGTTTCTTGAATTCATCGCGTATTTCAGGCAGCAGATTGGCGATATCGCCAGCACCTGCCGTCAATAAGACGTCAAAATTACTCAAATGTATTGACTTAATCAAATTTTCTTTCGAGTAAATGATTTTTTTTGCACTTGTTACCTTTTCCAGGATGATTTCACTGGTCACTCCGGGTATGGGTTCCTCGCGGGCGGGGTAAATGGGGAGCAGAATCACCTCATCGGCAAGCGACAGTGCCGATGCAAACTCGGAAGCAAAGTCACGCGTGCGCGTGTAGAGATGGGGTTGGAAAATCACCGTCAGGGTGCGGTCGGGGTACAAATCACGCACCGACGAGATACTCGCGCGCAACTCACCAGGATGATGGGCATAGTCATCAATCATCACCTTACCATGGTCACCCGGTTCCTTGAGCCAGAACTCAAAACGACGCTTCGGACCCATGAACGTGGCAATGGCTTCTCGCATCACATCGCCAGGCACGTCAATCAATCGGCAAGCCGCCATAGCAGCAATGGCGTTCTCGATATTGATGGAAACAGGCACGCCCAGGTTGATGTCGCTAATCGTCTCCCACGGGGTCACCAGGTCAAAGATAATCTCTCCGTTGCCCTTGCGGATGTTGGCAGCGTGGAAGTCGCCCTCGTCACGGCTATAGGTGTAAGTGGTCACCTGCTCGCCCACCCTGGGTTTCAGGGCCAATCCTGTGTGAATGATGAGTGAGCCGCCTGGTTGAATCAATTCAGTGAAATGGGCAAAACTCTCCAGGTAATTCTCGGCAGTGCCATAGATATCCAGATGGTCAGGGTCGGTCGAGGTCACAACAGCGATAAAGGGGCGCAGGTGATGGAACGAACGGTCAAACTCATCGGCCTCGATGACCGAATACGGACTCGTCGTTGACAGCAAGAAATTACTGTCATAGTTACGCAGCACTCCGCCCAGAAAGGCATTGCATCCCAGCGGAGAAGTGTGCAGGATATGGGCCGCCATACTCGATGTGGTGGTCTTTCCATGGGTACCGGCAAAACACAAACCCTTGCTATGGGCAGTCACGACGCCCAACAATGCGGCACGCTTCACTACTTCAAAGCCGTTGGCACGGAAGTAGGTCAGTCCCTGATGGCTGTCGGGGACAGCGGGGGTATAGACTACCAGCGTGCGCTGCGGATCGCGGCAGTAGTCTGGTATCAGGTTGGGGTCCTCGTCAAAGTCGATGTGAATACCCTCTTGCTGGAGCGCCCGTGTCAGGTCGCTCGGGGTGCGGTCATAGCCTGCCACACGCTTTCCTTTGGCAAGAAAATAGCGTTCCAGGGCTGCCATCCCAATGCCCCCGGCACCGACAAAATACAATGAATCAAAATCTTTCATTCCTCTATTTATTATCCAGTTTTTGTGTTTTTTAATATGTTGTCTATCAACGCCTTTTGACGACTTTTTCCACTTCATCGACAATACGCTCGGCGGCATCCCGCAGGGCCATCTCTTTCACATTGCGGCCCAGGATGCTGATCTGCTGATCGTTTTGGACGGTTTCGAGCATCGTGTTGACAAGACTGGCCGATGCATCGGCATCAGTTACCATAATGGCGGCACCGCGCTTGACAAGAGCCAGAGCGTTCTTGGTCTGATGGTCCTCGGCAACATTGGGCGAAGGCACCAGAATGACAGGCTTGCCCAACAACTGCAGTTCGCTGATGGAACTTGCCCCGGCACGCGAGACAACGAGGTCGGCGGCACGATAAGCCATATCCATGTTGCTGATGAACGGCATCTGGAACACATTCTTCACGCCCGACGCTTCGAGAGCCTCACGACAAGGCTGGTCGTAGTTCTTGCCCGTTTGCCAGATGACCTGCACGCCATAGGTATCGCCAATCTGCTTCAACCCCTGGATGATGGCATTATTGATGGTGCGGGCACCCAGGCTGCCACCGATGATGAGAATCGTCTTCTTGACAGGGTCGGCGCCCATAGCCTGACGGGCTTGTTCGGGCGTGGCTCCACACTCGAGCAGGTTGCGTCTCACGGGATTGCCGGTGAGCACAATCTTGTCCTGGGGGAAGAAACGTTCCATGCCCTCATAGGCGACACAGATGCAGTCGGCCTTGGCAGCAAGCAGCTTATTGGTCACACCGGCATAGGAGTTCTGTTCCTGAAGCAAGGTGGGGATGCCCTGTTTCTGGGCCTCCTTGAGCATGGGGCCACTGGCATAGCCGCCCACACCGATGGCGATATCGGGGTTGAAATCCTTCAGAATCTTCTTGGCCAGGCGCATACTCTTGAGCAATCGCGCCACGACCTTGAAATTGCGCAGCAGATGCTTGCGGTCAAAGCCGCTCACCGGCAAACCGATGATGTTATAGCCCGCAGCGGGCACTTTCTCCATTTCCATGCGGCCCTCGGCTCCGACAAACAGGATTCTTGCATCGGGATAGCGACGGCGCACTTCATTGGCGATGGACAAGGCGGGGAAAATGTGTCCGCCGGTGCCACCACCACTGACCAAGACGTTGAGTTGTTGTTTATTTCCAGACATTTTTAGCAGGTATTTCGGTTGGGTTTTCGGCATCAAGACCCTCGATGACAAGGGTCTCCTCTACCTTGTTTTTCTTGTTTCCGTAGTTGGCGATGGTGCGGCTGACGCTCAACATCACGCCAAAGGCGATACTAATCACGAGAATCGACGTTCCACCCTTGGAAATGAGGGGCAATGGCTGACCCGAGACGGGGAACACGCCCACATTGATGGCCATGTGGAACAGGGCCTGGAATGTGATGAATGAAGCCATTCCGATGACCAGCAGCGAGGGCAGTACACGCTTGCTGCGACGCACAATCATGGCAGCACGACCCAGCAGCGACAAGTACAGCAGCATGACAAACAATCCGCCAATGAAGAAGCCTAGCTCCTCGACGATAATCGAGTAGATGTAATCACTGAAGGCCAGCGGCAGGCGGCTGCACTCGCGCGACTTGCCAATGCCAACGCCTAACAGGCCTCCGTGAGCCTGGGCCATGCGGGAGAACATCTCCTGCTGGTTCTTGGTCGTGATGGGACGATACACCAGCGAATCGCGGTTCATCCATTCCCTGACACGACTGGACCAGGTGCTGGAACGGCCAAACTCTTCCTGGGTGGCGCCATCACCAGCAGGTTGCTCATCAATGAGCAGCCCGTTATCGGTCGATGCCACCTGCATCTCATTGAGGACTTCATCCTTCTTCTCATTGTTGTGCTTGATGATAACAAAGAAGCCGAACATGATGCCAAAGACAATCATCAGGATGCCGATTTTCTTCAGTTTGGCACCGCCGATGAGCAGCATCGAACCGCTGATGGCAATGAGCAGCAGAGTGTTGGTCAGACCGCTCTTAATCATCAACGCGCCATACACGCCGACGGCAACTGCTGCCACTATCAAACCCGTGTTGCTGATATCATGATTCTTTTGTGTTTTAGCGAAAATATAGGACAGCAGGGTGACAATGGACAACTTGGCCAATTCGGCAGGTTGCAGCGTGAGGAAATGGGGTATAAGCGTCATTGCACGGCGGGCACCGTTGATGGTCTCGCCGAAGAGCATCACATAAACCAGACTGAACACGGTGAAGACCGCCAATCCAGGCACCATGGCATAGAGGAACCTGGGTTTGTTGTAGTCCACACGCTGGAGCAGAATCACACACGCCAAGCCAAGGCCCAAAAAGGCGCACTGCTTGATGACGGGCATATAGATGCCCTGGGTGGCGATTTCACGGCTCGATGCGCTGTAACTCTCAACAATCGAGATGAGGAGCAGCATGATATAGATGCCCCAAATCCAAGGGTCACCGTATTTCTGTGACAATTCGTTGTATCTATTTACTTTCTCGGTGGGTGACATAACAGTATAGTTCTCTTTTACTGATAGTTAAATGGGGTTATAGTTTTCTTGCAAATTTTCATCAGCCTTTCATTTTCTTGACACATTCCTTGAACTGGTTACCGCGGTCGGCCATGCCGTTAAACAGGTCGAAACTGGCACAGCAGGGCGAGAGCAGTACGGTGTGACCCGACTGGGCAAGTTGACGGCACTTTTCCATGCACTCAGGCATACTGGAAGCATCGGTCACCACAGGCACCTTGCCGTCAAAGAAGTCATGCAGCTTGGCATTGTCCACGCCCAGGCAGACAATGGCAGTCACCTTCTCCTTGACAAGAGGCTCAATCTGGCTGTAGTCATTGCCCTTATCGATGCCACCCAAGATGAGCACACACGGCTCATTGACGCTCTCCAGGGCATACCAGCAAGCATCGACATTGGTTGCCTTGCTGTCGTTGATGTAGCGCACGCCGTCCACAGTATCAACATACTCCAGACGATGGGGCACTGCCTCGAAATCGGCCAACGCCTCACGGATAACGTCCTTGCGGATGTCGAACACCTGGGCCGACAGTCCTGCTGCCATGGTATTATAGACGTTGTGCAGGCCCTTGAGTGACAAGTCGTCACGAGCAATGTCCCAACGGTCACCATCGACATTGAAATTGAGGACGCCCTCATGCACCCATGCCGCATTGCTGTTGTCATCGTCGGCAGTGAAACTCAACAGCCTCGACTCGAGGTGATGCTGATGGAGTTGGGAAGCAATGATGGGGTCATTTTTCCAGAAGATGAATGAATCATCACCGGTCTGGTTGCGGGTGATGCGGAACTTGGCAGCGGCATAGTTCTCCATCTTGTAATCATAGCGGTCCAGATGATCGGGCGTGATGTTGAGCAACACGGCCACATTGGCCTTGAACTCATACATGTTGTCCAGCTGGAAACTGCTCAACTCGATGATATACACATCGTGATGCTCGGTAGCCACCTGCAAGGCCAGGCTGCGACCCACATTTCCGGCCAGTCCCACGTTCAAGCCGGCCTTCTTGAAAATATGATAGGTCAGTTTGGTGGTCGTGGTCTTGCCGTTGCTGCCGGTGATGCACACCATCTTGGCGTCGGTATAGCGGCCTGCGAACTCAATCTCGCTCACGATGGGGATACCTTTCTCGATGGCTTGGGCGACCATGGGTGCCGTGTCGGGGATGCCGGGGCTCTTGACAATCTCGTCGGCATTGAGGATTTTCTCAGGGGTGTGTCCGCCTTCCTCCCATGCGACGCCATACTTGTCAAGCAGGTCCTTATAATCCTGCCCGATTTTGCCGGCATCACTCAGCCACACGTCCATGCCTTTAACCTTAGCAAGCACCGCAGCACCGGCACCGCTCTCGCCTCCGCCTAAAACTACTAATCGTTTAGTCATATCGTTATTTACCTATTATTCTTGAGTTTAACGTATTTTAAGCGTCACAAATGTCAATGCCGCCAACAGAATGCTCACCAGGAAGAAACGCATCACAATCTTGGCCTCGGGGATGCGATGGTCAGGCGTCTTAATCTTATAGTCCCAGGTAATCTTGGCGGGGTCGGCAGTGAAATGATGATGCAAGGGCGTCATCTTGAACAGTCGCATATTCTTCCCCTTATGACGCTTGACATACCATACCTGCATGATAACCGACAGCTCCTCGATGAGGAAGATACCGCACAGCAGGGGAATGAGCCACTCCTTGCGGATGAGCACTGCAAACACCGCGATGATGCCACCCAGACACAGACTGCCCGTATCACCCATGAACACCTGGGCCGGGAACGAGTTGTACCACAGGAAGCCGATGGTTGCCCCGATAAATGCCGCGGCATACACTACCAGTTCACTGCTATCCGGGATGTACATGATATTCAGGTAGGACGAATAGATGACGTTACCACCCAGATAGCACATGATGGCTAGGGCAACTCCGATGATAGCCGACGTACCAGTAGCCAGGCCGTCTACACCGTCGGTCAAGTTAGCACCATTGCTCACAGCAGTGATGACAAAGATGGTCATCAGGATGAACAGAATCCAACCGCCAGCCTGCTTGTATTTGCCCATCCAGCCCGTGAAGTAAGCGTAGTCAAAGTTGTGGTTCTTCACAAAGGGCAAAGTAGTCTTAGTGGCCTTCACAGCCTGTGACTTGTGGATTTCCACCAGTTCGGGCGTCTCGTTTCGGTTAGTGACATGCACTTGCTCGTTCATTACGATGGCTGGACTCAGATACATGGTGAGGCCCACAATCAGTCCCAGACCCACCTGACCGACAATCTTGAATTTGCCCTTCAGACCTTCCTTGTTGTGATGGAAGACCTTGATGTAGTCATCGGCAAAACCCAGAGCGCCGCACCACAGGGTAGAGACAATCATGAGCAGCATATAGATGTTGTTCAGCTTACCCAACAGGAGGATAGGCACCAGAATCGAGATGATAATGATGAGACCTCCCATAGTGGGCGTACCCTGCTTGGCGGAATTGCCGCCCAGTTTTTCTTCGCGTTCCTTGTCACACATCTGGCGTTCCTTGAGCTTGAAGATGATGCGACGGCCGATGACTATGCCGATAAACAGCGACAGGATGAACGCGAATCCTGACCTGAACGTAATGTACTCGAACAGTCGTGCACCTGGCACATGATACTGCTGGAGGAAGTGGAAAAGATGGTATAACATAACCTGTATCTTGTTAAGTTATTAATAATCAGTTATTTTTCTGTCGAGAACACCTCGGCAATCTGCTCACGGTCATCAAAATGATGTTTCACGTGGTTGATTTCCTGATAATCCTCGTGACCCTTGCCCGCTACTAGCACTACATCACCGGGCTGAGCCAGTTGGCAAGCGGTGCGGATGGCCTGACGCCTGTCGGTAATGATAAGCGTGCGGGGACGTGCATCCTCGGGCAGACCGGTCTCCATCTCGCGCAGGATGGCGTCGGGGTCCTCGGTGCGGGGGTTATCGCTGGTAAGCACCACACGGTCGCTGCGCACGGCTGCTTCACGGGCCATGATGGGACGCTTGCCACGGTCACGGTCACCGCCACAACCACACACGGTGATGATGTTGCCACTGGTGCCCACCACCTCGCGGATGGTATCGAGCACGTTGACCAGGGCATCGGGGGTGTGGGCATAGTCCACGATAGCGGTATAGCCACGGGGAGAGCGCATCGTCTGGAAACGACCGGCTACCGGTTCGAGCAGGCTCATCTTCACAAGCACTTCCTGCGGGTCAAAGCCGAGCAACAGCGAGGCGCCATAGACCGACAGCAGATTATAGGCATTGAAACGGCCTGTGAACAGCACCTCCACCTGATTTCCGTTCAGTTCCAGGGTTGTACCGTCAAGGCGTGATTCCACGATGCGGCCCTTATAATCTGTGAGGGTGCGCAGGGAGTAGCGGTACTTGTCGGCACGGGTGTTCTGCAACATCACTTCACCCACCTTGTCATCGGCATTGACCAGGGCAAAGGCGCCGGCGGGCAATGCGTCAAAGAACATCTTCTTGGCGGCGATATAATTGTCCACTGTCTTGTGGAAATCCATGTGATCACGGGTGAGGTTGGTGAAAATGGCTCCAGCAAAGGTGATGCCCTCGATGCGGCGCTGAACACACGCATGCGAGCTCACCTCCATGAAGGCATACTCACAACCCGCCTCGACCATCTCGTGCAACAGCCGGTTAAGGGTCAGATGGTCCGGGGTCGTCTGTTTGGCCTCCACTGCCTCTTTGTCAACGATATTCCTGACAGTGGACATCAGTCCGGCCTTGTGGCCCAATAACTGTGCCATCTCATAGAGCAGCGTGGCAGTCGTTGTCTTGCCGTTGGTACCTGTTACTCCCACCAGGCGCAGTGAGCGCGAGGGATGGTCAAACCACTCGTCGGCAAGATGAGCCAGGGCGATGATGGCATCATCAACCTGGATATAGGTAACCTTGTCGTTTAACGTCTCGGGCAGGTCTTCACACACGATGGCAGCGGCACCGGCAGCCACCACATCGGGGATGAAACGGTGGGAGTCCACCGCAACGCCTTTCACGGCGACAAACATCACACCAGGCGCAGCCTTGCGGGAGTCGTTAATCAGGTCAGTTATTTCGATATTGGTGTCACCAACCACCTTCAGTGGCTTGATGGACGTGAGCAATTGTGACAGATTCTTCATGATTTATCATTAGTTTTAGGAATTCTTTAATCTTAAATTAACACGTTGGCCTCGGGAATAGGCCGAGCCTGCAACGGGATTCTGGCTGGTCACCATACCCGAACCCGTGAAGTTCACGATAAGCCCGGCACTCTCCAGCACATTGATGGCATCGCGTACGTTCAAGCCGATGACATTGGGAACACCCTTCTCGACCTTGGACGGACTGGCATAACGATGCGTGGACTTGATGTTGAAAGCACGCTGGATATAGTTCACCGCATTCTTGTTCTTAGTGGCAAACAGCGTGGGATAGGCCTTGGCTCCGGCTTTGGGCTTTTCCAGAGCGAAGTCAGGCTCATTGCCCAACAGACCGCGGGCATACATCTTGCGGGCGATGTTCCTCATGACCATGCCGCTGCAAGCACCGGCGCCACGGTCGGCACCCAACATGAGCACGATGCAGGAGTACTTGGGCTTCTCAAAGGGGAAGAAGCCACAGAAAGCCAAGCGCTTCTGCGTACCGTACTGTCCCTTGGCATTGATGTAGGCGGTACCCGTTTTTCCGGCAATCTTCACCACCGAGTCCCTCACCCAATGGCGGGCTGTTCCATGAGAGCCCCACACCACGTCATAGAGCATGGTGCGCAACTTGCGCGCATTCTCGGGAGAGCACACCTGGTCGCGGATGTAGGTCACGGGAATGATGGAATCGGGTTCTCCGTCACGCGAGAGTTTCTTGAACAGATGGGGCCGAACAAACTTACCGTCATTGGCAATGGCGTTGTACATGGCCAGCGTGTACAATGGCGGAATCGTTGTTGCATATCCGTAGGCCTGACGCGTGAGCGACAGTTTATCCCAGTTCTTGTTTCCCAACTTGGGGTAGTTGGGCGGTGTCTCGCCGGCGATACCCGAGTGGAAAGGCTCAAAGAAGCCCATCTGCTCCAGACGCTGGCGGAAACCGCCAGGATTCTGGCCATAATCCTTCACGATGAGTTTGGCCATACCGATGTTGGATGACGTCTCAATGATTTCGCGAGGGGTACGCGTGGCAGCACCGTGGGGGCGGTCACTGATGTTGCGTCCGGCATACATCCAGTCCGAGCCTGTTTGAATCGGTGCATTGATGTCAGTGACGATGCCATCCTCGAGAGCCACCATCATTGAGATGGTCTTGACCACCGAACCCGGCTCGTAGGCCAGCACCGCGTGGTTGCGGCCCTCGACATACAGACCAGACTCCTCATCGAGCTCCAGGTTGCTGATGGCTTTGATTTCGCCAGTCGCCACCTCCATGAGCACACAGGTGCCCCACTTGGCTCCGCTCTCGATGCACATGTTATTGAGCTCGTTCTCCACGATGTCCTGCAATTGCACATTGATGGTCGTGGTGATGTCATAGCCCTTGACGGCAGGCACGCTCTCGGCCTTGATGATGCTGTTGGTGAGCTGCAGGCTCTGGGCGATGCCAGGCTTGCCGTAGAGCAGCGAGTCGAGCGCCATCTCAAGACCCGAACGGCCGTGTTCGCTGGAACTGAGGGAGTCCTGGCCCACGCTGCCGATGCTTCGTCCCGCCATGTTGCCATAGGGCTTGATGCGGCGGTTATGCTTCTCGGTCACCAGACCGTTTTTGTTTTTGGCTAGGCACAGGAACGGGAACTGGCGGATGCGCTTGTACTCATTGTGGGTGAGCATACGGGGGAACAACTTGTAAGCACGATTCTTGCGCCCTTTCTTCCCGGTGGAATCGGTCTTCTCGGCAGCGTCAAGAATATTCTTGCGGTCCTCGAGGATTTTTTTCTTCCACTGCTGGGCGGTCATCGAGTTGTCAAATTTGGCAAGGCTGTCGCACAGGGGGCCGATTTCCTTCATCAGGGTAGAGTCCTTGATGCCCTCGGTGAACCAGTCAATGCGCACCACATAGAACTGCAGGTTGGCGGCAAGCACCGATCCGTCATCGGCAAGCAACTGGCCACGTTCGGGTTCAATGGGCACGTTCTTCATCAGCACCTCGTCAGCCTTCTTGTTCCACAAGGTGGCTTGAACGGCGGTTGTCTTGAACAGATTCCAGCAAATCATTGCCGAGAAAGCAAGCATGCAACCCACCACGATGGCATAGCGCACAAGGATATGCCTCTTGTTGGTATGTTGTTTCATTGTCATGACTAGGGGAATTTTTCTGATTGAGGTAAATGAATTAGTTCTCTGAAGTCAACTGGTAAGGGGGCTCCATTGGAGCACACAGGTCGATGTGCCTCTCACGCATCAGCTTGGTCATCTCGCTCTCGAGAATCATCGAGTTGTACTTGGCACTCGAGTTGACCAGGTCGGTCTGAGCATCGGCTAACTCGGTCTTTAACGTGATCAGTTCCTGAACACCGCTCTGATACATAAACTTGTTGGCGATGTAGGCCAGCGCCATCAGTACCACAAAAACGATGTACTTGGCGTTGCGCTTGAAGAAATCAAGCGATATAAAACGGCCTTGGAAGAAGTCCTTACCAGCCTTCTTCCTCTGAGATGACATACTGTTTTTCTTTTCGCTCATCTTGTTGTAATGCTTTAATAGTTAATCTGTTGGGGTTAATATTGTTATTTCATACTATGGGCTGTGGGTGTTGCAATCAGCTCGGCAACACGCAACTTGGCGCTGCGGGAACGGGGGTTACGCGCAATTTCGTCGGCACTGGGCACCACCACTTTGCCTGTGATGACACGCCATGGTGTAGTCACCCGGCCAAAGAAGTCCTTCTCCTGCTTGCCCTCAACATTGCCGGTGCGCATGAAGTTCTTCACCAAGCGGTCCTCCAGGGAGTGATAGGTGATGATGGCAAGTCTGCCGCCCGGGTTGAGTACCTGGAGCGACTGGTCGAGCAGTTTGCGCAGGACATCCAGCTCGCCGTTCACCTCGATGCGCAAAGCCTGAAAAACCATCGACAGTTCTTTTTTCTCCTGCGCCGGCTTCAACAACGGCCTCACGGCATTCACCAGATCGCCTGTAGTGGACAGCGGACGCGCTTTGACAATCGCGGCTGCCAAGCGGCGGGACTGGCGCAATTCACCGTACAGGTACAGCACATCGGCAAGGCGCTCCTCACTGTAGCTGTTGACCAACTCGCGAGCGGTGAAAACGGCACTGCGGTTCATGCGCATGTCCAACGGTGCATCGGCACGGAACGTGAAACCACGGTCCACGTCGTCAAAATGATGGAACGACACACCCAAGTCGGCAAGAATACCGTCAACACCATCCACGCCATAATAGCGCATAAAGTTACTGAGGTAGGCAAAATTCCCGTGAACAAACGTGAATCGTTCATCCTGCAAACGGTTTTGGAATGCGTCAATATCCTGGTCCATACCCAGAAGATGACCCTCCGGGCCCAGTCGGTCCAGGATAGCGCGACTATGGCCGCCACCACCAAAGGTGGTGTCAACATAGGTGCCTGCAGACTTTATCGCAAGCCCGTCGATAGTCTCCTGCAGGAGCGCAGGTACGTGATACACAGGTTGTTCCATAACTTTGACTTTGCCGTTGCGTGTGTTATTTACCCATTATTTTTTTGGGACTTCAAAAGTACAACTTTTTTTTGAATAATTTACAATTTCAAACCAAAAATTTACAATCAAAAAAATATTTTTTATTAACAACCACTGTTAATAACTTTATGATATCTGATTTACAGATACTTAAAATAACTTGTCAAAAATTTACAAGTGCAAAATAACTGATTCTGTTTTCTATATGAAAGATTTTTACCTATACTAATCAAAATTACATGACCCTTCACTTTAAATGGCGTGCCCATACCGCACACTCAATGAGTTTAAATTTCTATATGACAATCAGTTAACCAAAAACTAGTAAAAAAAACAAAAAAATTATTACTGAAACCTATAGCAACATGAAAAAAAATATCTACATTTGCAATTGATAAGAAAAATTTGATTTCATGGAAAAAATTGATACACTTGACAAGAGAATTCTGGAAATTGTAATGAATAACGCGCGCATTCCTAGCAAAGATGTTGCTCAAGTTTGTGGCGTGTCTCGAGCTGCCGTTCATCAACGTATCCAGCGTCTCATCGACGATGGTGTCATCACCGGTTCAGGATACAATGTGAACCCAAAACTGTTAGGATACTCCACCTGCACGTTCATCGGACTGACGCTTGAACGTGGTTCCATGTACCGCACGGTTGTTCCCGAACTCCTGAAAATCAAGGAAGTCGTGGAGTGCCACTTCACCACCGGCCATTACACGATGATGATTAAAGTCTATGCTCGTGACAACGAGCACCTGATGTCGCTGGTCAACGACCGCATCCAGCACATCGAGGGTGTTGCAGCAACCGAGACTCTCATCTCTCTGGAGCAGAGCATCAGCCGCACCCTTCCCATCTATTACGATGACTAAACTGAACCTAAATCAGCCTTTTACACGCTCGGCTACGGCTTGAAGTGTGCAATTAAACCTCTTATCTCATTTTTTAAGCACAGAATCTGTTTTTTATTTGTACCTTTGCGACAAATAATAATCCATTGTGTGAAATTGCAATACAAACGACAGACAATCAATTATGAACAATAACCGATACTGCGTCATCATGTGCGGCGGTGTAGGCAGTCGTTTTTGGCCCTTCAGCAAAGCCGCCAAGCCCAAACAGTTCATCGACTTTTTCGGCACTGGCAGAAGCCTGTTGCAGATGGCATTTGACCGCCTTCAGGGCATTGTCCCTGTCGACAATATCATCTTGATTACCAACGAGAACTACGAACCGCTCATCAAGGAGCAACTGCCTGAAATCAAGAACCATCAGATACTGCTGGAACCCGCACGTCGCAACACGGCACCTTGTATCGCATGGGCTGCTCACCACATCAAGGCAATCAACCCCGACGCCAAGATGATGGTTGCTCCCAGCGACCATCTGATTATCAACGTGCCGAAGTTCCAGCAAAGCGTCATCAAAGCCTTTGAATTCATCGATTCACGTGATGCACTCGTGACCATGGGCATCAAGCCCAGCCGACCCGAGACCGGTTATGGATACATCCAGGTGGGCGAGCACATCGAGGGGGACTTCTCGGCGGTAAAGACCTTTACCGAGAAGCCCGATGAAGACCTTGCACGCGTATTCCTGAAATCGGGCGAATTCTTCTGGAACTCGGGGATGTTCTTCTGGAGCGCCGACAGTATCCTCAACGCACTCAACGCCTGCGCGCCCGAGGTCAACGCTGTGTTTGAGCGTGGAATCCAATACTTTGGCACTCCACAGGAGAGGGAATACATTAACAACAACTTTGAGGCCTGCCCCAGCATCAGCATCGATTTTGCCGTGATGGAAAAGGCGCCCAATGTCTATGTCGAGACGGTCGATTTCGGTTGGAACGACCTCGGCACATGGCGGTCGCTTTATGACCACTCTCCCAAGAACAAGGAGGGCAATGTCACTCAGAACTGCAAAGCACTGATGTTCAACAGCCACAACAACATTGTGGCCATCAAGGGCGATAAACTCATTGTGGCATCAGGCCTCGACGGATACATCGTTGCCGATGTGGATGACGCCCTGCTCATCGTTCCTCTGGAAGAAGAGCAGAGAATCAAGCAATATGTCAACGATGTGAAATCCAAGTTTGGCGACAAGTTCCTGTAAGAAGCCACCAACACATCGGGAAATTCTGATACACTAACGGGGCCCCTGGCATGCCAGGAGTCCCGTTAATATTAGTCTGAATGAAGTGTAGGTGCTACGCTTACTGTGCAGCCGGCTGCTGGGGTGCCATATTCTCACGAGGACGGGCCAGCAGTTCAAAGGAATCTACGTAAATCTCTGTGATATAGCGCTTCACCTTGTTAGCGTCTTCCCATGAACGGGTGCGCAATCGACCTTCCAGGTAAATCTGGGTACCTTTGCGGATATAACGTTCGGCCACCTCGGCATTTTTGCCCCACATGACAATGTTGTGCCACTCGGTGCGTTCGGGCACCTGCACACCATTAGCATTGGTGTAAGCACGGTCTGAAGTAGCTAGTGTGAACGATGCAACGGGCTGATTTTGTGCGACATAACGCACATCCGGGGCTCGGCCCACACGGCCCAGCAGAATGACTTTATTCACTGACATG
>JAEEGF011121921.1_pt1 | contig 25202 bp, 20 predicted proteins | sample 9134171 | NCBI WGS metagenome assembly JAEEGF01 (sample SAMN16246542, study PRJNA631951) | gut metagenome | biome: gut microbiome; feature: rumen; material: AP-attached | host: Bos | place: Iran: Karaj | collected 2018-10 | reverse complement strand
CGGAAGTCCGGACCGCAGCAAATCAGTAAGCGTGTGGTGTCAGTCTCTACGAGTGCCGAACATCGCAAGCGCTTGTCATGCGGGTCGCTGCTCGTACAGGTATAGCACTGGCACCCGATGGTCGGCACGCCACACGATGTCCCGGTTCCAAGAAAAGTCAGTTTCACAGTTCTCCTCCTCCTTATATGATATTGACCTCTGGTTGAATGTCTACCCCAAAGCGCTCTTTGACATCATGCTGTATCTTACGACACAGTGCCACTATTTCGCTACCTGTAGCGCCGCCACGGTTGACGAGCACCAAAGCCTGTTTGTCGTGGACACCGGCACGTCCCAGCGAACGTCCCTTCCAGCCACATTGTTCTATCATCCACCCTGCGGGAATCTTCTCGTGGCTGTCATCAACGGTATAGTGCGGCATACCTGGGTTTGCTGCCGCCAATGCTTCGTATTGATCACGCGACACGACGGGATTCATGAAAAAACTGCCGGCATTGCCCGTCACCTTGGGGTCAGGCAGCTTTGCATTGCGAATGTCTATGATGACCTGACGGAGTTGCTGGGCAGAAGGACTGTCAATGCCACGACGCTCCAGTTCTGCACGGATGTTGCCATAGTCGAGATGTGACTCAAACACGGGGGAGAACTCGTAGCAGACCTTCGTCATCAGGAACTGATGGCGCCATTCCTGCTTGAAACGGCTCTGCCTATACCCATAACCGCACTCGCTATTGCTGAAGATGCGCTGCTGTCCTGTGGAAATTTCAACAGCATAGACCTTGCTAATCAGGTCTTTGACCTCCACGCCATAGGCACCGATGTTTTGTACGGCACTGGCACCAACGTCACCAGGAATCAGCGAAAGATTCTCGGCTCCATAGAGTTCATGCTGGAGGCTAATGGCAACGATGTCGTCCCACACCATGCCGCTACCACAAACCATGCTGGTGCCTTCTATCTCGTAGCCCTTGATGGCAGAATGCACAACGATGCCCTCGTAGTCCTGTGTCAGCAACAGATTGCTGCCGCCACCGATAATGATATATGGTGTGTCGCTCCCGTTCAGAATTTTAGCCACCTGCTGAGCTTCCTGCTCGTTTTCACATTCCAGGAAACGGCTGCATCGGGCATCAATGCCGAACGTGTTGTGTGCCTTCAGGCTATAGTTGCAAATGTCTCTCATAGAACTACGTCGTCATCTTCGTCAGTTTCCACTTGCCGTCAGAGCGTTTGAAGGTCAGCTCCAGTTCCAGTCCGTTGGCAATGCCACGCAGCACAAACAACTTGGTATTACCCTCCTTACGGGGCTGACCATAGATGATGTTGAAAATCATCTTCTTAGGCAGTTCAGGCGCAAAGGCTTCCCACGTTTCAGGCGTGATGACACCATCCATGCGGGCAAAGTCGTCGTCAGGGTCAGGACCCTCGAAATGGATACTTGAATTAAGACTTTCAGCCTGATAAATGGAATCCGTTGCAAAATGGTGATAGAACTCCAGGAAAGAGGCATTGTTTGACTGACTGATGGGGATGGTCTGGATAGACGTCAGCATCCATGCGCCACGCAAACGGTCAAAGACATGCTGGATGACGGCACCCGTATTGAAATAGATCATTTCCACCACGGCATGATTCACAGAGGTGTCCTTGACAATCTCCATCTGCCGTTCGCTATCAAAGAGTAAGGTATAGAAATCCTGGCGCATGAAATAGCGCTCAGTCTTCCACTGTTCCTTGGACAGCATTTCCTCCTTGCTGCCATTGATTTTCTTTAGAGGAAAGAGGATGCGCTCACGCTGGAGGTTCTTGTTGGCTGCGAAGTTGAAGATAAAGTCGTCGAACAACTCGTCGGCAGCTTTGGGCATGGGAAGATTGGCCATCGTATCAGCCATCGGGTCAGCAATAGAATCCGTTGCTGTTGAGTCGGTTGCCATTGTTGAATCAGCAGGCGTTTCGTCTTGCGTCTGACCGGCTTTATTGCCTCCACAGGCTATGAACAATGGGAGACAAAGAAATACTACCAAATACCGTTTCATGGAATGCTTCTCTCAAATCGCGGCAAAGGTACAAATAAACAAGCAAAACGCAAAATAAAAACGGAATTTATTTTGCGTTTTGCGAATGAAAACAAATCTGTCTCTGACGAATGTTTCAGAAAGAATAGGACAGCGTGCAGAGCAGCTGGTGGCGGTTGTCCTTCACCTTGACGGCATTACAGTCGTTGCGGAGAACTTCCAACAGACCGTAGCTGCTATAGTATTTCGCCTCCACGCCATTCATGTAGGGATAGAAATCACCCTTGCGCATCGAGTACTGATAGGCCAGGTCAAGACGTACCTTGTCGAAGGTGAAACCTACGCCGGCAGTAATGCGGTGGGTATCCTTCCAGTTGGTGTAATCCGTTGACGACGACATGTATGTGCCTGGTGAATCCAGCGTCTGGTCACGCACGCCAGACTCTTCGTACATCGGCGATACATAGTTGTAACCCAATCGGATAGCCACATTTTGTTCAGGCTTAAATTCAGCACCTACTTTCAGGGTTGACACAGTCCTGAGCGTCTTTTCTGTCAGGCGCTTCATCACGGGGTCGCTGCTGCTACTCGTGCTGTACGTGTCAGTCCAGTAATCATAATTGTAGTCTTTGATAGCACGCATATCAATCGTGGAATAGTCGGCAATCTCGTAGCTGATGCCCAACGCAAGGTTGTTGTCAACAGTATGACCGGCACTGATGCCGAACTTCCAAGGAGTATTGAAGCTGAACTTCGCATCGTAGCCTATCTGTGCGACATCACCAATACGGGTGGTATTGCTCGTCGTCAGCCGATAGAATGTCGGAGTTGACACGCTGACACCCAGACGGAATGGCGATTCCTCCACAGGACGGACGATAATGCCTCCCTTGACCTCGACACCCGTACCTGTAATGTGATGGTCATCCGTCATGAGAACACTTGTTAGCGACGGGTCGGTAAGCGAGTTCAGATGCTCAAAGTACTCACTATAACCGTTATAGTGGACATCCTTCAGACCGAGGGTAAGGCCTAAGTACACGCGGTTCTTGATATTGCCGCTTATGTTGAAGTCGTACTCACCGATATAGCCGGTGTGAGCACGGTCGAACTCATAGTCGGTGGCATCAACAGTTGTCAGCGAACCGTCTTTCTCCTCAATCATATTATAATAGAGAAAGTCAGTCTGGCTTTGTCCCCAATAGGTGTCAAGGTCACCACGCACGCCTTTGATAGTAGTCTGACGGTTCTGCGAGGAGCCGTTGACAGCCTGGTTGGCAGCCGACAGCACATAGTTGAAGTTGCGGTTCTTATGGAAATTGAAGCCGAAGTTCAGGTAGCTATGCATGCCTGTGCGCTGAGAGAATACGACACCTAACTGGTCGAACGAAGCACTTGCCTTGCTGCCGTCCTGGAACGACTTGCCGCCTTCCTGTATGACCACTCCCAAAGAGCCTGACACCTGATGGCGACGGAACAGGCCAATGCCGGCTGGGTTGGTACTCATGGTGGAGATATCGGCGCCCAAGGCCTCCATAGCGCCACCCATGCCCACATAGCGTGCCGTACCGTTCAAATCGTCGGTGGCCAGCTGTGCCCCGATATATGTGTCAAGATTAACATTATCCTGTGCTTGAGCCTGCATGGCCCCAAGGGTCATCAAACCCAATAAATACATTTTCTTCATAGTCATAGTCGTATTATTCAATATACATTGCATCGTTCTTATTTACGTCCGCCAAAGTTACGTCCGCCTGTAGCTGAACGGCCACCGCCAAAAGAACCGCCGCCACCGAAAGAACCGCCGCCACCGCTACGGCCGCCGCCGAACGACGAGCCGGCAGAGCGCGAACCGCCAAAGGAAGACGAGTTGTAGCCGCGGTTGGAGTTGATGCCGGAGTTAATCCGCGATGTATTGTCCCGATAACCGCCAAAATTATTGCCGCCAATAGGACGACGGTGATTGACAGGACGGCCGGTGCTATGAAGGTGTACGACTGTACCGCCATACCAGCGCGGACCGTACCACCCGTAATAGCCATAATGCCAGGGACGATAGTAGCCATAATACCAGGGAGAATACCAAGGTGAATACCATCCGTAGCGGCCATAATACCACGGGTCGTTCCAGTACCAGGGGTCGTTCCAGTACCAGCTGCTATAATACCACGGCGACGCCCAGCGACCGTCACGATAGCCGTCCCAATAAGCCTCGCTGGGCGTGTAGTCGTCAAAGCGACTCATCTTGCGGGTCAGTTGGAAATCGGCATTTTCTGTCTCTGAATAGGTAGAGTCCGGATAGACACCCCTTACAGCCGAGAAGTCGATGATGTCGTTACCCGTCGAGTCTATTGGCGTCACAGTCGTCCAGGAACGGCGGTTATAGTCGTCAACACTCCTTGAGCTGCCGGCATAGTAGGTGTTTTTGGGCATACCGTATGACTCGGCTTCCAGAGCCACATTCTTCTTCGACGGAACGAAGTACATATCGTCGTCCTGTGCCATCATGGTCAATGGCAAGGCCGAAATAACTGTCATTAGGAATAGCTTTTTCATCTTCATTTCTCTTCAATTGATTGATTCACGATGCAAAAATAACACTAATTGCTGTGCAAAAGTAGGGAAAAACCCTAAGAAAAGATAGGTTTTTCCCTATTTTTTGTATTTTTGCACCGATTATTTAACATCTCTATGAAATACTACGAAGTAAGATTTACCATTACCCCCTACTCTGCCGATGCTGCAGACATCCTCTCCGCCATGGCTGGTGAAGCCGGTTTTGAGTCTTTTGAATCCACGTCTGACGGTCTGTCAGGCTACGTACAGCAGCAGTTGTTTGACCAGTCCCTGTTGGATGCTGCCATTGAGGCGTTTCCCTTTGAAGGCACCCATATTATATATAAGGTAGAAGAAGCCGAAAACCGCGACTGGAATGAGCAGTGGGAGCAGGAGGGATTTGCACCGATTATCGTTGAAAGCGAAGCCAAAGGTAGTACTGAGAAGAAGACAATGGTCATCCACGACGGCAGACACATGCCGGACACCATAGTGCCCGCCGACCTCACCGTCGAGATTGACGCTCACCTGGCCTTTGGCACTGGTACCCACGAGACGACGCGCATGATTTGCAGCACATTGCTCGGCTTGGCAATGAACGGCAGGCAGGTTCTTGACTGCGGTTGCGGCACAGGCATCCTCGGCATTTGCGCCTTGAAACTTGGCGCAGCATCCTGTACAGCCTACGACATCGACGAATGGAGCGTCGACAACACCCGCCATAATGCCGTTATCAACCACACCGACGACCGCATGTCCGTCATGCATGGCGACGCGACGCTGCTCGACAAGTTGTCTCCCCGCTTCGACTTGGTGACGGCCAACATTAACCGCAACATACTGTTGCAAGACATGCCGCGCTTTGTCAGTGTCATGGTTCCCAAGGGGATACTCATCCTCAGCGGTTTCTATCAAAGCGACTGTGACTTGCTCACGGAAAAAGCAAAGACCTTAGGACTGACCCTTCAGGAGTGTCGCCATGACGGAGACTGGGCGTGCATGTGCTTTGCATGGCAAGTACCTAGTGAAGAGTAATTAGTGGTGAATGTAAAATTTTCAATTTTCAATTTTCAATTTTCAATTATTATTCGTACCTTTGCAGCCGATTTACGTAAATTAGACAATCATGCCAGAAATATCAGTACGCGGACTGGAGATGCCCGAGTCGCCAATCAGAAAACTCGCTCCACTGGCCGCAGCAGCCAAGAAAAGGGGTACCAAAGTGTATCACCTGAATATCGGTCAGCCCGATCTGCCCACACCGCAGGTGGGACTGGATGCCTTGAAGCAGGTAGACCGCAAGATTTTAGAGTATTCACCATCGCAAGGCTATCTGAGCTATCGTGAAAAGCTGGTAGACTATTACGCAAAATACAATATCAACGTTACTGCTGACGACATTATCATCACCTCCGGAGGCAGTGAGGCTGTGCTGTTTGCATTCCTCTCCTGTCTGAACCCGGGTGACGAAATCATCGTCCCTGAACCGGCATACGCCAACTATATGGCCTTTGCCATCTCAGCAGGTGCCAAAATCCGCACCATCGCCACAACCATTGACGAGGGATTCTCGCTGCCCAAGGTCGAGAAGTTCGAGGAACTCATCAACGACCGCACGCGGGCCATCATGATCTGCAATCCCAACAACCCTACCGGCTACCTGTACACACGCCGCGAGATGAACCAGATACGTGACCTGGTGAAGAAGTACGACCTGTACCTCTTCTCGGACGAGGTGTACCGCGAATACATCTATACCGGTTCACCCTATATCTCCGCCTGCCATCTGGAAGGCATTGAGCAGAATGTCATCCTGATTGACTCCGTGTCAAAGCGCTATTCAGAGTGCGGCATTCGCATTGGTGCCCTGATTACCAAGAATGCCGAAGTGCGCAAGGCTGTCATGAAGTTCTGCCAGGCACGCCTCTCACCGCCGCTTATCGGTCAGATTGTCGCCGAGGCTTCATTGGATGCCCCTGAGGATTATCTGCGCGATGTCTATGACGAATATGTTGAGCGCCGCAAATGCCTGATAGACGGTCTGAACCGCATCCCGGGTGTCTACTCGCCCATTCCCATGGGGGCCTTCTATACGGTTGCCAAGCTGCCTGTTGACGATGCGGAGAAGTTCTGCCGCTGGTGTCTTGCCGAGTTTGAATACGAGGGCGAGACCGTCATGATGGCTCCCGCTGCAGGTTTCTACACCACCCCGGGGGCAGGCGTCAACCAGGTGCGCATCGCCTACGTGTTGAAGAAGAAGGATCTGGAGCGTGCTCTCTTCGTTCTACGAAAAGCCTTGGAAGCTTACCCCGGCAGAATTGACGAGAAGTAACCTGTATGAACCTGCCATTATTTGTAGCGCGTAAGATTTACGGTTCTGACAGCGACCGCCGCGAGGTGAGCCGCCCGGCTATCCGTATTGCCACCATTGGTGTCGCTATAGGTTTGGCAGTCATGATTATCACCGTCAGCGTCGTCTTCGGCTTCAAGCATACCATCCGCGACAAGGTGGCTGGCTTTGGCAGTCACATCCAGGTCATGAACTTTTCTTCCGTAGAGGACACCACTCCCTACCCCGTCAGCATCAGCGACTCGCTGATGAACGTGATGCGCAGCATTCCGGGTGTACGCCATGTGGAACGTTACAGCAGCACACAAGGTATACTGAAGACCGATGCCGACTTCCTTGGCGTTATCTTCAAGGGCATCGGTGAGCACTATGACCTCAGTTTCCTGAAAGAGAATCTGGTAGAAGGCGAGATGCCTCACTTCTCGGACACCAAGGCCAGCAACCAGCTGCTCATATCGCGCATGATGGCAGACAAGCTGAACCTGAAGACAGGCGACCGCGTATTTGCCTATTTCCTGGGAAACGACGATGTGCATGCCAGAAGATTCACCATCAAAGGCATCTATCAGACCAATATGACGCAGTTTGACCAGACCGTCTGCTTCACCGACTTCCCCGTACCCGTCAAACTGAACGGATGGGAGAAGGACCAGTGCTCAGGCGCTGAGGTGCTTGTGAATGACTTTGACCGCATCAACGAAACCGCCGTCTATTTTGTCAAGAACGTCAACCGCACAGTAGATCAATACGGCGAGATTATAACGTCGCAGACCATACAGGAGGCCTATCCGCACATCTTCTCATGGCTGTCACTACTCGACATTAATGTGTGGATTATCCTGGTGCTGATGGTGTGCGTGGCTGGTTTCACCATGATTAGCGGACTGCTCATCATCATCCTTGAACGCACCCAGATGATTGGTATCCTGAAGGCCTTAGGCATGCGCAACAAAACCATCCGCCATACCTTCCTCTGGTTTGCCGCCTTCATCATCGGACGCGGACTGCTGCTGGGCGATGTCATAGGAATCGGTATCGTCATCCTGCAACAGCAGTTCGGAATCGTTCACCTCGACCCCGCCAGTTACTATGTGGAGACGGCACCCGTCGAGTTGAACATCCCTGTCATCATTGCACTCAACATCGCCACACTTCTTATTTCCGTCTTTGTGCTCATAGCTCCCAGCTTCCTGATTTCGCACATCCACCCCGCACGCTCCATGCGCTACGAGTAAATAAGAAGAAAAACATGGGGAAACCTTTTGCGGTTTATTTTTTAATTATTACCTTTGCAGAATTGAAAATCTAAGCATCATTTTTTAAATAACTGACTATGGAAAGAACTTGGAGATGGTTTGGCAAGAAAGACAAGATTACGCTTGCCATGTTAAGACAAATCGGTGTCGAGGGCATCGTCACAGCCCTTCACGACGTACCTTTAGGCGAGGTCTGGACAAGAGAGCGTATCCGCGAACTGCGCGAGTATATCGAGAGTTTCGGCATGCGCTGGAGTGTCGTTGAGTCGTTGCCTGTTGTAGAGACCATCAAATACGGCGGTCCCGACCGCGACCAGCAGATAGAAGTCTACAAGGAGTCGCTCCGCAACCTCTCTGCCGAGGGCATACACTGCATCTGCTACAACTTCATGCCCGTGCTGGACTGGGCACGTACCGACCTGTTCCACAACAATCCCAACGGTGCCACCAACCTCTACTTCAATTATGCCGAGTTTGCCTACTTCGACATCTATATCCTGAAGCGCGAGGGCGCACGCCAGGAGTGGGCCAACTTCCAGTTCCCCGCAGGTGTCGGTGAAGGCCGTAACGTCTTAGCCGAGTGCGACGAGCTGGCAAAGACCATGACACCCGAGAAAGACCACAAGCTCGTTGAAAACATCGTCATCAAGACGCAGGGCTTCGTCTCAGGCAATTTCAGCGAGAACGACGAGGCTCCCGTACAGAAGTTCCGCGAGTTCCTGGACCTCTATAAGGGCATAGACAAGGCTCAGCTGCGTGCCAACATGAAGTACTTCCTCGAGGCCATCATGCCCGTTTGCGAAGAGTGCAACATGAACATGTGCGTACATCCCGACGACCCCCCCATCGAGATTCTCGGCCTGCCGCGCATCGTCCGCACAGAAGAGGACATCCAGTGGTTCCTCGATGCCGTACCCAACAAGCACAACGGACTCACCTTCTGTGCAGGTTCGCTGTCGGCAGGAGCCTACAACAACGTCGTCGAGCTGGCCAGGAAGTTTGCTTCGCGCACCCACTTCGTCCACCTGCGCTCGTGCCACATCTTCCCCAACGGCGACTTCACCGAAGCCAGCCATCTGGGCGGACGTGCCGACCTCATTGAACTGGCCCGCATCTTCGAGAAAGAGAATCCAAACTTGCCCATGCGTGTTGACCACGGCATGACGTTCACCGACGAGCCCGGTGGCATCCTCGACGAGTCAAGCCATGGCCACAATGCCGGCTACACCCTCCTGGGCCGCATGTTCGCCCTCGGACAGGTGCAGGGCATCCTCGCTACCGTCGACCGCGAACTTGGCATCGAATACAAACAGCCTGGATTCTTTGATTAAGAGTTAAAGAGTTCGCAAATTGAAAATTCGCTAAAAAGAAGGGGTGAGGGCAACGGTGTGCCTCACCCCTCTTTGTGCGTTTATGCGACTTGGTAGAAGTTTTACTGTTTGCGTTTTTTCTTAAGCTCCAGCTTTGGAATCTTAATGATTTGTCCCTCTTTGAGCGTTGGTCTTGAAGGCAGATCATTATAGACTTCCACATAGCACTCCATGTCGGGACCGAGGTTGGCTTTGCAGATGCTGTAGAAGGTCTGGCCTGCCTGCACTTTCACTTCGTGGTCTAAGCCGACAATGCGATAGGCTCCAAGACGGACACGGGCATCCTTTGCTGCATACTTGTCGGCAATGGCAGCAGTCTGGGCTGCTTTCTTTTCCTCAGCCTTGGCCTTTGCCTTGGCAGCTTTAGCAGCTTGTTGCTTGGCCTTTTCTTCAGCTTCTTGCTTAGCTTTTGCAGCGGCCTCTTGCTTGGCCTTTTCTTCAGCTTCTTGTTTGGCCTTCTCTTCTGCTTCTTGCTTGGCGGAATTTATCTTGGATTCTGCGTCCTTCTTGACTGCCTGTAAATCCACGGTATCTCTGACAACAATGGTATCGGGTACTACGTCAGGAAGTGGTTTGTTACTACCATAATAGTAACCGATATAAGCTGATGCGGCCATCAAGGCCAGGACCAGCAAGCATTTAAGAATAGACGGCCAAATGGATTTTTTCTTCTTGTTTTCCATCTCTTCTTCTTTTGGTTCTTCGTGTGTTTGTTTATGGAAAGCCGGCATTATAGGAGGCTGTACCACAGCAGGCTCCTCAGCCGGTTTTGGTTGTTCTGCGACGGGTTCCTCTGCAACAGGTTCCTCTGCAACAGGTTCCTCTGCAACGGGTTCCTCTGCGACGGATTCTTCCACAACAGGTTCTTCTGCGACAGGTTCTTCCACGACAGGTTCCTCAGCGACGGGCTCTTGCTGTTCGGAAACTGGAGGCTCTGGTTCTTTCATATCCTCAAATTCCACGCCTTCGTTGAGCATGACTGTCTCGAAATGTGAGAAAGGTTTGTTCACCAGTTCCTTCATGGTGGCATCTGGTGTAAACGTCACCTTGGAGTGTCCGTCGATGACGACACGCTCGCCTGTTCGCACACTGACACTCTCACGCGCTTCAACATCAATAATCTTGAACGTTCCGAGTCCCTTGACTTTGACAGGTTCTCCCTGGCTTAAACGTTCAAGGATAATGGCAAACATCTCATTGACAAACTGACTGGCAGCTTGTGACTCGATATGATTTTTCTCAACCAGGATTTTGGCTATTTCCTGTATCGTGATTTTTCCCATAGCTATTTCTCACCTCCTTTCAATTGCGCCTTCCACGTCTGATTCGGTTTAAAGTTGAGCACCAACTTGGGAGGTACGAGCATACGCTGACCCGTTGCGGGATTGACAATCACCCTTTCCAGCTTTTTCTTCGTCTCGAAGACGCCGAAGTTTGGAACGAGCACGGCATTGTCTTCCAGGAATGCATCGCCCATAGCATTAATCACGTTGTTTACCAGCGTCTGGGTATTCTTGGTAGAATAGCCCATACGGTCTGCCAGTTCTGCAATAAATTCCTTATTATTCATATTGTTGTAGCGTATAAGTCAAATTCTTCTGCATCAGTAACACGAACATCATAGAACTGCCCCACTGTCAGCCCCTCGGTTACGGGAATGAGCACTTCAGGATCTACTTCAGGAGAGCTGAACTCCGAACGTCCGACATACCAGTCACCTTCCAGGCGGTCGATAACCACACGCAGTGTCTGCCCGACCTTGGCGGCCTCCATCTCAGCGCTGATTTGCTGCTGGATGCGCATCAGCTTGTCCAGTCGTGCCTGCTTGACGTCTTGCGGAACGTCATCCTCATAGTGTTCGGCACTATAGGTGCCTTCCTCTTCGGAATAGGCAAAGGCTCCCATCCGCTCAAAGCGCGCCCACTTGGTAAAGGCGACGAGCTGTCTGAAGTCGTCGTCGGTCTCGCCAGGGAAGCCCACCATCAGGGTGGTACGCAGGCAGATGCCGGGAACTTCACGACGGATGCGCTCCACAAGGTCATAGGTCTCCTGACTGGTGACATGACGGTGCATGCGTGACAGCATATTGTCGCTGATGTGCTGCAGGGCTATGTCAAGGTACTTGCAGACGTTCTTACGTTCACGGATGACTGTCAGCAGTTCCCACGGGAAATGCGTGGGATAGGCATAGTGCAGACGTATCCACTCCACGCCCTTGATGTCTGCCATCTGATCAGTCAGCTCAGCGATGTGCTGCTTGCCGTCGATGTCAATGCCATAGTAAGTCAGCTCCTGTGCAATGACCTGAAACTCCCTGACGCCCTGACTGACCAGCCAGCGTACCTCGTCGAGAATATCCTGCATCGGACGGCTCTGATGGCGGCCTGTTATCAGCGGTATGGCGCAATAGGCACAATGGCGGTCACAGCCCTCGCTGATTTTGATATAGGCATAATGCCGTGGCGTCGTGATGTGGCGGTGGGGGGCTGAAGGGGCCGGAGTTTCCGGATTTTCCGGAGTTTTCGGATTATCCAGATCCTTCAGCAGCTGGCGGTAGTTGAACTTGCCGTACCAGCCGTCGACTTCTGGAATCTCAGCTTCCAGGTCAGCCAGATAACGCTCTGACAGACAGCCCATGACATAGAGCCGTTCAATGCGTCCTTCGGTCTTGGCCTGGGCAAACTCCAGGATGGTGTTGATGCTCTCCTCCTTAGCGTCGGCAATGAAGCCACAGGTATTGACCACAACTATCTCACCCTGGGGGGTGTCGCTGTCATGCGTACACCGATAGCCATTGGCCTCCATCAACCCCATCAACATCTCGCTGTCAACGAGATTCTTAGAGCATCCGAGTGATATGAAATCTATCGTCTTCAAAATACTGAGTCTTTACAACAGAAAGAACAGACATGCAGCAAAAGCGCCACAAGCCAGTCCAATGACAAAACCTTCAATAAAAGTCTTCTTTTTCATTATTCTATGACATCTTAAACAATGAGTCCACAAACTCTTTACGGTCAAACAGCTGCAGATCCTGCATGCTCTCGCCGAGCCCAATGTACTTCACAGGCACTTTCAGCTGGTCGCTGATGCCTATGACGACACCGCCCTTGGCAGTACCGTCGAGCTTGGTGATGGCCAGCGATGTTATCTGCGTTACGGCGGCAAACTGCCGGGCCTGCTCAAAGGCGTTCTGGCCAGTAGAGCCGTCCAACACCAACAGCACCTCGTCGGGAGCCTCGGGCAGCACCTTCTTCATCACGTCCTTGATTTTCTTCAACTCATTCATCAAGCCTACCTTGTTATGCAGTCGGCCTGCGGTATCAATGAGCACCACGTCAGCACCATTGGCCTTGGCACTCTGCAGCGTGTCAAAGGCAACAGAAGCTGGGTCGCTGCCCATCTGCTGCTTGACAACGGGTACGCCTACGCGCTCGCCCCAGATGCACAACTGCTCGACGGCAGCAGCACGGAAGGTGTCAGCAGCACCCAAATAGACCTTCTTGCCAGCCTGTTTGAACTGCCAGGCCAACTTACCGATGGTAGTGGTCTTCCCTACGCCATTGACGCCGACAACAAGGATAACGTAGGGCTTATGGTCGCCGGGGAGTTCCCAGTTATCGTTGTCCTCACTATTGTTCTCTGCCAACAGCGAGGCAATCTCGTCACGCAGGATAGCATTCAGCTCGCTTGTGCTGACATATTTGTCACGAGCCACGCGCTCCTCAATACGCTCAATAATCTTGAGCGTGGTCTCGACACCGACATCCGAGGTAATCAGCACCTCCTCCAGGTTGTCGAGCACATCGTCATCCACCTTCGACTTACCGGCCACGGCACGTGCCAGCTTGTCGAACACACTGGTCTTGGTCTTTTCCAGGCCCTTGTCCAGCGTTTCCTTCTTTTCCTTATTAAAAAAACCGAAAATACCCATCTTATAATCCGTTTATTGATTGTTTCCCTCCATCTTACATGGATTGCCGTCCGTGCGATACTTCTTCAGCAGCGGAATCTCCTGACAGAGCGCTTCAGCCAACCGGCTGGCGACTTCGTGCGCACCATATATATTATAATGTGTATTATCCTTCCGACCGCCAGGCACACCGGGATGTTCATCGGGCTTATACCACATGTGCAGTTTCTTCGAGCCTTCAACACCCAACGACTGCTCGAGGTCGTGGGTGATGCGATTCGCATCCACAAAGTGGCAATGCATGCGACGGGCTACGTCACGCGGGGCCACGGCATAGAGTCCGTGGGTATCGACCAGCGTGTCGCCCTCCGTCATCTTCACGCCATCCTTGAAGGTGGTATTGCGCAAGGCTTCATCGTCAGCATTGTCTGGTGCTTTCACCATGAAATTACGGCGTACCACACAGTTCATCAGAACGGGAATGCCTCCTTTCTCACGCGTCTCGCGCACAAACTTGGCCAGGTTGTAGTCAAAAGTCGAGCCCGGGTCTGTATGGCGGTCGGGCTGCGCTTTCTCGTCGTTGTGGCCAAACTGGATGATGACATAGTCGCCGGGCTTCAGCAACTCAAGCACTTTGTCCCAGCGGCCTTCGTCAATGAAGCTCTTGGACGAGCGGCCGTTGACAGCATGGTTGTCGACCCGGATAAAATCCTCGTTGAAATAACACTGCAGGGCCATGCCCCACCCGCGCTCCGGCGAGCCTTTGGAAAGGTCCTTCTTGGCGGCGGTAGAGTCGCCGATAATAAAGATGGTCGTCACCTTGTCCTGTGTCATGGATGTCAGCACAAACAGTGCAAGGGCAGCAAGCATCAGCTTCTTAATCATCATCTCGTAATTGGTTTATTCACTTGTTTCTTACTTCTTCTATCAGTTCCTCAGGAGTCAGCAACTGCTGTTCGCCAGTCAGCATGTTCTTCAGCGTCAGCCGGCCGGCCTGAATTTCATTTTCACCTGCCAGCGCAACAAAGGGTATCTGCTTGGCATTGGCGTAGGACATCTGCTTCTTCATCTTGGCAGCATCAGGGAAGAGTTCCGTACGGATGCCTGCCTCGCGGGCCTTGGCGACTACAGGCATACAGTATGCCGTCTCGCGCTCACCGAAATTAATGAACAACAGCCGGGTACCTGTCGTGGCATCCTTGGGATAACAGTCAAGCTGATTGAGCACGTCGTAGATGCGGTCGACACCGAAGGAGATGCCCACGCCGGAAATGCCTGGCATACCGAAGATACCCGTCAGGTTGTCGTAGCGTCCGCCACCCGTGATAGAACCAATCTGCACGTCAAGCGCCTTGACCTCGAAGATGGCACCAGTATAGTAGTTCAGTCCGCGTGCCAGCGTCAGGTCCAACTGCAGCTCATTGTGAAGCATCGGCTGGCTTGCCGTGGTGCCATCGCCACTGACAGAACCGAGAGCGCCGAGAATGAAACGGAGTTCCTCGACGCCGCGAAGGCCCGTCTCGCTGTCCTTCAACACGTCAGCTATGACGGTGAGCTTCTCATCATTGGTACCTGACAGCGTGATGATGGGCTGCAGCTTTTGGATTTGCTCCTCGCTGAGTCCGTCGCCACGCAGTTCCTGGTTGACGTTGTCGAGACCGATTTTGTCGAGTTTGTCAATGGCGACGGTGATGTCCACAATCTTGTCAGCAGCACCGATGACTTCGGCGATACCTGTCAGTATTTTACGGTTGTTGATTTTTATCTGGACGCGTACGCCAAAGCGCTGGAACACGGTGTCAACGATTTGCATCAGCTCCACCTCGTTGAGCAACGAGTCTGAACCGACGATGTCGCCGTCAAACTGCCAGAACTCGCGATAGCGGCCTTTCTGGGGACGGTCGGCACGCCATACCGGCTGCATCTGGTAACGCTTGAAAGGCAACTGCAGTTCCTCGCGGTGCATCACCACATAGCGGGCAAAGGGTACTGTCAGGTCATAGCGCAGTCCCTTCTCACACATTTTAGCTGCCAGGTGTAGGGAATTGCGCTCCAACAGTTCCTGGTCGCTCACCTTGGTGAGGCAGTCACCGCTATTGAGTACCTTGAAGAGCAGTTTGTCACCCTCTTCGCCGTATTTGCCCATCAGCGTCTGGAGTGTTTCCATGGCAGGGGTTTCAATCTGCTGGAAACCGTAGAGCTGATACACCTCGCGGATGGTGTCGAAAATGTAGTTGCGCCTGGCCATCTCTGCAGGGCCGAAGTCGCGTGTCCCCTTGGGAATACTTGGTTTCTGTGCCATTTATTTACGGATAATGGTTTGTGCCCTGTCAGGGCCAATGCTGATAATCTTAATAGGTGTCTCAAGCTCCTTCTCCAGGAACTTGATATAATTGCTGAAAGCCTCAGGGAACTGATCTTCGGAAGTGAACTGCGTCATATCGGTCTGCCAGCCGGGAAGCTCTTCATAAATGGGTTCAATCCCCTTCTCGATGTCGTAGGGGAAGTCGCGTGTCTCAACACCGTTCACTTTGTAGGCGGTGCAGGCTTTGATGGCGGGGAAACCGTCAAGCACGTCGCTCTTCATCATGATGAGCTGGGTGACACCATTGACCATGATGGAGTAACGGAGGGCTACGAGGTCTATCCAGCCGCAACGGCGCTCGCGGCCTGTCACGGCACCATACTCATGTCCCAGGTCACGGATTGTCTTGCCAGTCTCGTCGAACAGCTCCGTGGGGAAAGGACCGGCGCCGACGCGAGTGCAGTATGCCTTCATAATGCCATAAACTTCGCCAATCTTGTTGGGACCGATGCCTAAGCCCGTGCAGGCTCCGGCACAGATGGTGTTAGAAGAGGTGACGAAAGGATAGCTGCCGAAGTCGACATCGAGCATCGTCCCCTGGGCTCCTTCGCAGAGAATGCTCTTGCCCGAGCGCAGCACACTGTTAATCTCATGCTCAGAATCCACCAGATGGAACTGGCGCAGGTATTCAATGCCTTTCAGCCACTTCTGCTCTACCTCGTCGATGTTGTATTCATAGCCCAGCGACTTGAGAATGGCCTCGTGACGCGCCTTATGGGCAGCATACTTCTCCTCAAAACCATCCAGAATGTCGCCAACGCGCAAACCGTTACGGCTCACCTTGTCAGTATAAGTCGGACCGATGCCCTTACCGGTCGTGCCTACCTTGTCCTTGCCCTTCTGTGCCTCGTAGGCTGCATCGAGCACGCGGTGTGTCGGCATGATGAGGTGCGCCTTCTTCGAGATGTGCAGACGCTCCTTCAATGCGTGACCGCTGGCTTCCAGCGACTGGGCTTCCTCCATGAACAAGTCAGGAGCCAGCACGACGCCATTGCCAATGATATTCACTTTACCACCCTGAAAAATACCAGAAGGAATGGAGCGCAGCACATACTTCTGGCCTTCAAACTCCAGGGTATGACCTGCATTGGGACCGCCCTGGAAGCGGGCTATCACATCATACTGGGGGGTCAGCACGTCGACCACCTTTCCTTTTCCTTCATCGCCCCACTGCAAACCCAGCAGGACATCTACTTTACCTTGATTCATTGTTTTTTGTCGTTTATTTTTGTATTTGTTTGTTTTCTTTTTGATGCTCTCTTCGTTATCTTGGCTTGGCACGAACTGCAAATGCCATAGACATAGAGCGAGAAACCGTCCTTATGGAAGCGTTTCAAACGAAGCGAGTCTATGGCATCGGAAATCGTTGGCGACTTGAATTCGGTGACCTTGCCACAGAACGTGCAAACCTGATGACTGTGGCTGTTATTGTCATAACAAGCCTCGTATTTCGTGTGATACTGAAAGCGATGGCGCACGACCAAACGCAACTCCATGAACAATTTTAGGGTATTATACAGCGTTGCCCTGCTGACTGGAAACCTCAGCTCGCCGCTCAGTTTGTCGCCCAACTCCTCAAGCGTGAAATGACCTTCTATGCTATAAACGGCATCGAGGATGGCAAAGCGCTCAGGAGTCTTACGAAGTCGGTTCTGTTCCAGGTAGCTGGACAGTATTGTATTGACTGTTTCCTTGATGTTTTCTTTCATTTTATGGGGCAACACTCGTTAAAACCGCACAAAATTACAACTTTTTCTTCAGAAACAGGCAATAATTATTTAAAAAAGTTCTAAATTGATGCTTTTCATGGCACTTTTTGCCAAACGCTCGTAGACTACGCCCAGTTCAGCGAAGCGAATAACGCTTTGCATGGCGGCTTTTCTGACAGACATGAACGGACCTTGGATAGCAGCCAGCAACTGGTCGAGATATTCGTTGATACCCCGCTCGTTAGGTTCCTGGCCGTTCATGAACAGGCGGGTCAACACATGGAATCCGCACAACTGATAATACTCCTGTTCAGAGGCTATCCATTGGTAGGCTTTTTCGGCAGCATAAGGCAAGTGTTGCCATAGGTTAAAAGCGACCTGTTCGGCCATTTCCTGGGATGGTATCTGCTCCATCCAGATGTCGCACACCTCTGGAAGCATCCTTTCCGGGGGCATGAGCATCGTCGCTAAAATCTTGCATTCCCGCACATTCTCCTTCCAAAGTTCAATGGATAGTTCATACTGTGAGTCTTCATCTGCTGGCCGAATTTCGTCTGCCATCTCACGCAGCCTCGGCAGCGTCGCTCCCCAATTGAGTTTGTAGTCTACGCCCTTGTCACGCATAGACTGAGCAACAGCTCCATCCATCAACTGCCGAAACGACTGTTTGATTTCCTTTACCCTCTCGTAAACACCATTCATGCCTTCAATTCTTAAACAAGGGTTCCATATTCAGTGCTGTAGCGCAGCATTTGGTGGGCATAGCTCTCCGCATAGTTCACCTGAATGTCGGCAATCTGTCCTTCATCATCCATGATGGGCAGCAGCTGAGGATTGATAAAGCCCTTATATGGAGCAAGGTTCAACTTCTCATAACGCTCCAACACCTCCTGATGCAACACGGGGTCTACTTGGACCGCATAACGCTCTACCAGCTGGCGGGCAGCCTCGAAGTCACCCTCACTCTTGATACGCTGCACCTCGGCAAGCAGACGTGCAAACAGTCCTCGCAGCGCTTCGTAGTCAGTAATGCGAATGTATGTTTTGCCTTCACGCCGCTCCAGTCGGATGACATCTCCCTGCTCAAAGCACCAGTGAGCGATAAGGGCACGGTTGCGCATGTGCGCTTCCTCAATCTGAGCCCCGGGCCGGATGCGGATAAGCTGCGTCATCAGACCATTCATGATGTAGGTGTAGTATTGTGACTGATACGCTTCGGCATCAGGCAGCAGTCCTAATTCTACCAGTTTAGGATCTGCGATATAATAGAGGCCAAACAGGTCGGCGCGGGCTTCTTCGATGGTATTGCCATAAGCCTTCAGCGCGTCAGGGTCAACCCCTGGCAACAATTGCCCGCTGCCATGTCCAAGACATTCGTGAAGGTCAGTATGCAGGTCGTCACAGGCATCTCCATATTTCTCTATTAATGAGAGCGTTGCCGCATCAATCACAAACTCTTCCTTGAAGCCGTTTCCATGGGATGCCTTGTTGTAAGCATCCGTGATATTTGAGATGGTAATGCTCTTCGAACCGTGCTGTGCACGAATCCAGTCAGCATTGGGCAGGTTGATACCGATGGCCGTAGAGGGATACTCCTCGCCGCCCAACATGGCAGCACAAATGGCATTGGCCGTCACACCCTTCACCTGAGGTTTGCGGAAACGCGGATCTACGGGTGAATGGTCCTCAAACCATTGGGCATTGCTGCTGATGGCCTGTGTCCGTTTGGTGGCCTCCAGGTCCTTATACTCGACGATGCCTTCCCACGAACCTTTCAGTCCTAACGGGTCGCCGTACACCTCGATGAAACCGTTGACAAAGTCTATATGTCCCTCATGCTCACTCACCCACTCTATGCAGTAGTCGTTGAACACACGCAGGTCGCCCGTCTGGTAATAGTCGATGAGCAGTTCAATGACTTTCCTCTGGTGTTCGTTCTCTGCCACATCGCATGCTTTCTGTAACCAGTAGACAATATGTTTGATGGCATTGGCATAATGCCCGTTGGCCGACCACACCTTTTCACGAATGACTTCGCCGTCTTTGACCAGCGTGGTGTTCAATCCATAAGACACAGGACTGGGGTCGTCGCCAGCATTTGCTTTCTGCCGGGCATAATATGCTTCAGCTTCCTGTTGCGTCACACCTTCGTAGAAGTTGCAGGCAGAGGTGGTTATGAGGTCTTCCCCGTCGGCCTTGTTGACACGCTTGGGCAACACGTCAGGATGGAAGATGACGGGTATGAGTTCAGCGCAAAGGGCATCAACGGTTTCCCCAGAACGCAGGGGCAACCGCGTCGCCTCCACTTGGTGCAGCACTTGCCGAAAATAGTTTTCCGAGAATGCCGGCACAAACTTCTCGCACCCATAGTGATGGTGAATGCCATTGGAGAACCACACACGCTTCAGATACTCTTCCAAAGCACGAAACTCATCCGTATCGTGGTCTATGGTGTGGTCTGTATAGATGGTTTCCAGCACCTTGCGGATGCGGAGGTTATATTTTCCATATTGGTCGAAGGTGATGTCCCGACCATAAAGGGTGGCTTTGGAGAGATAATACACCAAAACCTTCTGACACAAAGATAATTGCTCAAATCCGTTCAACCGGTATCTGAGCAATTGAATGTCAGCAAAACGCTCGTCTGAATAGTTCATGATTAGCTTTTCTTTGCCGTCTTCTTGGAAGGTTTAGCGACTCTTTCCAAAGGATGCTGGGCTAACTGTTGCAAACGATACTCTCGCGGCGTCATGTTCATCTGTTTGTAGAAAGAGGCATAGAACGATTGCCTGTTGGCGAAACCTACCATGTCGCTCACTTCTTCCATACGTAAGCCCTGATACCTGCGGTCAACGAGGATAGCCATCGCCTCCTCGATACGGAACTTGTTGACAAATGACGTGTAGTTCATGTGAAAACGGACATTGACAACTGCAGAGATGTAACGCGTGTTCGTCCCCAGGTCCTCGGCTAACTTCTTGGCAGAATAGTTTTTGTCCTTGTACTTTTTCTCCATGACGATAACACGCAGGATCTTTTCCTTCATCTCGTCCATCATCTTAGGGCTCACAAGGGTCCGATAGACAGCCTCCTTCTGCTTCTTTTCAACAATATTGTACTTTGCCATAACCCTATAATGTATTTATGTTTGCAAATATACGAATTTTTTTCTACAAACGGACATTTTTTTACAAAAAAATAACAAAAAATAATTGTTGTGCCCCAAAACGGCCTTTTTTTGCTTATTAAAATGGCAAAAAAACGATGTTCAAGACCACAAAGATCAGAGATCCTGCAGTTGTACGTGCCGCATTTCATTCAGGTAGTTGATACGCATCTGAATGGCCTTAGGCCACTGACTACCATCCAGTTTGCTCATGTCAAGGTCTATCTTCCACTGCCCTTTCGCTTCAAGCCTGTCAATCATGGTACCCAGCGTCATGTTTGCCAGGTCTTCAGCAGGCATGAAACGGCTTTCTTCTCCTTTCTCGTCACTCGTCAGCTCTACCAGCATGTGCGCGTCAATGAGTTCATACAACAGATCGGTGACAAAGCGGATGGGGACAGCAGTTGCCTCACGAAGTTCCATGACAGAATAGGGACGTCCACCCTCAGCGAAGCGTCGGCAGATACGTCCCATCAGCATGCCGCAGAGCAGGATACGGTAGCGGTGACTGATTTCACCGGCATTGGCATCATAATCATAGTAGTCGAGGTTCTGGTTGGTATAGCATAGCTCTGCGCCGAAGAGGCAGATGGTCCACGATATCTGCATCCATAACATGAATAGCGGCAGGGCGGCAAACGAACCATAAATGGCATTGTAGCTTGACAGGAAAATCTGAGAATTAATATATACAAACTGCAGTCCCTGCATGGCGATACCAGCCAATATACCAGGCACGATGGCACTACTCACCCTCACCCGCGTATTGGGCATAAAGACATAAAGGGCAACGAACAGGCACGACATCAGCACATAGGGTATGAAGTCGATGAGCAGGCGCACGGCAGAACTCAGCATGATAAAGTCGTGCATCCGGTTGGCCACGGTAGCAAGGAAAATGCTCATACCCGACGTCAGGACAATCAATATGGGGAACAGGAAAAACATGGCCAGATAGTCGGTAAAGGTACGGAATACCGAGCGCGACTTCTTCACCTGCCATATCTCGTTGAACGTATCCTCGATGTTACTCACCAGCATCAACACCGTATAGAGCATAAACAGTAAGCCAATACCCAAGAACACGCCGCTCTTGGTGTGGACCAGATAGCTGTTCACGAAGCCGATGATGATGTCGGCGGCCTGGGGCTGCGACGAAAAGGCCTCGCGGAACCACACCTCAATAAACTTATTGTATCCGAACCCTCTTGCAATGGCAAAGACAACGGCGAGGATAGGTACGATGGCCAGCAGCGTGGAGTACGTCAGAGCCGACGCCTTGGTCATGACGCGCTTGGCAGTAAAGAAGCGAACGGCCAGCAGCACCTTCTTCAAGATGTCGACAGCCAACCGTGCAACAGGCGACTTGTCATCCGTTGCCATTCTCCATATATCCGTCTGAAAAAACCTGATGATCTGCCTCATTGTTCGTTATCTGTTGCCTGCATCTCTGATTAGAAAAAAAACGAAAGCACTGCCTCTGTAAGCCGGGTTCTGTTCCGTTACATTGCTGAAACGGAGCCTGTCATTTATCTACTCCGCAAGTTACCCTACGGCTGAAGCATTCTACCCTCCATCGCAGCCAAAAGCTTCGGACGGACAGCCCTCAAGCGACGGTATACGCGAACTTGCAGCCTCCAGGCGGAACAGCACAACGGTCACCCGCTGCCTGGTGGTCTCTTACACCACCTTCTCACCCTTACCTCCACAAAAAGGAGGCGGTTATTTTCTTCTTCCGTATCCAGCTGTCACCAACTGCTGGCATTTTCACCAGTGGAGTGTCCTGCGCTGCCCGGACTTTCCTCCCGTCCTCCTATGAAGACCGGCGACAGACCGAGGCACTGCTTTCAGAGTGCAAAAGTACTACTTTTCGGTCATAAAACCAAATAATTCCGACTTTTATTCGTATATTTCGGAATTCTTTCGTACCTTTGCAGGTCAATAAGAAGAAACCGTAACACAAATAACAATGACAAAGAAACTGAAGAAGGTGCTCGTACTGGGTTCGGGTGCCTTGAAAATCGGACAGGCCGGCGAATTTGACTACAGTGGTTCGCAGGCCCTGAAGGCATTGCGCGAGGAAGGTATCTCGAGCGTGTTAGTAAACCCCAACATTGCTACCATCCAGACCTCGGAGGGTATCGCCGACAAAGTATACTTCCAGCCGGTGACGACGCACTTTGTGACGGAAATCATCAAGAAGGAGCGTCCCGACGGTATCCTGCTGGCCTTCGGTGGCCAGACGGCGCTGAACTGCGGTACAGAGCTATACCAGACTGGCGTACTGAAGGAGTATGGCGTTGAAGTGCTGGGAACCAGCGTCGAGGCCATCATGAATACTGAAGACCGCGACCTCTTTGTGAAAAAGCTGGACGAGATTGCACTGAAGACACCCGTGAGCCACGCTGTCGAAAACATGGACGACGCGCTGAAGGCTGCCCGCGAGATTGGTTTCCCCATCATGATTCGCTCAGCCTACGCCTTAGGCGGTTTAGGCTCTGGCATCTGCCCTGACGAGAAGGCCTTCATAGAACTGGCAGAGAGTGCCTTCACCTTTGCTCCGCAGATTCTCGTCGAGGAGTCGCTGAAGGGTTGGAAGGAAATTGAGTTCGAGTGCATCCGCGATGCCAACGACCACTGCTTCACCGTTGCCTCGATGGAGAACTTCGACCCCTTAGGCATTCACACGGGCGAGTCTATCGTGGTGGCCCCGACGTGCTCCCTGACTGACGAGCAGGTCAAGATGCTGCAGGACATCACCATCCGCTGTGTGCGACATCTTAACATCGTCGGTGAGTGCAACATCCAGTTTGCCTTCAACGCCAAGACTAACGATTACCGCATCATCGAGATAAATGCCCGCTTGAGCCGTTCAAGTGCATTAGCCTCAAAAGCAACGGGTTACCCCCTCGCCTTTGTCGCTGCAAAGATAGCCATTGGCTACACCCTCGACCAGATTGGCGAGATGGGAACGACAAGTTCGGCTTATGTGGCTCCAAGCCTCGACTACATGATTTGCAAGATTCCACGTTGGGATCTGACGAAGTTCGCTGGCGTGTCACGCCACATCGGCTCAAGCATGAAGTCGGTTGGCGAAATCATGTCTATCGGACGTCCTTTCGAGGAGATGATTCAGAAAGGTTTGCGCATGATTGGTCAAGGCATGCACGGCTTCGTGGGCAACGACCACACCAAGTTTGATGACTTGGAAGACGCTTTGGCCAACCCCACCGACCTGCGCATCTTTGCCATTGCCGAAGCATTGGAAGAGGGATACACCATCGACCACATCGAACAGCTGACGAAGATTGACAAGTGGTTCCTGGAGCGCCTGAAGCACATCGTCGACCTGAAGCACCAGTTGCAGACATACAACAGTCTGGAAGAACTGCCCACCTCTTTATTATTAGAGGTGAAGCAGTGCGGCTTCTCTGACTTCCAGATTGCCCGCTTCGTGCTGAAGCCCGAGGGCGGCAACATGGAGAAGGAGAACTTGCAGGTGCGCCAATACCGCAAGCAGAAGGGTATCCTGCCCAGCGTGAAGCGCATTCCTACGGTAGCTTCAGAGCACCCCGAACTGACCAACTACCTGTACTTCACCTACACCCACACACCAGCCTTTGCCAAGCCTGACGGTAAACCTTATACGCCTGCGCACGACATTTCTTATTATAAGAATGAGAAATCTGTTATCGTGCTCGGTTCTGGCGCTTACCGCATCGGCAGCAGCGTCGAGTTCGACTGGTGTTCCGTGAATGCCATCAATACCGCCCGCAAACTGGGTTATAAGAGTATCATGATCAACTACAACCCAGAGACCGTGTCAACCGACTATGACATGTGCGACCGTCTGTACTTTGACGAGCTCAGTCTGGAGCGCGTGCTCGACGTCATCGACTTGGAACAGCCGCGTGGCGTCATCGTCTCCGTGGGTGGTCAGATTCCCAACAACCTGGCCATGAAACTGCACCGTCAGGGTGTGCCTGTCCTGGGTACCAGCCCCGTCAACATCGACCGTGCCGAGAACCGCGACAAGTTCAGTGCCATGCTCGACAAGTTAGGTATCGACCAGCCCGCATGGCGTGCACTGACATCGTTCGACGACATCAAGGAGTTTGTCAGCGAGGTAGGCTATCCCGTGCTGGTGCGTCCCTCATACGTGCTCAGTGGCGCTGCCATGAACGTGTGCTACGACGACGAGGAGCTGCATCGCTTCCTCAATATGGCTACCGAGGTGTCAAAGGAGTTCCCCGTAGTGGTTTCGCAGTTCATGCAAGAGACCAAGGAGATAGAGTTCGATGCCGTGGCCGACAAGGGCGAAGTGGTGGAATATGCCATCTCTGAGCACGTCGAGTATGCTGGTGTCCACTCTGGCGACGCCACCATGGTGTTCCCCGCCCAGCACATCTACTTCTCGACCATCCGTCAGATTAAGAAGATAGCCCGCAAGATTGCCCGTGAACTTAACATCAGCGGACCGTTCAATATCCAGTTCCTGGCCA
>JAEEGF011941644.1_pt1 | contig 25209 bp, 15 predicted proteins | sample 9134171 | NCBI WGS metagenome assembly JAEEGF01 (sample SAMN16246542, study PRJNA631951) | gut metagenome | biome: gut microbiome; feature: rumen; material: AP-attached | host: Bos | place: Iran: Karaj | collected 2018-10 | reverse complement strand
GTACCGCAAGATGGGTGTCCGCACCAACGCCGATAACCCGGAAGATGCCCAGAACGCCGTCAACTTCGGCGCCGAAGGTATCGGCCTGTTCCGTATCGAGCACATGTTCTACGGCAAGAACAGCGAAGAGCCGCTGGCTAAGCTGCGTAACATGATTTTGGCCAACACCACCGAAGAGCGCGTGGCTGCCTTGGCTGAGCTCGAGCCTTACATCAAGAACGCTGCCAAGGGCACGCTGAAGGTCTTGAACGGCAAGCCGTTGACCTTCCGTCTGATGGACCCGCCCTTGCATGAGTTCGTGCCTCATACCGAAGAGAAGCAACGCGCCCTCGCCAAAGAGCGTGGCATCAGCTTCGAGGAGATCAAGAAGCGCATCGACGCCCTCAACGAAGTGAACCCGATGATGGGTCTGCGTGGCGTCCGCCTCGGCATCGTCTATCCCGAGATCACCGAGACCCAGTTCCGCGCCCTGTTCCAGGCCACCGCTGAACTGATGACCGAAGGCTTCGACCCGCATCTGGAGATTATGGTCCCGCTGACCATCAACGTCAAGGAGCTTGAGCACCAGAAGGCCATTGCCAACCGCGTGAAGGCTGAAGTGGAAGCCAAGTTCGGTGTCAAGATCAACTACATGTACGGCACCATGATTGAGATTCCTCGTGCTACTTTGGTGGCCGACCAGATTGCCAGCGTTGCCGAGTTCTTCAGCTTCGGCACCAACGACCTCACCCAGATGACATTCGGTTTCAGCCGCGATGATGTCAACGCCATCGTGAAGGACTACATCGAAGAGAAGATCATCCCTGCTGACCCGTTCAACACCCTCGACCAAGAAGGCGTTGGCCAACTCGTCAAGTTGGGTGTGCAGCGTGGCCGTAGCCAGCGCGCCAACCTGAAGTGTGGCGTCTGCGGTGAGCACGGCGGTGACCCCGCTTCGGTCCACTTCTTCTACAAGGCCGGTTTGAACTACGTGAGCTGCTCGCCGTTCCGCGTGCCCGTCGCACGTCTGGCTGCTGCTCAAGCCGCTATCGAAGAAGAGAGAGCCAAGTAAATTTTGGATTTAATATTCAAAATTTGAAATTGACAGCCTCCGAGGTTTCGGAGGCTGTTTTTTGTCTGTTTTTATTATGCTGATTTATAGATTAAAATGGATAATTTTAAAAATAAAACGGAATTTTCTTGACTTAAGTGATTTTTTTGTATTATCTTTGTCGGCGAAATAACATGTTAAACATAAAAATTTACACCATGAAAAAGCTCATCGTCATAGCATCATTGATGCTCGCCTCCCAACTCACGGCCCAAGTGAGGATTGGGGAAAAAGATGCGCTTTCGACCGCCGAGCGCTTCTTGAAGAAAAACGCAAAAGAACAAGTTTCTGAACTGACCTTGAACGAGGTGGTCAACAGCAAGCTTTCAGGTCAACCTAACCTGTTCATGTTTTCAATCGACCCACGAGGTTTTATCATTGTCTCGGCTAACAACGAGGTGCTCGCCTATTCCTTCACCTCCGACCTTCCCACAAAGGAAACGGATCCTTTTGGGTATTGGATCGACACCTACAACAATCGTACGGATTATCTCATAGAGCACTCGGATTGCGCAACAAAAAAGGCAGAATACTTCCAGGAGGTTGAGCCCATGCTGACTTCATGCTGGGGCCAGGGGTGCTTCCACAACGAGGCCTGTCCTATTGACCCGGAAGGGCCTTGTGGTCATGTTTCGGCAGGCTGTGTGGCCATTGCCATGGCACAAATCATGTACTACCACAAGTTTCCTGCAACAAACTACCAATGGGATTTGATGGTTGACACACTCCATGAGAGCAACATGGCCGTTGCCACGTTGATTTCAGATTGTGGTCTCAGTGTGGGCATGACGTATGGTGCACACTTGAGCGTGTCCAGTAGCACAAACGCCGCCATTGCCTTTTGTAATTATTTCCATTATCCTGACGCTCAGCTGATACGCAGGAAAGACCTCAATGACGAAGAATGGTTGAGTTTAATAAAAGGAGACCTCGATGCGCATCTTCCGCTATATTTTTCGGGAGGTTCTTCCTTGGGGCATCATGCTTTCGTTTGCGACGGCTACGACAGCAACGAGCTGTTTCACTTCAACTTCGGCTGGGACGGAAAGGCCGATGGCTTTTACACCCTTGATGACCCATCAGGATTCTCGAGCAGCCAAACGGTCATTCATGTTACGCCGTTTCTGCCTATCGTCAATATGGAAACAGAAATCTGCGAAGGCGACACCTATTATTTCTTTGGTTCGTTCCTCAATAAGGCTGGACATTATTCCAAAGTCCACAACAAAAAGCGCTACGAGCTTGACTTGACAACAAAACCGATGCCTTCCATTCGTTGTTCCAACGATACCACTATCAACTATGGCACGTCCGTCGAGCTCACCGTTTCAGGAGCAGACGCCTACCTGTGGTCAACAGGCGACACTTCGGCAACTATCACTGTAGCGCCCGAGAAGGACCAAACCTACACTGTTACAGGCTTTGCCGAAAACGGATGTTCAGTTGATGCAAGAATCATCGTGCATGTGGACACCACCAAAAAGCTCATGCTTTACCCCAACCCTGCAAGCAATACGACCACGATTAACATGTTTGAAATCGATGAAATCAATGTGTATGACCTGTTGGGCAAGCGTGTGGCCCACATCGACGCCCACAGGCACGCCGTGGAATTGGATGTCAGCCAATTTAATGACGGAATATACATCATCCAAGCTAAACAACTGAAGAACTCCTATTACGAGGAGCTTATCGTTGTACATTGACAACCAGAGGCTCTATCCCATCTTCTGATAAATAAACCAAAAACGCCCGAATCTCCTTGTCGGTCATTTCCTTCAAAGCGTTGACATAGGTCTGCACTTGACTCCGATAGTCATCACGCTTCTGACCTGTCTTGTAATCAATCAGATAAACGGCATCGGATAACTCAGCATAGCGGTCAAAGCGACGGACTTCACCTTTATAAAGGATTTCGCATTCTGTTTTTACCTTTGCATTAGGAAGAAAAGCCTCTGCAATTTGTTCGTTTTGGGCCATTTGCATGAACCTTTCACGAATCCACTCAGCGATCTTTTCATCAATGGTGCCGTCAGATACAAAAGGCAACGACACAGATTCCATATCCTCGATGGTGCGGATTTTAGCCAAGATTTGATGCACCAACTCACCCCATTCGCGCGGCAACAACTTGTCGCTCTTCGATTGCCAAACCATCGTCGGATTGGAATCAACATTGATTTTACTAAACCAATCCCCAGCCACAGACTCAGTCGTCAGCTCTTTCTTTTCTTCTTTCTCCTTTTCTTTCGGTTTCATGAAGTCGGGACTGCCAAAACGATACACCAAAGCATTGTTATCTGGCACTTGATGGTCATTTTTATCCTTGAGGAAATCGCGAATGATATTGGGTTTGTCAGCTTTACCTTGCTTGGCGATGACATAAAGCCGCTGCACGGCACGAGTGAAGGCGACATAAAGCAAATTGAGGTTGTCCAACTGGTTGCTTTCCTTTTCCTTCTTTACCAATTTCGGGGCTATGTCACCCATGCTCTCGGCTTTTGAATCCAGTTTAAACAACACCTTATCCAAATTAGGGATGGCTTCAAAGCCCAAGTCCTCGGGACGCAACCATTCCTCAGCCGCCTTGCTGGCATTCAACTTCTCATCCAAATCGATGATGGTCTCGGGATAGATGACCACAGGAAACTCCAAGCCCTTCGACTTGTGTATCGTCATGATTTTCACCGCATTGCCGCCCACCGACATCACCGCTAGCTTGTCTTGTTTCTTGTCCCAATACGAAAGGAAGTCGGCAACGCTCTCTTTTATCCCCGATTGAAACTTGAACACCTCCTCCATAAAATAGTTCAGGAAAGCATCGTAGATGGTGTCGAAATGGAAAACGCGCAGCAAATTGGCGCAGAGGTCATAGAGACAAGTGGCTTTGGAAAGGGCACCTTGTAGCAAACCAACTTCACCCAAACCCATCACGAGTTCCATCGCCGTCTCCCCTTTGGCAACGGCTTTCACCTCACCGAAAACTTGACTGATATCCCCATCGAAATCGGGTTCTTGCGTCAGTTTCCAATAAAACAACACGTTGGCGACATTGGTCTCGTTGTCACCATACAACAGATAGCGCAAAGTATTCACTATCAGCTGCACCTTATCCGATGATTTGAGCAAAATCGAGTCTTGTGATATGACAGGAATCCCTTTGTCGTTCAGATAGTTGGCCATCTCGGAGCCATAGTCCGACTTACGGGTCAGCAAGGCGATGTCGGAATACTGATAGCCTTTTGTCTCGGTGAGGTCACGGATGATGGCCTCTACCCTTTCAAAGCAATAATCGGGTTGATTTTCAGCATCATAAAGCTCGACCTGCACCAAGCCTTCTTCCGTTTTAGCCTTTTTCTGGTAAATACTCACGCCTTCGTCGGTGCCTGGTTTATCGGCCACGTACACCTTTTTCAAATCGGGAGAGAGTTGTTGATACACCTCCTCAAAAAAGGCATTGTTGAAGTCGACCACATTACTAAACGAGCGGTAATTGGTGTCCAGATTCTTGAAAGCGAAGTTGTCCTTCAAGTTCTGCTCAAACTGTCGGAAAGCAGCCTCGCGTTCGTCTTGAGGCAAAGCATAGATTTCAGGCAAGCGGACAATCTGCTCCACCTCACCGCTGCGGAAACGGTAGATAGATTGCTTTCCGTCACCCACCACCATGCTCATGTTGCCCGATGACAAACCATTGTCAATCAGCGGCAAAAGGTTTTGCCATTGCAATACTGATGTATCTTGGAACTCGTCCACAAACACATGGCGGAAATGCTCGCCGATGCGTTCATACACAAAGGGCACCGAGAAGTCGCCCATCACTGTGTTGAGCAACTTGTTGAATTCAGATATGTGAACGATTTCCTCTTCGTTGGCCAAATTGTCAAACTCCATCCGAATCTGCGCACGGAGGGCATAGAGATAGAGCAAATCGCGTTGTGTCTTGTAAAACAAGAACGCTCCCAAGCCTTTCTCTACGTCGTCTTTGATCGCTTGAAGCACGGGCAACAAAGCAGCATTGATGGCATCAACATGGGCTTTACCCAGTTGTTTCTCCCCTTCTTTCGAGAAGCAGTTCCCCTTCTCGAGCACGCCATTGAATCGGGCGCCGGGCTGCTCGTAGGTCTTTGCCGACAGTTTCCTCAGGTATGAAATGAAACCATTTTTCCCATATGCATAGAGTTCATCTCTGAGGTCGTATTGCTTTTCAAGGCGTCCAAAATCATCCAAATCCTTTCGTATGGCTTGTTCAAAGCCCTGCATCTTACCATTCAGGAAATCAAGAGTTTGCTTATATTGGGAATAGTTCTTGATGTTGTTTTGTCCGTCCTTTTGGTAAGCCTTCTCGGTCATTAGCTTGGCAATGAAGTCGGAAAGCTGGCCTTCGATGGCCGTTGAGCGTTGGCTGTCGAACTGGTTGTTGCTGAAGTCAACTAGCAAGTGCGTCAAAAAATCGTCTTGATCGCTGATTCGCAATCCCAATTGCTCCGTAATCGTCTCTGCCACCTCATCTGTATCAATGCTGACCGAATATTGGCTGGGCAGGCCTAAATCATGGGCGAAGCTTCGCGACAACTTTTGCACGAAAGCATCGATGGTACTCACACAGAAACTACTGTAGTCGTGCATGATACGCGTCATCAGGCTTTGCGCGTTGCTTTTCAGTTCCGCATCGCTGACGCCTAACTCCTCTATCAGTATGGCCTCCATGGACTTGGAATCAACCTCCTCACTATCAATGATTTCGCGCAGCGTATTCACTATTTTTGCTTTCATGTCATTGGCCGCCGCGTTGGTGAAGGTGATAGCTAGGATATTCCTAAAATTAGTCACGGAACCCTTATCAGCGAGACAAAGCTTCAGATATTCCTTAATGAGTGTGAAGGTCTTTCCCGCCCCTGCCGAGGCTTGGAAGACCTTGAAATTGGTGGTTGTTCCCATTTTTGTCAGTTGTTACTCTGTTTTCTCGGCGCGATGAGTGGCTGGTTGGAAGTGGGCACATAGGTCTTTCGGAACAGATCGCGGAACTTACGGAACGACCTGCTGTAAGAAAGACCCAGACCTTGCGTATAAGGCGCTCGTCGGTCGATGGAGAAGTTGTTGAAATTGGAGTTGTAGTTGGAGTGGTTGTAGAAATGGCCTTGCAGTCGCCCGTCCTTGCTCAACTTGTAGTACAAATCGAACTCACCGACAATGTTTGAAGCGTTGCTAGCGTTGTTGCTCGACATCAAGCCTACATTGGTCTCAATAATCAAGCGGTCTTCAAACAATTGGGTCCTCAAGGCCACTTGATATTCGTCGAAGGAGTCAATGTTTCCATAGTGATAGCTGAAGCCCAGATTCAGGTTCTTGGTGATATCGAACTGCATCTGGGTCGAGAGGAGGCTCCCAATATCCATGTTCTGTGAGGCTGAGGCCGAGCTACCCGCATATGCGAACCTACCGAGCACCAATAACGACAATGCCTGTGTGGTCATCACGGCTTGATTCGTCGTATCTATCAGAGAATAAACTGTTTGGACGACGTCTTCAGTAGCATTGGGAAGCCTCATCCCGAAGGAAATGGTAGGATTGAGCAGCGCATCTTTCAAGTGGATAAGGCACTCAACATTGACATTGCTGCTACTCGATGAGGTGCTGTCAATCTGAACCCCCAAATCGGCCAAAGAGCTCCTGACCGAATAGACACCAGTCGCATTGATACGGCCATCTGTTGGACTCCCCGACCAGGAAATAGTGCCACCTTTCTGCATAGTAAACATCTTGGTCACCACATTCTTGAAATTCAGATTGAAACGACCTGTTTCGATGGTATAGTTACCAAACATCCTCATGGCTTCTTTTGTTGCCATACCCAACTTCACGTTACCATTGCCTGAAACCTCAATGAGGCCCAAATCAGAAGGAAGGATGATTTTCAGGGTGGCGTCTTTGTTGGCAGTCACATCAAGGTCAAGGGCGAAATTGCTCTTTTTCTTATTCCCTGATTCTACAACCCCTTCCTCCTCCACTTCTTCGTTAGGATTGATAAACACGATGAAATCGTTTTCTTTCACCGTTGAAGCCTTATTGAGCGGGATGGTGACATTCGTCCCGTTTCTCGTCATAGCCTTGATATCGAGATAAATGTTGTCAAACGGACCCTTAACAGAGACCAATCCGTTGGCGACTGCGGTGCCATAGAAACTGTCATTGTCTTGGCTTGTGGTAGCCATGGCCAGGAATGACCTTGGATGCAGCTTCAAATCCAGATTGATGTCCTTAAATCGATTGTGGTTGATTTGTCCCTCCACCATGGCAGTGTTGTTCAAAGTATCGATCAAAACAAGGTTCTCAAACGAGATGGTCTTGTTGTCAATCAGCACGGTTGGGTTGAAGGTATAGAACGTGTTCAGATAGTCGACCTTGCAACCGCCGTCAACCACTTTGATTCTGCCGTTGATGTCAGCTTGCTTCAGCGACCCTGTGATGTCGACACGGCCCGAACCATAGCCCTGCATCCGCGATACCACACCCGTCAAGAAGGGGCTAGCGATGGCTAGTTTCAACGAGTCCAGATTGACGGTAAAGTCAAGGTTGTCGTCCTCCCTGGCCGTATAATATGAGCCATAGACATTCAGCATTCGCTTGTCATCGTCGAAGATAGTGGCATCCACATCAACGGATTTATCCTCGTTGTCCCATACACTTTCGATGACCGCATCTCCAATCGGGTCTCCATCCAAACCCAATTGGTCGATTCTGACATCCGCCAAAATCATCGGCGAGGTCTTCATACTACTCAAAACGGCATCGCCTGTAATGAAACCGTCAACGTCAAAGCCCATGGTTTCGAATAAAAAGTCGAAATTGGACACGTCAAAACTACGTAGTTGGACGGAGAGGGTATCGCCATCATTCATGGGCGTATAGCCATCAGCACGAATCAACTGCTTATTATGCGCAAACATCAGATTGGAAATATTCACGCGACCGTCGACAATGTCGATAAAATTGTTTGGCGAAACTGTCCAAGTCGAGTCGTTAACGACAAGGTCGGCCTGCTTAATGGAGAAGATACCGCCTTGTTCATGCGGATGGAAATAGGTATCGATCATGGCTTTATTATAATCTCCTTCACCATCGTCATCCCAATGGACGCGCAAGAAAACGGTATCGTTGGTCATTCTGGTGGTGATGCCAAAATTCTCCACTCCCAACTCCAAAGTATCGGTTTCTGTGATATTACTATATTTAATCTCATCCAATTTCAGCGTAGCAAATGCTGCCTTCATCATATTGAAGCTCTTCAACTCCAAATTGTTGAAATTCAAAGCTCCCACCTGCACATTCTTCGAGCGCATCGTCAAGTTAAGTGAATTGGAACGAGAGGTGAATGTGCCATTCAGTGTAGTGTTCTTCGCAATGCTCACCGAAGGCATCAACAGTCGGCTGATGGTTTTCGTGTCCTTCAGGGTCAGCTGGACGATGAAATCCTGTTCGACATCGTGTTTGAGCTTGTATTGTTGGAATTTTTCCCTATTGGATTCCCAAACCGGGAAATGGACGAAAGAGTCGGCATACTCGTTCAATGTCATCATTAAGCTAGCGAAGTTGATCTTTCCAGCCATCTCGAAATCGAGAAAGTCACAGTTGATGTTGATGCGACGCTGCATCAGGTTGTCATTGACAAGGGATGCGGAGAAGTCCTCCATGAAATAACTGCCACGGCTGTCGCGATAGAGCGTGCTGTCAAGTTGCACCACACCTTCCAGATTATCAAGGTCGAAGCCCGTCATGTTGACATAAATCTTCGTGCTGAGCTCAGAGATTTCTTCCTCATTGAAGAGATGCAGTTTATGCAGGTTGGCGTTTCTAATGACAGCATCAAAGTCGGACTTGGGATGCTTTTTATCATGGAAATCAATCAATCCGTTGAAATCGAGGAACAAATCATCGTCATCAACCTTAATCTTTCCATTGAACCGGTTCTCCTGAAGGCTACCGTCCAACTTGACGATATCAAGATTGTTCCCTAGCACCTCAGCTTGAGCAGCTTGGCCTTCAACCCAAAACTCAGGACTGCCATTCTGGGGGAAAGTAGCCGTAAAGTTAGCATTCAAATCGAGGTCGCCGAGATACTTCGGAATATTGGCCACCGTACCCACCTTCAACCGTTCGGAATTGATATAACCAGAGAACTGATTGTTGCCTTTGGCATCTTTCGCGCGAGCAATGGAAGCATCAATGTCGCCAATCCCTGACTTAAGGCTGATATCGGAAATAAAATTATTGTACGATCCTTTAAAATCCAATGAGAGCTTCCCTTTGTCCATGGCGCGCAACGACTCCGGCATAGGAATAGTCTTGGTCTTGGAGGGGATATAGAAATTGGCCAAATCGTCGTAGGTGAAATTCATGTTCTTGATTTTCAGGGTATGTTCGCCATTCTCGAAATCAAGAGGATGCATGCTGATGCTGCCAGTAAACGAAGTGGATTTGCCCAACTGCGCCTTGATGTCATCCACTCGGAAATGCTCAATCGGCCCTGTGAACCGACCTTCAAACTTCACTCGGTCAGGCATTTTGTACATCACCTCAGTAAATACCCCAATATCTGACAACATGATATCCGTCGGACGAATCGAGGCATCAAAATTCACTTTGTTAACGAAATCCTCGAATGCTGAAAAGTCGTCATACAGCATGTGCAGGTCCATGTCGAACACACTGTTATTGGTCTCCATTTTCATCCCGTCGAGGTAAATGCCATTTGAACAGACAACCGTCTCTGAACTGAAGTGTTTCAACTCAAGTCCGCTCAACTCTTTTGCGGAAAGGGAGGCTATACTGGCTCGAATGGAGTCGCCAAACATGTAAAAGTTGGTGGCTTCAAGATTGATGTCATCAAGGTCAAGGTGGGAATAATCCATCAAATGCCTCTCGGTCTTCAAAGAGTCAGCACTGTTTTGGTTCCAAAGCATGAAATCGACATCCATCAAGGAGATCTTGTCGATGATGATTTCCATGGGTTTCGATTCCTTTTCCTTAGGTTTGTCAGAGGCGAAAGCATCGATGAGAAAAGCGAAATTCATTCGATCTTCACCCTTATAGGTGATCAAGTTGGCCTCCGTGTCGCGCAATTTCACATGATTCAAATGGATTTTGCCTTCCAGCAAGTCGCCGATGTCGATTTTCGTCTTCAGCGATCCAATGCTCGCCAAGTTATTGTCATTCAAATCTTTGACAACAACATCATCCAAAAACACACGGAAGTCCGGTGTAATGGCCAAACGCCCCACTTTGATGTCGGCCCCTGTTTTTTCAGAAAGATAACCACCTGCAAACCGCACCGCAAACTTCTGAATGATAGGGTCTTGTATGGCAACAAAGACACTTGCGATGATGGCAAGCAACACCACAAAAACGATTAGGATGCTATGGATAATCTTTTTTTTAATACTTTTGACCCTCCAAATTGAGACCCATGAACGAATACATTTTAGGCATCGAATCTTCGTGCGACGACACCTCTGCCGCGGTGCTTCAAGGCACCCGTGTGCTCTCCAATGTCATTGCTAGTCAGAAGGTTCACGAGCAATACGGTGGCGTCGTCCCCGAACTCGCCTCGCGTGCCCACCAGCAAAATATCATCCCCGTCATCGACACGGCCTTGAAGACTGCAAAGATAGAAAAAAATCAGTTATCCGCCATCGCTTTTACACGCGGCCCTGGACTTTTAGGCTCGTTGCTCGTAGGGACCTCATTTGCAAAGGCTTTCGCGCAGACCTTAAACATCCCCATGGTGGAAATTGACCACATGAACGCGCATATCTTGGTGCATTTCGCCACCGACGACACCCATACAGAGGTGCCCGACTTCCCGTTCCTGTGTCTCACTGTCTCGGGCGGCCATACCCAAATCGTCATAGTGAAAGACTATTTCGACATGGAAGTCATCGGCAAGACCATTGACGACGCGGCAGGCGAGGCCTTCGACAAGACCGCCAAAATCCTTGGGTTGCCCTACCCTGGCGGCCCTGTCATCGACAAACTCGCCAAGATAGGCAACCCCAACGCCTTCACTTTCGCCAAACCTCAAATCCCCGATTTGGACTACAGTTTCAGCGGACTGAAGACCAGCATCTTATATACCGTCCGCGACAACTTGAAGCTCAACCCGAACTTCATCGAGGAAAACAAGGCCGACCTCTGCGCCTCAGTGCAGAAGACCATCATCGACATCCTGATGAACAAGTTGGTGAAGGCCAGCAAGCAGACGGGCATCAAGACCGTGGCCATCGCCGGCGGCGTGAGTGCCAACAGCGGCTTACATGATGCCATGCTCGCCTTGGGCGAAAAGTATCATTGGAAGGTATTCATTCCTCGCCTCAGCTATTCCACCGATAATGCCGCCATGGTGGCGGTGGCAGGTTATTTCAAGTATTTGAAGGGTGAGTTCGCTTCTCAGGATTTGGTACCGTATGCGCGGCAGAGCTTGAAGGATTAGCGTCCCAAATCAATATACACCGGCAAATGGTCACTAAAACCGCCGAAATAGCGTGACCCGATATAGGTGCGGAAGAGTTTTTTGCCGTGGTAGACCTCATCATCCTCCAGCATGAAATCTGCATGGAAAATTCTCGCACTACTTTCTTGATAATGAAGTCCTTCCCCATCGCCCATCACGCCAGGCGTGACGATAATCTGGTCGAAGATCTGCCAGTCGGATTGATGTTTCAGCGTGCCTTCAAAACCTAATCCATCGTTTTTGCCAAACAGGTTAATGAGACATTCCTCTTCCCTCTCGCTGGGATGACGCGCCCTTAATACATCATAAACGCTCGGATCTGTAGGACAATCATTCAAGTCTCCCATCATGATGACTTTGGGCTGGTAGCCTTCGGGTGCAGCGGCCATAATGGAATCCACTTTGGCGCGTAGAATCGTCGCAGAACACGAGCGCGAGCCTACCGTCTCCAGCTCGCCGCTGTATCTTGACGGCCAGTGATTGACGAAGACGTGGATGGTGTCAGCATTAGCGACGCTGGAAGCGTCGGCTCCTATGAACTTCGCATACAAAATATCCCTCGAATGATAAGCCGTATCTTCAGGATTATAATACGGAAAAACCGCACTTTCCACCAACTGGAAATGATCAAGCGAATACACAATAGCTGGGTCGATGCCGCGCTTGTCTGGACCTTCATAAAGCACCCAGCGGTAGTTGTGTTTTTTCAATGGGGTCTGCTCAAAAAGGGCACTTAACACATACTCATTTTCCACTTCACACATGCCAAAAATGCCCAAAGGACGGTTCTCCGACATGGCCAAGATGGCTTTGTACATATTGTTGCGCTTGCGGTAGAAGCGGGTTTTGGTCCAATGCTGCATACCGTCCTCGGTAAAGGCATTATAGTTCTTGGTGCTGTCCACAAAAGGGTCAAAGAAGTTCTCCATGTTCCAGAAGGCGACGCGGACAGGTTCATTCTGCGCGAAAACAGTATTAGTAATCACAAAACTCACAAAACAACACAAAACAACTTTAATAATAGAGCTGGAAAGCTGCCAACCGGCGGCTTTCCGGCGGCGACACGGTTGTGTAGCCGCTGTTACTCGCAAAGAAGTTTTGCTTATTTTGAAGGTTTTGTGATAAATATCCATGACCACTCTTTTGTTTCCGCTGCAAATGTAAGAAATTGTTTCTATTTTTGCGCCATGAAATCGAAATTGCTCATCCTATTATTGTTGCTTGTCTCAAACCTTGGCTTCGCCCAAAACCATCATTTTTGGGATGGCATCGAAGCCTTCGACGGTCCTACGGATGAGAACCCGATTTTAGCCTCTCAAATTGACTTCTATTTCGACAAAAGGGTGCCCCCCCTACCCGACTCTATCACGCCCGAAATCGACCGATTGGTAGAAAGGACCAGTTTCAACACCGACCTCCGCGATTTCATCCTTTGGCACCTGCTTGAGAAATACCGCCACCCCGAATACATGAGCCAAGACCAAGTATTCGTTTACCTTTATGACCAATACTTTTCCCAATTGGAAATCAAGGACTTAAACAAAACTAATTTGGCTTTGATTCGCGATAAAGCTGAGACATTTCGAAGACTGGCCTTATTCAACCTTGCTCCCAATTTCGTGATAAACGATTCCGTTGATTTACATTCGGTTGAAAGCGATTACACGGTATTGTTTTTCTTCGACCATGACTGCGATGTATGTCAGCAAGAAATGCAGCAAATGGACTCAGTTTGTGCAATTCATCCTGAAATTACAGTACTGGCCATCGACATGAATCCCGATAGCTCGGGTGAAAGTTCGGGCGGATTTGCAATCCGCCCGCAAGGAAACGGGGATTTGAAATCCCCCATTCTATTCCGCCGGATTACAAATCCGTCGGAACTTATAGGTTTATACGATATCGAAACCACGCCGTTGATTTATGTTTTAGACAAGGACAAACGCATCATCGCCAAGAAAATACGGGCGAAACAGATACCATTGGCATTGTAGAGATGCATGGCCATGCGTCTCTACACCGCCAATATCTGTTTCATTTCATCCAGGTGCGCCTTCGCCTCCTCAAACAATTTCCACTGTGCTCGTGTACGCACCAGATTGTGGGTAGGATATTTTATCTTATAATAGGTATTGCCGTTGATGTAATCCGTCAGGAAACGAACGGCCTGCATATACGGGAACAATGTGGCTGCGTATGGAAGGTTTTCCTTTTCTATCGGCAACAAGAACGATTTTGTGCCTTCCAAATAGCCTTTTGCGAAAGCCTTGAAGATCTCCATGTTGAAATGGATGTTGTCCAGATTGGGGTCGTCCTCGGCACCTGTGTTGGCGGCCGAACGCAAGAAGTCACCGAAATCAGAGAAGACGAAGCTCGGCATGACGGTGTCCAAATCAATGACACAAAGCACGTTGCCATCCTTGTCGAAGAGCATGTTGTTTACCTTGGTATCACAATGGCAAATGCGCTTCGGCAACTTGCCCTCTCGATAAAGCCTTTCGCCTAGACACATCCTATCAGCTGCCACTCTGATTTTAGCCACTAACTTCTGCACTTCCACTTCTCTCATTTGCCCCACACGGTCCTCGGCAACAGCATCTTCCATTTGCTTCAAGCGGAACTCGATATTGTGAAAATCAGGAATGATCTCCCCAATGGGTGCATCCAGATCCGTCAGCAGCGACTCGAAATCACCAAAGGAACGACCTGCATAATAGGCATACTCTGGCGTAACGGCCTCATAGGTGTAGCTGTCGGCAATGAAGTCCATCACGCGCCAATATTTTTCATTTTCAACGATGTAGGTCTTTCCTGTCTCGGCTTTCAAAAAGTGCAAAACCCTGCGATTGATGTCAGCAACGCCTTGATTTTCATACTTTTTCCAAATATGATTGGTCACCGCCTCAATGTTGTTTTGTAACATGTCGACATCGGTAAAGACGGCATTGTTGATGCGTTGCAGCACGTATTTTGGTTGGCCGTTTACGATGATTTTATAGGTATCGTTGATGAGTCCGTTGCCCAAAGGCGCTATGTCTTCAATGGTCTTCGGGTCGACGAAATGACTCGCGATAGTGAAAAGTTCGTTCATAATGTGGAATTTTTTCGCGAAAATAGGAATTTTGAGCTGATATTTCCTAATTTTGCAAAGAAAAAGATTCCCTTTCAGGGAATGGAGTTGAGTCATAAAGTCAATACGCGGCGGTTTGAAATGCATTGGGTCAGTAAGTGGCTGATTCCGCCGCAGTTTACAAAACGAACGAACTCCATTCCCTGAAAGGGAATCTAAAGGCAACAACTACAAACACATAATCCTATGAAAAACAAGTTTTTACACCTTATTCTCGGCCTCGTCCTGGTTGCGATGGTCACCGCCTGTGGCGAAAAGAAAACTGCCGAAACGGAAGTCCGCAAGGGCAACTACCGTATCGTTGACAACACCATCGTCTTTGACGAACCGCAGCGCATTGAAGGACAGAAGAGCGTCCTGCAATTCACCGTAGACCCCATCGAAAACGTCCGCATCGGCTTTATCGGCCTCGGCATGCGCGGCTATGATGCCGTAGATCGTATCACCTACATTGACGGCGTGACCGTCGTGGCCTTGTGCGACATCGAGCCCGATCGCGTCGAAGCCGTGGAGACCAACATCCTTGAAGGCAGAGGGCTGCCACGTGCCGCCGCCTACACGGGTCGTGAAGCATGGAAGGAACTCTGCGAACGAGATGACATCGACCTCGTTTACATCTGCACCAACTGGCAAACCCATGTCCCGATGGCCGTTTATGCCATGCAACAAGGCAAGCACGTGGCCGTTGAAGTGCCTGCCGCCACCTCCATCGAAGAATGCTGGCAGCTGGTCGACGTGGCTGAGCAAACCCAACGCCACTGCATGATGCTTGAGAACTGCTGCTACGACTTCTTCGAGCTGACCGCACTCAACATGGCCCAGAAAGGCATGTTCGGCGAACTCATCCATGGTGAAGGGGCATACATCCATAACCTCGAACCCTATTGGCACGAGTATTACGAAAACTGGCGCCTCGACTTCAACCAAAGCCACGCTGGTGACGTTTACCCCACCCACGGACTCGGGCCTCTCTGCCAAGCGTTTAACATCCACCGCGGCGACCGTATGAAGACCTTGGTCAGTATGAGCACACCATCCTACAAAGGCAAGAAAGTAGCTAAGGAGATGATGGACACCGAAGACTTCGCCAATGGTGACATGACCACCACGATGATCCAAACCGAGAAAGGCAAGACCCTACTCATCGAGCATGATGTCTATACCTATCGTCCTTACAACCGCCTGTATCAACTTACTGGCACCGAAGGCTTTGCCAACAAATACCCATCCGAAGGCTTCACTGTCATGGAAGACAAGCTACCAGACGGATTCCTTGCAGAAGGCCAACACCTCAACCCGCATGGCTTCGTGCCTGCCGAGGTGCGCGATAAGCTCTTGAAGGATTACCTCCATCCTATCGCGGTTGAAATTGAGGAAAAGGCGAAGGAGGTGGGCGGCCACGGCGGCATGGATTTCGTCATGGACTACCGCCTCATCTACTGCCTGCACAACGGTCTGCCGCTCGACGAAGACGTCTACGACGCCGCAGAATGGTCATGTCTCGGCGAACTGACCGCAGCCTCTATCGCCAATGGTGGTATGCCCGTGCAGATGCCTGATTTCACTCGCGGAGACTGGAATAAAGTTCAAGGGTATCGTCACGCTAAATAAAACCAATGTATCAATATACGAACGTAGGGCTGTCATATTATGGCAGCCCTACATTTTATTTGGTACTGAATTGTTATTTTACTGTAACCGACCGGAAGAAAATCTCCGCGTCTTTCCAAACAGTATAATCGCGGGCATAAAGCAGATTCATCTGGTTAAGGACATCGGTTTCGATGTCCTTTTCCATATAGGAGGCTGGATTGTAGATACCCTTACGAATCTTGGGCAGTTTCTGCGTCTCGTCGGCAGGCGAGCAATAGCCCACCCAAGTCCTGCGACCAAACAATACTAAGATGGCGTTCTTCAAGAAACTGACGGGCTGCTTCACCACCAAAGCCAAAGGCAGCCAGAAAATGATGCTGAACAAACTCGTCATCACATCGAAGAGCCGTTTGTTGCGACGGTTGGCTACGGTATCAATGGCCTTAATATCAACGGTATAAAGGTCGCCACGCGTGTTAATGCTGTTGCTACCGATGATAGATAGGCTGTCTTCTGGAGCAATCTTGTAGTCCACATTGGTGGCGTGCCAGTCCACCATCTTATCGATGATGACTTGATGCGACACGTCCTTCGAGCAGAAAATGACCTCGGTGATCTTGTAAATCTCAATGATGTCAGGCACCTGGGAAAGGTTACCAATGAAGCCCTCAGGAGCCTCACCTTGCGTTTCCGAACTCACCAAACCAATGAAATCCGGCTTAATAGAAGTGCTCTCCAAAATGGAATTGACTCGCTGCGTTTCCTCAGGGCTACCGATGACCAAAAAGCGCTTCTTCTCCGTCTTCTTCGACTGGAAGTTTTCATTGCCCATTAAGACACCTATGAAACGTGTGAGGCTCATCTCAAGCGCCAGCCACAGCATACCGAAGAGAATCAGAGCACGCGAAAAACGCAGACTCTCAGGCAATAAGGCATATAGCACCAAAATCACGGCGCTACCGAAGGCGACACCCAACACAGCCCTTCCGATGTTGTATGGCTTATCGTAACCTCCTGTGAAATACGTCGAAAGAAGCCAAATCAAGATATAGATGGGCAGAACCACAGCAAAAAGCACCGTCGGATACGTGCCTACGCCGCCGTAAATATTGCTGTGGCCCCAGAAATAACTGATGGCCGCCAAGCCGCCATAGCCCAACACCGCATCCAAAAATGGGATAGCCGCCTTGTGGAAAAACTGCGACACCAAGGCAAAGAACGCCTTAATATAGATGGCCACATTAATAAGGAACGAGAACGACTTGGCCCACGAGTTGCCGAAATGCTTCTTGGCAAAAATCTCCATGGCACGGTAGAATACGAAGACATAATTGACACTGGTCTTTTTGGTGCTCTCGCCCTTGTAGTGGATGATACGCGTCTCAGGGAAATAGTAGTTCTTGTAACCGCCTTGCGTGATACGATACGACAGGTCAATGTCCTCGCCATACATGAAAAAGGTCTCGTCCAACAGGCCGACCTTATCCAACGTTTCTTTTCGCATCAGCATGAAAGCACCCGCCAAAATCTCCACCTCGTTGGTCTCGTCATTGGAGAGATGCCCCATGTAATAACGGGCAAAACGCTTGCTATGCGGGAAGAGTTTGCATAAACCAAACATCTTATAGAACGCCGTCTTGGCCGTTGGCAAGCCACGCTTCGACTCAGGCAGAAACTGTCCCTTGCCGTCCACCATCTTCACGCCAAGACCGCCCGCATAGGGATGGCTGTCCATGAAAGCGATGCATTTCGAGAAGGTGTCGTCCTCCACCACCGTATCCGGATTGAGGAGCAACACATACTCACCCGTTGAGATGCGGATGGCTTGGTTGTTGGCCTTTGCAAAGCCGACATTCTCCTTGTTGGCAATGACTTTTACCTCGGGAAACTTCTGCGCCAGCATCTTCAACGAGCCGTCAACCGAGTTGTTGTCGACGACAAACACTTCCCCCTCGATGCCTTGCATGGCGCGACGCACCGAGTAAAGGCACTGCTCGAGGAAATACTCGACATTATAGTTGACGATGACGACAGAGAGTTTCATTTTTTCCGCTTTATGCTATCAGCCGTACGCTATCAGCTTGGCAGCACTATTGCTGAAAGCTGACGGCTGAGAGCTGATAGCCATTCTTATTTTCGCTTTGTTTCTGTTTTCCTCTTCTATTCAGGCTTACTATCCAAATTAACCTTCACCGCCTTGATTTTGGGGCCATCATATTCTGGGATACTGTCTCCAATGTTCTCATAGCCACAGGCATTCAGAATCTTACCTTTGAGGTCTCTGTTCTGCATCCAACCAGTAAACTGCTCTGCACCAGGTCCATAAGCATATACCAACACAGGCAGGCAAGTGTGGCTTCCCGTCGAATAATTCAAACTTACATTGGTGTATTTTCCTAATTTGTCGATCATGGTCAGACCACCCGTTTCGTGATCAGCGGTGACTACGACGAGCGTGTTGCCCTTCTCCTTGGCATAATCCAACGCCACCTTGACGGCATAGTCGAAGTCCATCATCTCGTCCAACATCCAAGCAGAGTCGGCAGCATGGCAGGCAAAGTCAATCTGCGAGCCTTCCACCATGAGGAAGAAACCGTTTTCAGCATCGTCAAGGGTCTGCAAGGCCGTCTTCACTGCACGGGGCAGGAAGTCGCCACGATCGGCAGCTTTCGGCATGTGGTCTGCATTCGCCATTACCGCGTATTTCTTGCAGGTCACGTCAATGTCGGCGAGGGTGTCATACACCTTCCAACCCAGTTCGTTCTCCATACGTTCGACGAGGTTGAGGCTGTCCTTGCGCTGGTTGAAGTGCTTCATGCCACCACCGATAATTAGGTTAATGTTTTCTGATTCTGCCAGTTGCATAGCGATATCCTCATACTGACGACGATGCGGAACCTTGGCATAGAAGGTGGCAGGCGTGGCATGGGTGACATAGCACGAAACCACGATGCCCGTCTCCTTGCCCTGTCCCTTCAAGGCTTCAAGCACCGTCATCACCGGGATGGTATCGGGATTCATACCCACCATAGCGTTTTTGGTCTTGTGGTCGCTGGCGAGGGCCGTACCACCTGCAGCAGAGTCAGTGATGTCGTTGCTGGCTGAATGGGTATCCACCACACCGATATAAGGGAATTGCGAAAAGGTCATATTATCGCCCGAGGCCAACATGGCCGCATAGACTTGCGGCAAGGCCATACCGTCACCAATCATGTAGATGACATTCATGGCTTTAGCGGGTTCTTGGGGTTCTTCTTTCTTGTTGCCGCAAGCCGACAACATGCCCATTATGACGAGGGCGATTAGGGATAGTGTAGTTAGTTTTTTCATTATTGTTGAATTGTTGATTGTTGAATCGTTTAATTGTTGGGATTCCCTGCGGGAATGGAGCACATCATTTGTTTTTCTGCGGCGGCTAATGGTGTTTACAATCTGGAAACTTTATTCGCCGCCGCCTTATCACACTAGTTTCACATCCATTCCCGAAGGGAATCTTTATTATTTATATCGTCTATTCTTTCACTTTATTGCTTTCTCCCAACAACTTTTTTCACGGCTTCCACGATGTCAGGCGTGTCCAAATGATAAGCCTTCATCAATTCATCAGGCGTGCCGCTTTGGCCGAACTCATCATTGACAGCCACCATCTCCATCGGGCAAGGCATGTTCAGCGCTAACACTTGAGCGATACTATCGCCCAAGCCGCCGTTGCGCTGATGCTCCTCAGCCGTGACCACACAACGCGTCTTCTTCACCGACTTCAAAACGGCCTCCACATCCAACGGCTTGATAGTGTGAATATTAATCAATTCCGCGTTGATGCCCATCTCTTTCAGAATCGGCAGGGCTTCAATGGCTTTCCAAACAAGGTGGCCGCAAGCGAAAATGGTCACATCCGAGCCTTCTTGAAGCATTTGCGCCTTACCGATGACGAACTTCTCATCCACAGGGGTGAAATTCGGCACCTTCGGGCGACCAAAACGCAGGTACACTGGGCCATCATATTCAGCAGCGGCTAAAGTAGCATTCTTGGTCTGGTTGAAGTCGCAAGGCACAATGACCGTCATATTGGGCAGCATCTTCATCATGCCGATGTCTTCGAGGATTTGGTGCGTGGCACCATCCTCACCTAACGTGACCCCTGCATGCGAAGCGGCAATCTTCACGTTCTTGTTGGAATAAGCCACACTCTGACGGATTTGGTCGTAGACACGACCTGTAGCAAAAGCCGCGAAAGTGCCCGTAAACGGCACGAAGCCGCTCAACGCCATGCCTGCCGCCATGTTGATCATATTGGCCTCAGCGATGCCCGTCTGAAAGAAACGCTCGGGGAACTCCTTAGCGAAGTCACCCATTTTGAGCGAGGGTGTAAGGTCAGCGCAGAAAGCCACCACCTTGGGATTGCGGCGACCCGCCTCAAGCAGGCCTTCACCGAATCCTGATCTTGTATCTTTTTGGTTTTGAATTGTGAAATCCATAGTTTCTTCTTTTTATCACAAAACCCACAAAACTGTCAAAACCTTTTTCTGGGCAGGGCAGCTACGCAACCGCGTCGCTGCCGGAAAGCGGCCGGTTGGCCCGCTTTCCCTAAACTTTATTGAAGTTTTGTAGGTTTTGCATGTTTTGTGACTAATAATCTCCTAGTGTTTCTGTTAATTGTGAAAGTGCGTTAGCGGCCTGCTCGTCATTCGGAGCTGTACCATGCCATTTGTGGGTGCCCATCATGAAGTCCACACCAAAGCCCATCTCCGTGTGTGCCAAGATGAGCTGCGGCCTGCCTTGGTGGGTGTTCGCGCGGGCAAACTTCAAGGTGTTCACGACGGCCTGCATGTTGTTTCCGCTCATTTCAAGAACATACCAGCCAAAGGCTTCATATTTGGCGCGAAGGTCGCCGAGGTTCAGCACCTCATCGGTTGGACCGTCAATCTGTTTCTTGTTATAGTCGATGATGGCGATGAGGTTGTCGACACCTTTGGCAGGCGCATACATGGCGGCCTCCCAGATCTGGCCTTCCTCCTGCTCACCGTCGCCCATGAGGACGTAGACGATATGTTGGTCACCATTCAGTTTCTTGGCCTGAGCTGCACCAACAGCCACAGAAAGTCCCTGCCCTAACGAGCCCGAGGCGATGCGGACACCAGGCAAGCCCTCGGCCGTGGTGGGATGGCCTTGCAGGCGTGTACCGAGGCGACGGAAGGTTGCCAGCTCTTTGACAGGGAAATAGCCGCGTCGAGCCAGTATGCTATAGAACATCGGGCTGATGTGGCCGTTGGAAAGGAAAAACATGTCCTCGCCATTGCCGTCCATACGGAAGTTAGCGGGGTCGATTTGCATTTGGTCGAAATAAAGGGCTGTGACGATGTCAGTCGCGCCCAAAGAGCCGCCCGGATGCCCCGACTGACACCCATGCACCATGCGGATAATGTCGCGGCGCACTTGGGAGGCGATTCTTTCTAATTCATTGATAGTCATATTGGAAGTGTTTTGATTTTACGATAATCTGACTGCAAAGCTACGGAAAAAACTAATCCAAATCGCGCTCTTGCACTTTGTTTTTCTTTCGGTCATAGTCCTTCTTCGACTTATGCACCTTCGACGGCCGCATACTCACCTGCTTGCCGTACTGTTCGATTTCTTTCTCGCGGTCGGCTTTGAGAAGGGATTTTACGCTGCTGAATTTTTGCTTTTTGGGCTTTTTCTTTTGGGATTTTGATTTCATCTACACAAAGAATAATGCGATAATACAACAAAAACAGAGGTAAGATTGTAACAGACATCACCACTTCCCCGAATATCCTCCACCGCCACTATGTCCTCCGCCAAACGATCCTCCCGATGAATGATGGCTTGAAGAACTGCTATGACTTGAAGAACTGGAAGATGAGCTGCCACTGTAATGGACGAGCTTCGGTATCACGATAGTCTTTGTGATCGTTTCGCCGCAATGCTGACAGACACAAGTCTCCACTTTCTCACCGCTATGGGAATAGTCGGCTTCTTTGATGGTTTCCGACTTGGTCTTTTTCATGGTATAAGCGCCACATTTTTGACAAGTGGTGAATTTACCGAACTGCTTGCCCATCCCTGTCAACACGAACTCATGGCCATGAAGGCAACGATAAGGGGTAAAACTCAGCGCCTCAACCTTACTCTCCAACTCATGGACCTCAGACAGATGGAAAGATTCGTCTTTCGTCATCGTTTGGCCACAGGTGGGACAACAGAACTCCGGAGCGTTTTCCATACGCTTCTTCATTTTGTTGTAGAATAACACACCGAGCCAAGGAGCCAAACCCATCGTCAGTTTGTTTCCCGTATTGCTGAAAGCCGCTTTATAGATCTCCTTCGGTTGCATCGTTTTCTTGGCTAAGTCGTCTGCCGTCTTAAGGGTACGACGGTTCTGAATGAAACAAATCCAAGTGAAATACAGCAGCAAAGTGATGATAGCTGACCAGTTAAATTGCTTCCTTTCAGCCATTTCGGGATACTTCGTGGTGATAAACAGGTAAGCGATGAAAAAGAACACAAATATGGACAGCCCTATGAGGATTCCCCCAAGGCAACCTTTCCCTTCCCAAGGCGACCCAGACCAAGTAGGCTTGAAACCATCGATATAACTGACATTGTCTTCAGTCTTTAACTGATAACCCGCTAAACCCGTCTTTTGTTTCCTTTTTTTATTCCAAAACACCAAGCCTATCACAGGCATCGCAAAAAGGAAAAAACAAAAGAACGTGAAAAAGCCACTCATGTTTTCTTCGTTCAAGCCGCCGATACCGTCATCTCCTCCATCACTTGAAGACAATGCACTCTTCAAACCTAATGGGATTTCCCCATCAAATACATTTACGATTTCGGCCACACCTGCACAAAGTCCGCTTTCGTAGTCGCCCGCTTTGAAAAACGGCACAACGACAGTACGGAAGATCTGTTCACACTTCGCGTCAGTAAGTATTCCCTCTGCGCCATAACCCGTCTCAAACTCCAAGGCATGTTGGTCTTCCACAAACAAAAGCAACACGCCATTGTCGGACTCGGCATTACCGATACCCCAATAATTAAACAATTCAGTAGCAAAGCGTTTTGAATCTACTTTGCCAATGGAATTCAACGTCACCACAAAGACGTCCGCCTTGTCACGGATGGCAGACAAAGCCGAGTTGATGTTCATCTCTGCGCTATCCGACAAATAGCCGTCAGGATCGGAAACGTGGATGTCGTTGCTTTCCAGACGCGTGTTGGGCACCGACTTCACTGTCCATTCCTTTTGTGCCATCATAGTGATATTCAAGCATATCAGCAATAAAAAGAGGCTAAGTTTTCTCACGTTCACTGGTTTTAGAAAGCACAAAGATACAAAACAAGGCCAGATTTTCCGAGTTTTTTATTATTTTTGCACCAAATTTTACCAGACAAACCATGTTTGACGACGAAGATTTTGAAGACTATCTTGAGGAGGAAAAGGATCGAAAAGCAGCCATCGAGCGTTATGAGGAAATGCTGAAGGCGCACGACTCGGCTTACTTCGACAGCGAGGAGTTTGAATACATCATCGACCACTACACCCAACACAACGAGCTGAAACGCTCACGGCAGGCCGTGGAACTGGCCATGGCGCAGCATCCCGAGAGCAACATGCTGAAAATCAAGTATGCGCGGCAGTACCTCCTGGAGAATGATGCCCAACGTGCTTTTGAAATCATGCAACACGTGGTGCGCGATGACGAAGAAGACCCCGACTATTTCCTCACCCTTGGCTCTTGTCTGGCCGTCTTGGGCAAATCGAAAGAAGCCCTTCAAAACTACTTCAGCGCCCTGCCCTACTTCGACGAAGACGAGAAATTCGACCTTTACAACGCCATTGCCTACGAATACCAGCACATGCAGCAATTCGACCTAGCATTGGAATTCTACAACAAAGCCCTGCCCTTCGCCGAAGACCGCGATACCATCTACCACGAAATCCGTTGCTGCTACCTCAGCGCAGGTCGGAAAGAAGAGGCCCTCTCCTATTTCCAGGGGCTCATCGACAAAGACCCATACAACAGCAAAGCCTGGACTAACATCGGCGACATCTACCGCATGATGGGTCAATACGAAGAGAGCATAGACCCTTACGAATATGCCCTCAGCATCGACCCTGAGGACCTCTGGACCAACATGCATCTGGCCGACATTTATTACGACTTAGGCCGATACAAAGAAGCCATCGACACCCTAGAGGAAGCCCTGCGCAACGGCATTGAAACCTCCATGATCCACACTACCATCGGCGACTGTTATTATCGTCTCAACGACTTGCAAACCGCCGAGGAGCATTTCAGCAAGGCTTTGGAAATCAATCCGATGATAGGCTCGGGCTATGCTGGTCTCGGCTATGTCTTCAGCGACCGTGGCAACAGCAAAAAGGCCATCAAATATTTCGAGAAAGCTTTGGAATTAGAACCTTGGGAGACCGACCACCTCTACTCCATCGCCACCGACTACATGAAACTCAAAGAATACGACAAGGCACTTGAATACCTGCGTAAGATTCAAGAGCAAACGCCGAACGACGCCGATGCCTATTATTATATCGCCGACCTCTACGGCCAACAGGACAAAATCGACGAGGCCATCAACACCATCAAGTTCGGGTTACTGCAAACCGACAACGACTCGTCACTCCTCTATTTATTGGCCTACGCCTATTTCGTCAAAGGCTGCCGCAGTCAAGGCTTGGAAGCCTTAGACCAAGCACTTGACGCCGACTTTGGGGCCTGGCCCGATTTTCTGGAATACGACCGAGAGCTGTTGGCCAACGACAACGAGATCCTCGAACTCATCGAACAACACAAAAAGAACCAAGAAACCAACACCAATCCCGCATGAAAAACTACATCTATATCT
>JAEEGF010623555.1_pt1 | contig 25216 bp, 23 predicted proteins | sample 9134171 | NCBI WGS metagenome assembly JAEEGF01 (sample SAMN16246542, study PRJNA631951) | gut metagenome | biome: gut microbiome; feature: rumen; material: AP-attached | host: Bos | place: Iran: Karaj | collected 2018-10 | reverse complement strand
ACCTCGTTGCCCTTGAACAGATAGACAACGCAGCCTTTGCCGGTATCCAGACGGAAATCGGTGTGGAGTGACCACTCTTCCTTATCGCAGTAAACAACGATGAATCCCTTGGCATCAATGGTCTTATTGGGCAGTTGCCACGCATTGCCTTCCTTGATACCTATCTGATACTCTTTCAAGTTGATGGACTCGTCGCTGTTGTTATAGAGCTCTACCCACGAGTCAGGGAATTCATGCAAGTCATCCATGATGCAGTCGATGTTCGATTGCATCAGTTCGTTGATAACCAGTTTTGACGTGGTTTGGGCGTCAGCATTTGTTGTTAGAATGGTTGTCGTCAGCAAGACGAGGATACACAAAAAACTGTTTCTTAGTTGTCTCATTTTGATGGTTCGGTAAAAATTCGGGTGCAAAGGTATAAAAATAAATTGAAATGCAGACAACAAAATAAGAATTATTAAGATTATCTGTACAGAGTGACGGTGCCTCCGTCACTCTGTGCATATTTTCGAAGCAGTTCTTGGATGAAATGAGCATTGTCAGCGACACGCTGCTCATTGCCGTCATAACCATTGATGAGCACCACAAGGTGAGTGGTCGCCATCGTCATCTTCGTCCGTTCATGGTCGCTGGTAGGTGTGCCCACACCTCCCTCGGCATCACGATAGACGGGTAGTCCTGCGATGTTGAGCATGCCTCGTCCGATACCTTCATACGGTTCTCCCTCACGCCCCACACCCAAAGTGAGTGTATCGCCCACGAACTTATCGGCATCGAAACCTCCGATGCTGTAGCCATAGGCGATGGAGGCGAGGTTGATGAGGTCCACAAGAGTGTCGATCTGATACAGTTCCTTGCCTTGCAGCATCCTTCGGATAAGTTGTTCGCTGGCAGGACGGTAGCGTGAAGGGTCCTTGCCGCAGGCTTTATACACCCTTCGGGTAGCTGCGATACTGGGCAGATCCTTCAGACTCTCTGTGGTCAGTTCCTGGCGGAAACGGTCTTCCAGCGCATGAATGTCATCCCAAAGCTCTTCAGAATAGGGCGTGTTGACGACTTGTGCCTCGACGGCAGCCCCCACAAACGCAGGACAAACCGACTCAATCTCCTGTGATACGATGATATGCATAGTGTGATGAAGACTTATCCGATGGTGATATCATATCTCGACATGAACGAGGCACCTGGCTGCAGATGGTTCATCAGAGGCTTGTCCTTGAACTCACCCTTGAAGCTGCGGGGATCGCCAATGCCGTACCAAGGCTCGATGCAGACGAAAGGTGCCTGCTTGCCGAAAGGACTCCAGAAGGCGATGACGGGAGTGCGGAAGGTGACAATCACCTCTGGATCGCCACCAGCACCTAATAGTTCTGCGCGATGTAACTGGCATTTGTGGATTTTGATGGAGTCGTTACGCCAGGTGTTGTCTGTGAACTCCATTATGCCATTCTCTGCCTCGATGAATGGCACTTCATCCATCTCGTGCGAACCGTCTCCATAGCTGTGGAGGGCATCCATCGGCTCCTCATTGTCAAGACGGATACGGCCATACTGGTTCTCGCCGGCCTTCATGCCTGGAATGTTGAAAGCAGGATGGCCGCCTATCTGGAAATGGATCTCTTGGGTGTCAGTATTATGGACGTGCCAGATGACACCTATTTTATTATTATCAAGGACATAGCTGACGCTGAGAGTAAAGTCGTAGGGATAGACCTGCTTTGTCTCTGCTGACGATTCAAGGGCGAAGGTAATCTTGCGCTCGCCTTGGGCGATGAGCTTGAAATCCGTATCGCGGGCAAAGCCGTGACGAGGCAAGTGGTATTCCTTTCCATCGACAGTATAAGTGTCGTTGTTCACGCTACAGACGATGGGGAAGAGAATGGGTGAGCGGCGAGGCCAATACTTGGGATCTCCCTGCCACAGGTATTCCTTACCGTTGGTGTCCTTGATGCTTTGGAGCTCGGCTCCTTTCTCTGATACGACGATCGAGAGTTGTTCGTTTTTGAGTTCTACCATAATAGTTTGTTATTTTGATTTGTAGATAATAATTGAAAACAAGACAGTTTCCACGAGGATGAGGCCGACAGTTGCCAAGATGGGAATGACAGACGGTGAACTCATGCCCAGCATGGTATAGGCCAAAGCCAGAGGTATTAACAGGAATGTGACGCCTGTCACCCGAATCAGCCGAATGGCTAGTTCCACCTGACGGATGTTCCTGATTTTGAAAGGCATATTGATGTGTTGTGGGAAATAGGCGCATACCATACAGACGATGGCGCCTATTGTCAGGAGTGCGCAGGGAATGGTGATTCCCACAGGCGAACCGTATGCGTTCGGCTTGCCTGAAGCATCGAAGTGGGTGGGGACGATGTCTGGCGCACGATGAACCAGCCAAATGATCAGTCCCCAGACGATGATGGCTGTCAGGGCGAACACGATCTCAAAGACGGTCGCCTCTGTGGTGCGGTGCACCTTGATTTTCTTAATGTCAAAGTTGTTCTGTTCCATTGTTTTGCTTTTTCTTGGGTAGACGCTTTGCTTTGCGCAAGGCTTCGCTGATGATCCATTGCAGCTGGCCGTTGGTGCTGCGGAACTCGTCAGCAGCCCAAGCCTCTATAGCGTTCATCGTCTCAGCGTCTACGCGGAGGATAAAACTCTTACTCTTCTTCTCTGGCGTAGCCATTATGTTCTTATGTTCTTCTGTCTAAAAACATGTTCTTCTGTCTAATGGTTCAGCGTTCCTGTGTTTACGACTGGCTGGGCAGACTCGTCGCCACAGAGCACCACGAGCAGATTGCTCACCATCGCAGCCTTCTTGTCATCGTCGAGGTCTACGATATTCTCGTTGGAAAGCTTGTCAAGTGCCATTTTTACCATCGAGACAGCACCCTCGACGATCTTCTCGCGGGCGGTGATGATGGCTGAAGCCTGCTGGCGACGCAGCATCACAGCTGCAATCTCTGGGGCATAGGCGAGGTAGTTGATGCGGGCCTCTACGACCTCGATGCCTGCAAGCGCCAGACGCTCGTCGAGTTTTTGCTCCAGTTGTTCGTTGATCTCATCGGCACTTGAACGCAACGTAGGTTCCCCAGCTTTTGAGTCCTCATCGTCGTAGGCATACTGACCAGCCACCTGACGAAGGGCTGCATCGCTCTGCACTCGTACGAAATTCTCCAGCGCGTTCATCAATCCCTTCGTATCAGCGCCGATGGCATTAGGATTGGAGGCCATCGTCTGGGAGTCCACTTCGAAGAGGGCCTTGTAGGTATCCTTCAACTTCCACACGAGCACCAGACCGATCATCACGGGGTTGCCCGTCTTATCGTTCACCTTGATGGGTTCAGCGTCGAGGTTGCGGGCTCGCAACGATACCTTTTTCGTGCCGTAAAAGGGGCAGATCCAGTAGAATCCCGTCTTTGAGAACGTGCCGCTGTACTTGCCGAACCATGTGGTCACCTTCGCCTCGTTGGGCTCCAGCATCATCAGTCCGAACCACATTATTATATTTATAAGGAGCAGCACCAGGCTGCCGCCCAGCTCCCAGCCGCCATAATTGCCGTCGCTGCCGTCGAGCGTGATGATGCTGTACACGATGCCTGCGATGGCCAAAACCATCACTACGATGTTGATGAACAATGCCAGAAACCCGTTCATCACCGTTCCTTTGAATGCAAATTCTTTATTCTCCATAATGATTAAGTTTAGAATGATATCAATTTGATATCGCAAAGATATAAACTTTTCCTGAATCCGCAATGGATTTGCCTGATTTTTTAACATGTTTTATCCACATTCTCTTCGTTAAGTGGGATTTTTTCACTATCTTTGTGCCCGAATTAACATACAATAGTCAATATGCGGAAAAGATATCTGCTTCTGATGATAGCCCTGATGCCCCTGATAGCTGTGGCACAGGACATTACGGCCACCATTCCTGTCCCTGCCAAGAAGAGCGGCAGCCTGTTCCATATGGCATCCGATTCTGCCAAAGGGAAGCCCGTGCTGCTCCAGCCCTTCTATTGGGTGAAGACACTCATCGACTCATCGGCTGTAGCCACCGTCGACCGCAGTTATATCGAGCAGCCCAAGAAATCGTGGTCTGTGGAAGCCCGTACGTCGGTAAGTCATTCTTCCCTGAATATGGAGGCTGACTGGTCTTTTGAAGATCTCCTTGATGGCCGTATTTCAACCGATACAGACAATGGTTACCCTGTGTCTTTGGGCGTCTGGGCTGGCTACAGAGGCTATGGTATAGGTATCTCCAAGCAACTGGGCGGTGAAGGCTCCACATTCTCCTTCGGAGCGATGGGCGGCAGCTTTGGCATCAATCTGCGTATCAGCACCTATCGTTGCCATACACCGTATGTGGCATACTCGTTTGCCTCAGTAGGCGAGGTGTCTGCTGGTGGTGAGAAAGTCCCGCTTGACGATCCTGTCCGAGTCCGTTCGCTTTTTCTTGACGGCTATTATATGTTTAACGGCAAGCACTTCTCTTATGCGGCAGCCTACGACCAGTCGCTTATCCAGCGCCGTTCTGCTGGATCGCTTGCGGCTGGGGTGATGTACTATCACAGCAGCGTGGCTTATGATGAAGACTCGTGCTGGCCGCTGATACTGATGATGAGAGGAATCGGCAAAATGAAGTTTACGCAAGCCAACGTGGGTGTCGGCTATGCCTACAACTGGGTGCCAGCCCGAGGATGGCTCGTCAGCGCGATGTGTATGCCGATGCTTACCTTTTATAATAAGACGAACGTCTATTACTACGACACTCAGGACCATAATGGGGTCAGCGTTTATGAGGCGGCTCTTTTTGACAGCGAAAATTTCGACTACGACGGCAATTATAAAGTTGTTGAGGAGGATGAATATTCTACAAACAACCGAGTGACCTGGAATTTCGATGCCCGTATGTCGCTGGTTTATAATTGGAGCAATTTCTATCTCAGGGTATATGGTCATTACAACCGCTTCCGTTATAGCAATGACGAAGGCGATGGGCGATTATCAGACTGGACGGCCTATGCCTCATTGGGATTCAGATTTTAAGAATAATGTGGACTGAGGAACTGAGGGATAAGAAGATTGCCGTGCTGCTTTCTGGCGGTGTCGACAGTAGTGTCGTGGTGTATGAATTTGCACGCCTCGGCCTCATTCCTGACTGCTTTTATATCAAGATAGGTCCAGAGGAGAAGGAGGAGTGGGACTGTTCGTCAGAGGAGGACCTCGAGATGGCAACGGCTGTGGCACATAAGTACGGTTGTCGGCTGGAGGTGATTGACTGCCATCGTGAATATTGGGATCAGGTGACGAAATATACGATGGATAAGGTACGTTCTGGCTTGACGCCCAATCCTGATGTGATGTGCAATCGTCTGATAAAGTTTGGTGCTTTTGATGAAAAATGCGGACATGATTACGATCTTATAGCCACAGGCCATTATGCCCAGACGGAGATTGACGACGAGGGCAGGAAATGGCTTTGCACCAGTCCTGACCCCGTGAAGGATCAGACGGACTTTCTTGCCCAAATCTATGACTGGCAGCTGAAGAAGGCACTCTTCCCTATAGGTCACTATATGAAGGATGAAGTACGTCAGATAGCAGAACGCGAACATTTGGTGAATGCCCGCCGTAAGGATTCGCAGGGTATCTGTTTCCTGGGGAAGGTGAATTATAACGACTATATCCGTCGCTATTTGGGTGAGCAGCCTGGTGATGTGATTGAGTTGGAAACGGGTAAGCGCATCGGAGAGCATAAGGGGTTGTGGTTCCATACGATAGGACAGCGTAAGGGTATGGGTTTCAGCGGCGGACCTTGGTTCGTGGTAAAGAAGGACGTTGAACAGAATATCCTCTATGTGTCTCATGGTTACGACCCTGATACAGCCTATCAGCAGGACTTTAAGGTACACGATTATCATTGGCTCACTTCAGACATCCTGCCACAGGAGATATCTTTTAAGATCCGTCATACCCCAGGCTATCTGCCTGCTACGTTGGAAAAGACGGACGACAATAGCTTTGTGGTTCATGCAAAGGAACGAATCCATGGGGTAGCACCTGGACAGTTCTGCGTCGTTTACGATAAAGACCATCATCGTTGTCTGGGTTCTGGTGAGATTACTATATAGAGTCGTCCTGCCTTTTTTTGCTTAGTGGACAGATTTTATATTTCTTTACAAAATCGTTAAGATTGGCAAATTGGCCATTCCCTTCATTCACCAAGGAAAATGCAAGAAAATTAAATTTTTATATATAAATATGTATTTTGACCCTTTTATTTTTGGTCATGTCGGGAAAAATGTGTAATTTTGCGCCCGTTATAGAAAGTCGATTCCTATATAATCTGCGAGCCTTCAGCTCTCCGGCGGAGGGGGTAAGACTGCCTATATCCTTGATGGTCAGAATGTTAAATCACTTCCGGTGGGGTGTTCGCCTTGCCGGAGGAAGGGAAGAAAATGCAAAAGAACGATAAGATTTGGACGGTGATTCGCACCTTCAACAGACATGAAATGATGGTGAGTGACTTCCTGAAGCAGGAAGGCTTGACGTGCTTTATCCCGATGCGATACTCAGAAAAGCAGGTTGGTGATGACCTTAAACCCCATCGTGTTTTGGTGCCTGTCATTCATAATTACGTGTTTGTTGAGCTTGAGATGCCCATGAAACAAATGGTATCCCTACTTGCAAAATGCGCCACCCCCCTTTACATTCTGAAACATCGGGATACAGACCGTCCGGTAGAAATCTCCAACAGAGAGATGATGGAGTTCCGAATGCTGTGCGATCCTGCTTTTGAACAGCGGGTCAGCATTATCCAGCAGGAGAATGAGCCGGAAGTCGGAAAGGAAGTCGAGATCATCCATGGCCCCTTTGCAGGTGTTCATGGCAGGTTATACAGGAAGCAAAAGAAATACTGGTTCGTAAAGACTATTGCTGGTGTGAGTGTCGAGTTACGCATCACCCGTTGGTTTTGTAAACCAGCCTGAGGCTTTGATGCCATTCTGTCTTGGAAAATAATTATTATAATCGATTATGAATAAATTTGTTTTGACTATGTTGCTCTTGTTCAGTGCGGTGCTGGCGCATGCGCAGGGCATGAGTGACGCTCAAGTGTTGAAGTACATCCAAAGGGAGGTGAAAGCTGGAACCTCCCAGTCGCAAATTGCGATTAAACTCATGCAGCGCGGTGTTGACATGAAACAGTTGCAGCGTGTGCGGCAGCAGGTTAATGCAACTCAGAACACCTCGCAATCAGTTTCTAGCACAAGTTCTGGCTCCATTGACGGGAACAGCCGTCTTCGTAGGAGCAATGGCTCTGTGATGGTTGACGCCCAGGGCAATCCGCTTTATTCTCCTACCAACGCTTTTGCTATGGGGGCAGCTGGAGAGATTGAAAATATTGCCGAACGGCCGAATGTCTATCTGCCTGACAGCATGAGCACGATGATTAACGGTAAGCATGTTTTTGGTCGTGACATTTTCAACAAGCGTATGCTGACTTTTGAGCCGACCATGAATATTGCCACTCCTGCCAATTATGTGGTGGGTGCAGGAGACCGTGTTATCATTGATATTTATGGTGCTTCTCAGAAGACAGAGCAGTTGGAGGTATCACCCGATGGAACAATTACTGTAGAAGGTTTCGGACCAATCCATATAGCAGGTTTGACAGTTACGGCTGCCAATGCAAAGATTAAAGAACAGTTAGGGCAGCGCTATAAGAGTTCAAACATCAAGATGACTGTCGGTCAGACCCGTACCATTATGGTCAATGTGATGGGTGAGGTAACGGCCCCGGGTACCTATACGCTTTCTGCTTTCTCTACCGTGTTCCATGCGCTCTATATGGCTGGCGGTGTCACAGGCGTGGGTACACTCCGCAGCATTAAGGTTTACCGAGGAGGACGCCAGTTGACGGTGGTCGACGTATATGACTATATCCTGAATGGCAATTTGTCGGGTAATGTCCGTTTGGCAGACAATGACGTGATTGTTGTGGGACCTTATGACTGTCTGGTGGATATCGTTGGCCAGGTAAAACGTCCGATGGCTTATGAAATGCGCAAGGGTGAGAGCCTGGCTACATTGCTTAAGTATGCAGGTGGCTTCTCTGCCAGGGCATATAAAAAAGGCATACAGGTTAATCGTGTCTCGGGCGAGCATTACTCTGCCCATAATGTTCCTGAGTTTGACTTGAGTAGTTTCAAGCTGATGGACGGTGACTCAGTGACCGTTGACACAATTCTCGAACGTTATACGAATACTGTGCAAATCAAGGGTGCAGTCTTCCATCCTGGTATGTACGATTGGGGGACTTCGAACAGTACCGTTCGTTCTTTGATTGAGAATGCAGGTGGTTTGACTGAGGATGCATTCTCCGTACACGCCGTCCTTCACCGAATGAAGCCTGACCGGGTGCGCAGGGTGCTTTCCGTGGACGTTGAGGGTATCATGGCAGGAACCGTTGCCGATATGCCTCTGGAGAATGAGGATATTCTTTTCATTCCCTTCCGCAGTGAGACATTGAACGAGCGTATTCTGACGATTCATGGGGAGGTGCAGATGCCTGGTGTTTATGAATATGCAGAAGACGAGACAATCGAAGACTTTATCTTGCAGGCTGGTGGTCTGACTGATGCCGCTTCTACGGCTCGTGTAGATGTTTCAAGACGCATTTCTGACCCCGGAGCAACACAGGCTTCCGATGAGATAGCCAATATGTTTTCGTTTGTGGTGAAAAATGGCTTGGTAGTCGATGGTGACCGTAGTTTTACATTGGAGCCATACGACGAAGTCTATGTGCGTCGCAGCCCTGCCTATCAGCCTCAGCGGAATGTGTTGATTGAGGGCGAAGTCCTTTTCCCAGGGAACTATGCTTTGACAACCAAGAACCAGCGCATCTCTGATCTTGTGAAAGCTGCAGGAGGCGTGACGGATCAGGCATATATCCGTGGTGCCCGTGTTGAACGAGTTATGACGGAAGACGAGAAGTTCCGTAACCGTCAGGTGCTGGATCTGGTTCGTCAGAAAGGTCAGAACTCAGGACTGGATATGGTGATGCAGGATGAAGAGGCTGCCGATTATGATATCAACCAGGCACGTGACAGTGTGGAGAATGATACTGTCCGCTACTCTGTCGGTATCGAGTTGGATAAGGCTCTGGCTAATCCTGGTTCCGACTTTGATGTTACTTTGAAGGAAGGTGACCGTCTGATTGTACCTGAATATAATGGAACGGTGAAGATCAACGGTAACGTGATGTATCCGAATACGGTGGCATATAGCGAAGGCAAGAAATACAAGTGGTACGTGAATCAGGCAGGTGGTTTCGGAAGCCGTTCCAAGAAGTCACGCTCCTTCGTGGTTTACCAAAATGGTACAGTATCGAAAGCCAAGAAAGCCAAAATTGAGCCTGGTTGTGAGATCATCGTGCCTTCTAAGACGACATCAACCAGTGAAATCATCGGACAGATAGGATCGGTAGGAACCTCTATGGCTACGCTCTTAACCTTATTGATTTCTGTACTCAATTTAGTGAAATAAAAATAGAATCAGATTATGGAAGCAGTACAACATAAGAAAAAGAAAGATCTGGTCATAGATTTTCCCAGACTCTGGGCAGCCTTGGTAAGGCGTAAAAAGACTTATTTTAAGGTGATTCCTACCGTTATCTTGGTGGTTTGGATTATCTCCCTTGGCTTGCCAGACTATTATAAATGTAAAATTCAGCTGGCACCAGAGGAGAACACTGGTGGTAGTGCAGGTACATTGGCTATGTTGGCAAGCTCCTTTGGTGTAAATATTGGAGGAGGTTCAAATAGTGCTGATGCAATCACCGTGATGCTTTATCCTGATTTGATGAATAGTATCGAGTTTAAAACGTCACTACTTAACATCAAAGTTAAGCGGCCAAATGACAAAGCACCGATGACTTATTATGATTATCTGAAAAATGAACAGAAAGATGCCTGGTGGCTCACTGCAAGGGAAAAACTGATGGGTCTTTTACACGGAAAGGAGGAAAAAAAGAGTAATGGTCTGCACATCGATCCTTTTAAGCTAACACCCGAACAAACAGCAATTTCTGGAATGATTAGTTCTAGGATTACTTGTGACATTGTTAACAGTGTGGAAAAAGTTAAGTCACTAATTACTGTTGAGGTGACAGATCAAGACCCTTATGTGGCGGCAATTGTGGCAGACTCTGTGAAGGAACATCTTCAGAATTATATAACAGATTATAAGACTAAAAAAGCCCGATACGATTTGGAATTCACAGAAAAACTATATAAAGATGCTAAGAAAAACTATGAGCGAGCTCGGCAATTGTATGCAGATTATATGGACACTAATCATGATGTGATTCTGGAAAATGTCCGGCAAAAACAGACTGATTTGGAAAATGAAATGCAACTTCAATACAACAACTATACGGCTGTCAGTACACAATTGTTGGCAGCTAAAGTACGAGTTCAGGAGGTTACGCCTGCATTTACAACCCTTCAGAATGCAACTGTCCCTTTGTGGCCTTCTGGTCCCAACAGAAGCCGTTTAGTCGTGTTATTTACCATTGCAGCGTTATTTTTTACCACTATTTGGATCTTATTTGAGGAAAATGAAATACGACCGTTATTAGGCTTAACAGATAATACAGAAGAATGAGACATCATAGAAATGTAAATACCGTGGCAGTTTGACGTGATGAAGAAATTATTCTATTGTACCAGTTCCTTACATAATCCACATGCTGGGGTTATGCTTAACAAAATGCTGTCTGACAAGAAGAAGGGGACTGAGGTCATCATGGCGTATTGTGACCGTGCTTTGCCGTCATGTATTACAAATGTGCATGGAAATAAGGGTATTTGTGCCGTATGTAAACATATGCATCGCCAGATCATAAAAAACTATCTTTCAGATATCAAGGTTATAGAAATTTCCGACAGCTTGTTTGAAAAGAATGAAAAGACTTTTTCCTATGATGATATTCTTGACTTAAAGAAAATCATATATCGGGATGTTAATATAGGACTTTCACTTCATTCTTATTTTGTGACTATAACCAGAAAACCTTCTGGTAAAGTATCACCGGCTGAAAGACAATATTTCGATCAGATTCTATCTTCTCTTTGCAGATTCGTGGACTATGCATATAAACTGGTGGACGAAATCAAACCGGATATGATAACTATCTATAATGGTAGAATGTTTGAGAACCGCCTGTTCTATGAAATAGCAGTCAACAGAGGGATAGAATTTGAGTCGGAGGAGGTTTGTTGGAGAATCAATCAGCCATCTATACGTGTTGAGTATCACGGAGGTCTGCCTCTGGATATTAAACAATTGACCCAGATGTCCAAGGATTTATGGAATAATTCCAAACGTTCTGAAGAAGAAAAGGTAGAGGTCGGTTCGTCTTTCTTTTTGAACAGAAGGAACGGGAAACCTACTAATGATTTCATCTATATTGATAAACAAATCAAGGACTTGTTACCCGATGATTTTAATGAAAATGAGCGTAATTTCGTGATTTTCAATTCCTCAGAGGATGAAATTGTTTCTTTGGGAGGAGAGTGGGACGAGGACAACTTATTCGAATCTCAGGTGGAGTCTATCCGTTTTGTATTGGAGCATCTGCCGGAAAATACTCATTTATATCTGCGTATCCATCCGAATTTGAAGGGACTGAAAGCAGAGTATCATACCAATTTGTATAAATTGAAAGACAAGCGTCTGACGATTATCCCACCAGAAAGCGCCATCAGCTCATACGCATTGATGGATATGGCAGAGAAAGTGCTTGTGATGGGGTCTACAATGGGTGTGGAAAGTTGTTATTGGGGAAAGCCTGTCATCAGTCTCCATAAATCAGAATATTATTATTTAGATGTGGCATACAATCCGCAGTCTAAAGAAGAATTAGTCAGGTTGCTTGATGACCATCTTGTCCCTAAGGACAAAAAAGGAGCCTTGCTATATGGCTATTTCTATATGGCTCTTGATGAGCGGGCAGTAACAGACAATGCCGTTGATTTCAATTTGTATACAGATACTTTTATGGGAATGAAGGTTTCTGGCGTGATAAAGTATCTGAAGTTCTGCGGGTCAAGTGTATTATTCAGGTTATTATATCCAAGATTTGTTGCTCACTGTACAAGATTCTTCAAAAACACCGTTTCATTACCTGTATAAGAGATGAGTACCATCAATAAGATAGCAGACGGTGTTATCTGGACCATCGCCAGCAAGTTCCTGAGCGCAGCCTATGCTTTTGTGGCTGTGCCCATTTTGATCGGACTCTATGGTAAGGCGGATTATGGACTGATAGGATTGGCATTGTCCATCAATATCTATATGACATTGCTGGACCTTGGGTTCTCAAATACCAACCTCAGGTATTTCTCCAACTATCTGGCCACGAATGATATTGAGAATGTCAGGCGGTTGTTTGGTACCAGTATCACTTTTTATGGCTCTATCGGCATTATTAATGCGCTGATCATCTTCGGCATCTCTTTCTTCGTCGGTGATATCTTCCAGGTGACTCCCGAACAGGTGGTGATTCTGCGGAGCCTCTTGTATATCATCGCCCTGAATGCGATATTCAATTGGTATACCAGTTGTTTTGGGCAGCTTATCCAGGGAGCGGAATATGTGGACTTCTTCAGTAAGATCAGCTTCGTTGGCAATCTGCTGAATATCGTGGTGCTTGCGCTGACCTTAATCTTCAAGTTCTCCATCGTGGAGTACTATGCAGGTTTGGTCTTCCTTGGACTGATTTATAGGACAATACTCTCAATCCGGAAGATCAAGGCCATCATTCCCGACATCTCCTTCCGGCCTCATTTTGACAAGAATCTGTTCAAGGAGACGCTGCCTTACAGCATGAACATCTTCTCTGTCTCACTGCTGACCTGGGGGGCCTTGCAGTTGCAGCCGATTCTGTTGGGAATACGGTGTAATTCAAGTGAGGTGGCTGATTATAACATCATTTTTTCCATATACACATTCTTAGGCTTCATCGGCGGCTCTTTCAACTCGGCTATTTTCCCTTCTGTGACAAAGGCTGTTACGTTGCATAACAGGGAAGTGATTGAGCGTGTTGCCTATCAGGGAACGAAGTATCTGGTCATTGTGATCAGTTTTGTGACTTTTGGATATATCAGTGTGTCACCGGATGTGATGCATATGTATCTGGGCGATTCATTTATGTATCTCGTACCGTGGATGGACTTCTATTTCATCAATCTCCTGGGAAGTCATAATGCCGGTATGTCTGCCATCATCTATGCAGGAACGGATATACGTCTCATTACCCGCTATTCTGCTTTCTCATACATCACGATGGTCATTGTATTCTGGTTCCTGATACCTTACTATGGCGCCAGGAGCATCGCCATCTCGGGAACGCTCTGCAATCTCATGCAGATGTCGTTCTATTATTTCTATTATTGGCCAAAGAAACTGCAGATTAATTCGCGTTTTATTTTCTTCCGCGACTTGCTGCCCTTTATGATGATGGGCATCTTGGTGACATGCGTTCTCAGGATGTTCACAGTGAGCGACTCTCACCTCATCCAGTTCTTGGTTAAAGGCACGTTATTCGTGCTGATTTTCTCGTCGATAGTCTATATGATGATTGAACGGAAAGACAGGGAGTTCTTTGGCTGGTTTGTCAAGGTGAAGTTACTGAGGAGACCCGAAGCATGAAGAATCCGGTTGTCTTGGTCCTCATGTCCACTTACAATGGGGAGCGGTTCTTAAAGGAGCAGATCGATAGCATTCTTTCCCAGGAAGGTGTGGATGTCCGTCTGTTGGTACGTGATGATGGCTCAAAGGACAATACGTGCTCCATTCTTTCAGACTATGCTTCCGCGCATCAGAATATCGAGTGGAAAGCTTGTGAGAATGTAGGTTTTGTCAAGAGCTTCTCTGCTTTGGTCAAGATGGCTATGGCGTCAGAGATCCCTGCAGATTACTATGCATTTGCTGACCAGGATGATATCTGGATGCCGAAGAAGCTCGTGACGGCTTGCTCTGTCTTGGCATCAAAAGACCCGTCCAAGCCAAATCTTTTTACCTCCAATTCCATGCAGGTGGATGCAGAGGGGAAAGAAATGGAGTTGTTCCACAAAGGACCGGAACCGAAATTCAGAAAAGGGAATGTACTTGTGTTTGGTACAGAGCAAGGTTGTAGTATGGTTTTCAACAGAAGAGCGATAGAGCTCTATTCGGAATGTGAGCCACAGTTGACTTGGCATGACCGTTGGTTGTATCATATCTGCTATTTCCTTGGAAGTGTGACCTATGATCACCGCCCCTTGTTCTATTACCGCAGACATGAGAATAATGCCCTGGCAAATCATCATGCCGGTAGTTTGGAAGGAGAACCAAACAAGATCGTCAGGGTTTACCGGATTCTGTTCGTGGAGCCACCGGTGACTAATCATGTTGAAATGGCCAAAGAGTTTTATGACCACTTCGCTCCAAGGCTCAATACGGCAGACCGTCACCTGTTCAGACGCTTTATTGTCTGTAGGAAGAGTATTGTTTCTAAGATATATATGTTGTTCTCGCGTCATTTTATGTATCCATATTATGATGTGAATGAAGGTCGGCTCTTGAAATGGCTCATCATGGCGGGCCGACTTTAAGGTGAATACGATGGATTCGAAAAAGATACTTGCAATTGTTGTTACATACTATCCGGAAAAGGATTTGCTTGTCCGGAATGTCCAGGCATTCATTGAACATGTGGACAAGGTCCTGATTTGGGAAAATACGCCTTCCCCTGACAAATTGCAGTACAGATATATCACGCATGAGAAGGTAGAGTATTACGGTGATGGTATCAATAGTATATCAAGGGCTTTGAACTTTGCATGGGAATATGCCAATGAGAACGGATTTGACTATATGCTGACAATGGACCAGGATTCTTATTTTGAGAATTTTGATTACTACGTTGGCAAGACCGTCCTATGCAAAGATGCACCCGATGGCATTTGGACACCGCAGATGAACAGGGAGACTGTTTCTGCAGAATATGAGGAAATCGACATCCCTATTACCTCAGGTATGCTTGCCTCTGTCAAGATTGTCAATGCCATTGGTGGTTGGAATGAGTCATATACGATTGCTTCTGTCGACGATGAGTTCTTCTTACAGGCCCATCAGTGTAAGATCAAGAAGTATAAAGTCAAAGATGCTTCTTTGTTACAACGCTTTGGTATCACTCAGGTCGTGACGGTATTCGGTCATAAACTTGAACTCAGAAACTATGGACCGCAGAGACTCTATGATATTTACAGGAACAACATCATCCTGATTCGTAAATATCCGAAAATTGACTATCTCAGAAAGAACTTCTTCCATTATTGGCTGAAAGCCATTGTCCTGGTGTTCTTGTTTGAGAAGCAACGGTTTAAAAAGACGGCAGCCATTTTTAGGGGGATTATTTCCGGACTCAGATATAAGAACGAAGAACTGAGGAATCTTGGAATCGCCAGTTTGAGGAAGGATACGACCGTTTTGGTTCTGATGTCAACCTATAATGGTGAGGCTTATCTGAGAAAGCAATTGGATAGTATTCTCCATCAAGATAAAGTGAAGGTGCATTTGATGGTGAGGGATGATGGCTCTACCGATCATACCTGTGACATATTGGCAGATTATGGTGAGAAGTATCCCAATATGGAATGGCAGACTTCTGAAAACGTGGGTTTCGTAAGGAGTTTCTCGATTCTTGCAGAGAAGGCCTTGTTATTTCCAGAGCCTATCGATTACTATGCCTTCTCCGATCAGGATGATATCTGGATGCCCAACAAACTGAAGACGGCTTGCCGCTATTTGGAAGAATTCGATCAGGATACGCCTTTACTGTTCTCCTCCAATTCTCTGTTCGTAGATGATAATATGAGAGTCTTGGGTACTTTCCATCGGGAGACGCCTCACTATACGAAGCAGAATGTGATGATCTATCCGACAGAACAGGGATGCAGTATGGTCTTTAATAGAAGTGCATTGGAACTCTACGACGCCAATCCTCCCAAGAATGCATGGCATGACCGTTGGATGTGCCTGATTTGTAATTTCCTTGGTAAATCTGTCTATTGTCAGAGTCCGTTGTTCTATTATCGTATTCATGGTGGAAACATGATCGGAAAGAAACAGAATTTCTGGGCAAGGATTATGGACGATATTAAATTCTTCTTCACCTCTGATGCCAAGAACTCCCAGATGGTGGATGAGTTCTATCAGTCCTATAAGTCTCGCCTGAGTGATGAAGATCGGGATATCTTGAATGTTTTCCTGCATTATAAAGACTCCTTTAAGAATAAGTGGAAGATTGTGATGTCTCCAGAATACCAACGGGCCTCGAACTGGCAGGAGAGAATGAGGAAGGCTGTGCTTTTGTTGTTTAATAAGATATAGTATGAAACTCAGTATCATTATTCCTGTATGTAACGTTGAACAATACATCGGACCTTGCCTGGAGAGTATCTATCGCCAGGGACTGTCTGACAAGGACTTTGAGATCATTGTCGTGAACGATGGTTCTACGGACAACAGTATGAAAGTCGTTGAGGACATCCAACTTCACCGCCAAAACATTCAGATCATCCATCAGGATCATGCCGGACCTTCTGTATGCCGGAATGCAGGTATGGAGATGGCTAAGGGTGAATACGTGTTGTTCGTGGATTCCGACGACCTGCTGATGGATAATGGTCTCACGCTCTTGCTGAAGAAGGCGCTGGACACTTCTGCAGATATGGTGGTTGCTGATTTCATGCGGTTGAATGACGATGAGATTACCTCTGTTTATGATTCCCAACTGACGGATTCTCATGTAGTTGATAAGACGGGACTTGATTATTATGTGGAAGATTATGATCCCGGGGTGGGGAGTTTCATCTGGCGTATCCTTTATAAGAGGACATTCCTGAATGAGAACCATATCAGACTGGAACCGGGTGTGTATTATGAAGATATCCCATTCTTGCAGGAATGCTATCTGAAGGCGCAGCGTGTCATCGGTGTACACCTATTATATTATATATACAGGATCCGGAAGCGTTCTTGTACCTATACCTTTGCCATGAAGAATGCATTGGACTATAATACGGCTATCGCCAATTCGTGGAGACTGACAGAGATGGATAACCTGCCGGAGAGGGTGGTCACTCAGCAAAAAAAGAACATCTATCTGTTCTTTAACTATGCCGTTGACTGTATCATTGGCGTCTTTAGAGATCCGTCTGAAAGGAAAAAGATTGTCGATGATATGATCAAGAAGGTACCCGATTTACGTTTCACGGGTGGGGTGGGGCCAAAGGTCGTCTCGGCTTTGTTCAGGGCGATGCCCTATACATACATCCGGTGGCGCTTGTTCAACACCAAGGTGACAAACTGGTGTCACGCACGGTTAAGAATATAATGGTATTGTTATGAAGGTTCTTTGGTTCTCGGTAACACCACTTTCTCTGAATGCAAAGGAGAATACAGGTATAGAAGGCAAGGGATGGATCTCGTCATTGTTGCAGATCGCCCTCGGCATCAAGGAACTGGAATTAGTGGTCGCATATGGGAACCAGTCGCCTTTTAAAAAAGAGACAGAAGAAACAGATCGGCTCAAGATCATTCCTATCAATATCTGCCGGTATGGAAAAAGGCAGATTATTAAAGATATGATGACTTCGCGTGAAGTGGACGATTTCGTCATCTCTGAGTCATTGAAGATTATTCAGGAGAACAAGCCCGATCTGATTCATATTTTCGGGGCAGAGTGGTGTTATGGTATGTTGGCCAGTCATGTGACTGTCCCGGTGGTCATTCATATTCAGGGATTGTGGTCACAGATCAGGAACAGTCTGTTGTTACCAGGACAGAGTACGCTCTTCGATAGGTTCAAACCTGAACTATGGAATCATCCGTTAGGTTTCTTCGCCAGATATCAGTATTACAACCTGTCTATGGAACGCCATCGGCGTGAGGAGGAGATCCTGCGACGCAACAAGTATTTCATGTGTCGGACGAGATGGGACCAGTCTGTGGTGAGATTTTACAACAAAAACGCCCGGATATTCCACGTTGATGAGGCTTTGCGTCAGGAGTTCATCGGGTGTAAAGACAGGTGGCAGCCCCATGCAGAGGATAAGAAACTGGTGTTGGTGACAACGGGTGCATGTTATTCCATCAAGGGGCCTGATGTGGTCTTGAAGACTGCAAAGCTCATCCGGGAGAATACGGATTATCAGGTCGAATGGAAATGGATTGGTGGCACGGATGAGGAAATCCGGGAGTTCGAGAAACTGACAAAGGTAAAGGCTCAGGAGGTTGGTGTCAAGATGATGGGCATCCTGAATGCCACAGACATGATCAGCGAATTGTTGGCTTCAGACATATATGTCCACACGTCTTATTCTGACAATAGTCCCAACGCCGTTTGTGAGGCCCAGTATCTGGGTATGCCTGTCATTGCGACCGACACGGGCGGAGTCATCTCATTGTTCAGTGAACAATATGATAAGGATATGATGGTTCCTATGAATGATCCTTTCTATCTGGCATCCAAGATCATCGAGCTTCGTGAAGACGACGCCAAGGCAAAGTGTCTCGCAGAAGATAATTGGATTGTCGCTCACCAGAGACATGATGCTGAGAGGATTTCAGAACAGTTAAAAGACACTTATCTCCAACTATGCGAATTGTAGATTATCTATATTTCCTGTTTCTTGTGGTCTTATCCCTTGACCCGACGGGCTTTCATTCTCGTCTGAAGGATTTGTTGTTTGTTGCGTTGGTGATTTATGGCGCTATTTATTGCTTAAAAAGTCGACAATATCTGGCTCCGATTAATAGGATTACTTTTGTGACCGTACTCCTCATTCCGTTATGGGGAATGTTAATTGCATTTATTACAGGAGAGTTGGACGATGCCGCATATGCCACGAGTCAGGTGAGATCAATGTTGTATGTTTCCATATTCCTCTTTGTGGTGACCATGAGGTTGAATGTCCTACTGAAGGCCATATGGATAAACGGCATCGTTATGGCTGTAGTTACCTTGATCTTGTTCTTCTTGTCAGAACTTGGTGGCGTTTTCTTGGCTGTCATATATGATTACTGCAATGCTTCGGATAATTTTACGATGGCCTATAAGCGTAATTTCTTGGGATTTACAATCAATGGTCTGTATTATAAAGCAGGATCTCTCATCATTTTCTCATTTATTTATAATCTTTACCAGTATAAGGGAAAGTTCAAATTGTTCTTCTCGGTCATCTTGTTTTTGTCATTGATGGTTGCTGGTTCGAGGACTCCAATGCTGGTGCAATTTCTGATACTGTTGGTGTATTTGTATGATAAGAACATCATCGGCAAGTTCATGACGAGATTATCTGTATTGTTCCTTATAGGAGGGCTGGTGATGGTGACGTATCTTCTTGCAACGCAAGAGAAAGAAGAGTCAAATGAGGTGAAATACGACAACTTTGAGTCTTATGTCGAGAATATGAGCGAGAAAGGCCACCTTCTCTGGGGAGCAGGATTGGGAAGTCAGTTCTATGCTAAAGGGCGTGGATTGAAACTGTCTTATTCCGAACTCTCATATATGGATATCATACGTATTTATGGTATTCCCGTGGGATTTGGTTTTATATTTTTGTTCTTTGCTCCTTGTTTCTGGCTATGGAAGTATTTCCCACGTTCACAATTCCTGAAACGATATTGTTTGGGATATGTGCTTTTCTTGATTCTTTCCGGAACGAATCCGCTTTTGTTAGGATCCATTGGTTTGACAGCATTGTCCTTGTTCATGGCTATCGTTAATAAGACCTCTCAGATGGAAATGCAAAAGAAAGAATTGTCATTAGAGGAAGGAGTGGCTGCATCAGAGGAAGAAGACACAGAACCCCTGGTGGTTGATAATTGTTTGTTGAGATGAAAAAAGTAACTATATTATTGTCTTCCTATAATGGGGAGACGTATCTGGATGAGCAACTGGAGTCGATTGCGGCTCAGAAGGGTGTTTTGACGGATATCCTTGTGCGTGACGACGGGTCTTCTGACCACACCTGTGACATTCTGGACCAATGGCAGCAAAAGATAGACCTCAAATGGTATCGTGGAGAGAATATCGGCCCGGCACGCAGTTTTATGGACCTTCTTCGTCAGGCAGGTGACTCTTGCTATTACGCCTTCTCAGACCAGGACGACTACTGGCTTTCCGACAAGTTGAAAGTGGCTGTTGACAAACTGGAGTCTTATGAAAGGCGACCTGCCCTTTATTTCTGTCAGACAGAACTGGTTGACAAGAACCTGAATCGTGTCAGTAGTGTGATCATCCATCCGCGATTGACATTCGGTGAGTCTTTGGTGTATCAGTTCGTAGGAGGTTGTACGATGGTGATGAATCGTGCCCTGCGTGATATCATTCTCAAATACGAGCCCAAGTACCTGAGCATGCATGATGTCTGGATCTACGATGTGGCCCAGGCCATTGGTGCCCATGTGGTGTTCGACCATATCCCCCATATCCTGTATCGTCAGCATGGTGGCAACGTGACAGGCCAGTCTACCTCTGTCATGACGGAATGGAAACACCGTACAGGTCGTTTGGTGAAGCGTGACTTGCATTCCCGTTCGAAGGTCGCACAGGAGATCTATACAGGCTTTTACAACATGATGCCTGAGGAGAACAAGAGCATCTTATCCGACTTCATTGCCGGCAAGACACATCTGAAACAACGCTTACGTCTTTTTAAAGACCGTCGTTTCCGTTGTAGCGATAGGGAGACCTATCACAATTTCCAGTTGGCCGTGCTGATGAACATTTATTAAAGGTAAAAAGGTAAAAAGGTAGAAAGGTAAAAAGGTGAAACAGCTCCCCCGCATTTCCATCATAACGATCACATATAACAGTGCTGCCACGCTTGAGGAGACCATCCGTAGTGTGACGATGCAGGATTATCCGGCTCTGGAGTATGTGATTATCGACGGGGGATCCACCGACGGCACACTCGATATCGTCCAGAAGTATAAGGATCAGATACAGGTTGTCGTTTCAGAACCCGATAAAGGTATCAGCGATGCCTTTAATAAAGGAATCTCCCGTGCGACAGGTGAGATCATCGGCATCATCAACTCTGACGACATCCTGCTCCCTGGTGCTTTGCAGGAAGTGGCAGCGGCTTATGATCCTCAGGTGGATGTTTACAGCGGTCTGATCCTCTTCTGGAATGAGGAGACGAATGAGACGTTCCCCAGTTATCCAGACGTGACGTTCGACACGCTCAAACTTCAGTATAACGTAGCCCATCCTGCCCGCTTCTTGCGAAAGGATGCCTATCAACGTTATGGCCTATACCGTGTGGATCTGCGTTATATGATGGACATCGAACTCCTGGTCCGGTTCTATAAGCAGGGAGCAAAGTACCTGCTCGTAGAGAAACCGCTTGCCAAGTTCCGCATCGGAGGAACCACCAATGATCCTATCTATAAGAAGAAAGAAGACTATCGTGCCTTTGTCCAGAGTTACGGAGGTTCTGTATGGAACTTCCGACGAATATGGATGGAGGCCGTCATCAAATATAATCTCATTCAGTTGGGATACCGTCTCTTTGGCAGCAATCTGAAATTCAAGATACAGCATAACTGGCTTTTAAAACGCCTGATACCGCTATGAAGATTATCCGTGCGGCAACGATCCCCAAGTCTCTCGACGTCTTCTGTCGTGGCATACTGAAGAAGTTGAGCGAGAAGTATGAGGTGGTGGCGCTTTCCTCCCCTGGTGAGGAGATGCAGTCCATTGCCGAAAGGGAGGGTGTACGCACCATCACCGTCCCAATGGAACGCCATATCTCCCCATGGAAGGATATCGTCGCTTTATATCGCTTGATACAGGTATTCCGTCGGGAACGGCCGACGATGGTACATTCCATGACGCCGAAGGCCGGACTGCTCTGTATGATTGCCGCCTGGCTGACGCATGTGCCAGTACGGGTACATACATTCACTGGTCTGGTCTTCCCTACCGCAAAAGGCTTACAACGAAGACTGTTGATGCTGACGGATTCAATCACTTGCCGCTGTGCCACCTATATTATTCCTGAGGGAGAAGGCGTTAAAAAGGATCTGCTCGACTATGGCATTACTGATAAGCCCTTGCGTGTGCTGGGCTTCGGAAATGTGATGGGTGTCGACATGCATGTCTTTAGCCGGAGACCGGAGGTGATGGAGAAAGCCCGCCTATTGCGTGATGAACACAGTTTTACTTTCCTCTTCGTTGGGCGTATTGTCCGAGATAAAGGCATTAACGAGTTGTGCGAGGCCTTCGACCAGCTGTCCCGTGAGAATAAGTCTGTGCGCCTGTTGCTTGTCGGTTGGCGTGAAGACAGTCTCGACCCTGTGTCAGAAAAAGCACTTGGCATCATGACTTCTAATCCTGCGATTACCTATGTAGGAGAGATTTACGGTGATGACCTGTTGGCCTACTATGCTGCAGCCGACTGTTTCGTGTTACCCAGTTACCGTGAGGGATTCCCTAATACCGTCCTTGAAGCAGGAGCCATGGATTTGCCGAGTATTGTGACAGATATCAATGGCTCCCGTGAGATCATTGTTGAAAACGAGAATGGATACATCATTCCGCCACAGGATGGCGATGCGCTCTTGGCTGCTATGCGGCGTATGTTGAACGACAGCCGTAGGCGCTCCTACATGGCTTCACATGCCCGTAATATGATCCGCTGCCGGTTTGAACAGGGCTTCGTGCGGCAGTGCCTATATGATTTCTACGATGTGATTCTTGATGGAGAGAAATATGTATAAGCATTTTCTGAAAAGATTCCTAGATTTCTGGATTGCCTTTATCGCATTGGTGTGCATCTCGCCTTTGCTGATCGTGGTTACTCTGTGGCTGTATGTCGCCAATAAAGGGGCGGGGGCATTCTTCTTGCAGGAACGACCGGGCAAAGATGGCAGGATCTTCAGGATTATCAAATATAAGACCATGACAGACGAGCGTGATGCCGATGGTCATCTGTTGCCGGACGAACAGCGACTGACCAAGGTGGGCCGTTTCGTACGTTCCACGTCCATCGATGAGTTGCCCCAACTATTAAACGTATTGAAAGGGGATATGGCTTTAATCGGGCCACGACCGTTGTTGGTGCAGTATCTTCCGCTTTATTCCGCGGAACAGGCCCGTCGCCATGAGGTACGTCCAGGCATCAGTGGTTGGGCACAGTGTCACGGTCGTAATGCCATCTCGTGGACAGAGAAGTTCAAACTCGATGTCTGGTATGTAGATCACGTTTCGTTGAAGACCGATCTCACAGTGGTCTGGCTGACCATCCAGAAGGTTCTGAAACGGGCAGACATCTCTGAGGAGGGACACGCCACGATGGAGGCCTTTAATGGGAAAAATTAGGATATTAAAAAATTAGAGAATTAAACAATTATAAAATTAAAAGATTAAATATTTTTTGAACAATATACTGATCACTTCGGCAGGCAAGCGGGTGGTGCTGGTGCAGATCTTCCAGCGCACGCTGCAGGAGATGAACCTCAATGCGAAGGTTTACACGACCGATATGCGTCCGGGAATGGCTCCTGCCGGTATCATTTCCGATGGGTGCATCCCCGTCCCCCGTTGTACGGCCGACAACTATATCGACAGCCTCCTCGCCATCTGCCAGGAGAAACAGATCGGTGTCATCATCCCGACGATTGATACCGAATTACTGGTGCTGGCAGAGAACCATCAGCGGTTCATGGATCATGGTGTTCGCTTGGCAGTTCCTGACAAGGAGTTTATCAGGATCTGTCGTGACAAACGCCTGACGAAGGACTTCTTCTTGCAGATGGGAATCGCCGTTCCTGCTTCTGTTGACAAGAACCATCCTTCCTTCCCGATGTTCGCCAAGCCTTACGACGGTTCCCTGAGCACGAACATCCACATCATCCGGAGTGCAGAAGACCTGACGCACGACATTCTCAATGATCCGAAACTGATCTTTATGGAGTACATCGACCGTCAGGAGTATAAGGAATTCACGGTCGACATGTATTACGGCTTGGATGGTTGTGTGAAAGGCATCGTCCCTCGTGAGCGGATTGAGATCCGGGCAGGGGAGATCAACAAGGGCATCACGCGTAAGAATGGCATCGTCCCTTTCCTGCTTCAGCGACTGGGTGTCCTGAAAGGAGTCCGGGGCTGTGTCTGCCTCCAACTGTTCTATCGTGAGAGTGACGGTGACGTGAAGGGTATTGAGATCAACCCGCGTTTTGGAGGTGGATTCCCGCTCTCCTATTATGCCAAGGCGAACTATGCGGAATATCTGATCCGTGAGTATCTCCTCGGTGAAACCGTAGATTATTCCGAGGCGTGGCTCGACCGTACTTTGATGCTGCGTTACGATAATGACATCATCGTCTATGACGCAGAAGAGTAGGGTGGTGGTCTTCGACCTCGACGATACGCTGTATAAGGAGCAGGACTATCTTCGTTCCGCCTATCGTGAGATTGCCGCCAGGATAGAATCGTGCTATGGAAACCTTCCCCTCCTGAGTAGGAGGGGGCAGGGGTGGTCTGATCCGCCTCTCGACCGTTTGCTCCGCTGGCGGCAGGAGGGCGAGAACGTGTTTCAGCGACTGATAGAGGCGTACGGTCTGGATCTTACTGTCAACGACTTGCTGGCCATCTACCGTTCGCACGTCCCTGCTATTCGTCTTGATGAGGAAACCAAGTGCCTGTTAGACCGTTTGCATTCACATGCTGTTCTGGGTCTCATTACCGACGGACGGAGTCTCACCCAGCGGCATAAGATCGATGCATTGGGGCTTTCAGCCTACATAGACGAAAAAGACATCCTCATATCCGGGGAGACGGGCTTTGAGAAACCCTCAGACGAACCTTTCCGGCATTTCATGGAGCACTATCCCTCGCGTACCTATTATTATATAGGAGACAATCCCGCCAAGGACTTCATCGCTCCTAACCGTTTAGGCTGGACAACCGTCTGTCTGCTCGACGATGGTCGGAACATCCACCCGCAGGACTTTAGTTTGTCGCAGCAGATGCTGCCACGGCATCGGATCTCACAACTCTCTGAAATTGAAAATATCATCATATAATGGCAAATAGAATCTATTTGTGTCTGGCCCACATGAGTGAGGCTGGTTGGGAACAAAAGTATATCCA
>JAEEGF011760557.1_pt1 | contig 25217 bp, 28 predicted proteins | sample 9134171 | NCBI WGS metagenome assembly JAEEGF01 (sample SAMN16246542, study PRJNA631951) | gut metagenome | biome: gut microbiome; feature: rumen; material: AP-attached | host: Bos | place: Iran: Karaj | collected 2018-10 | reverse complement strand
AATAAGCTTTTTTGCCCTGGGCTGGCTTTTTGTATACAGATACTCTGTTCAGGGGTTGGGCAATACCTTTATACCAATGCTCTCAGGCGGGCTCGAAGTCATTATGAGACTGATCTTTGGCTTTTTGATAGGAAGGAACGGATTTAAGGGAATTGCCATTTCTGAAGTATCTGCATGGATAGGCGCTTTTCTGATGCTCATGGTGACATACTATTGTTTAATTGGCAAAGAACTAAAGCTTGCTTGCAGAGCTCTTTTTTCATATCATAAAGTATAAATACTATTTACAAGGAGTTCGCAATGCAAGAATTAGTTTTACACAGAGTATACAAACACTTCAAAGGGGATTATTATTTAGTTGAAGATATAGCTAGGGATTCTGAAACACAGGAAGAAATGGTAGTGTATCGCAAGCTGTACGATGATGGTTCTTTGTGGGTAAGACCTAAGGAAATGTTTTTATCTGAGGTCGATCATGAAAAGTATCCAGAGGTTACTCAGAAATACAGATTTGAGCTTCAGGAAATTGCTAGCAAAAAGAATCATTAGTTTATTTATTGGTTTATGTTTTGTGAGAGGTATTATTACATGACCAAGATGATGAAGCGAGCCTTAATAAATCTAGGGTTCAGATTATTGGTATTTCTATTTATATTGGGGGCATACGTCTTTCATAAAGATATGTTAGTTGGTTTTATGACTCATGAATTCACCTTTGGAATTTCAGAGTACGGTATCAGCCCACTGCATGTGTTGTGGGGAATCTTTATGATTATGATGCTTCAGCATATCATCCCACACAAGTATCTTTCTATGGCATATTTAAAGGGTGATGTTAAAACCTTTGATGAAGTTGAGGGGTATTCAAGGCTGGATCTCTTAGAGTTTGTCCAGCAGATGAATGTAAGAGCGTGGTTTGTAATGTTAGTCTGGTTAAGCTTCAATGCTGTGTTTGCAGTGCTATACCTCTTTAAGATAATTGGTGCGGCGGACATGTTGATGCTGACTGTATTTTTCTATTTGTGCGATTATATATGCATTCTTATTTTCTGTCCGTTTCAGTCATTTATCATGCATAACAAATGCTGTATTAACTGCAGGATCTATGACTGGGGATATTTCATGATGTTTACCCCCATGCTGTTTATAAAGAATTTCTTTTCATGGAGTCTTTTCTTTACAGCACTTATAGTTCTTATCAAATGGGAAGTAGGCTATGCAAAACATCCTGAGACATTTTGGTTTGGTAGTAACAAGCATCTTCAATGCACCAATTGCAAAGAAAAGCTTTGTGTTATAAAAAACAGAAAAGGTCATGAAAGAGTTTAATAAAGCCTTATCGAATTTCATAAATGACGCAGCAGCTGGCGGGGCAGTACGTCATCTTGCAGACCTGGGGTATTCCATATCCCAGATTGCAGACAATCTTGATTATCCCATTCCAAAAGAAAAGATTGCAGGCTATATGTGGGAGCATTTTCTTAATATTGGAAAGATAAGCTTGGAAGAACCAACGGCGTCCCATGAGAAAGCGTCCTTCGTTAAAGAACAGGATAGTTTTGGCAGGATAAGCTTTCGGAGGGTGACTGAACAAATCGACAATTCACAAACGGAATATGTTCAATGCGACTTCGGAAAGCTTCTATACAAACATGATGAAAGCTTTATAAGCAAGCTAGAAAAATTAAATCCAGGTGATAAAGAATACATAGAGCTTATGCCTTGGCCACTTGAGCCTGTGTACCATGAATTGGATGAAAGAATGACCAGAATAAAAAATAAAATATAAGTTTAAATTTTTGCTTCAAGGCTCTTCCTTGAAGCAATTTTTTTTGCTATACTATGTTACTGTACAAGTTTAACAGCTTAAAGTATTAAAGTAACATGGAGGAGTAATTAATTGAAAAAAGGTAATCGAGGTAGTTTCTCGGGAAAGATTGGTTTTGTGCTTTCAGCAGCTGGAGCATCAGTAGGATTAGGAAATATTTGGAGATTCCCTTACTTATGTGCTAAATATGGAGGAGGAATCTTTTTAATTGTTTATATAGTTCTTGCTTTAACATTTGGATACACAATGATCGTTGCAGAGACTGCAATAGGACGCGCTACAAACAAAAGCCCAGTAGGGGCATTCAATGATTTAAGTCACAACAAAATAATGGGATTAGGCGGATGGATTAATGCAATTATTCCAATTCTTATCGTTCCTTATTATTCTGTTATCGGTGGCTGGGTATGTAAGTATTTATTTGAATATATCAGAGCAGATGTAAATGAAATTGCTAGTGATGATTTCTTTGTAAATTTCACTACAAATGGATACGATGCAGAGTTTTGGTTTATCGTATTTGCGATATTAGTTTTATTTGTCATCTATAAGGGAGTAGAAAATGGTATTGAGCGAGTATCAAAGTTCGTTATGCCAATCCTGGTAGTTCTTGCCATTATTATTTGTATTTACTCAGTAACAAGACCGGGCGCGCTTGGTGGAGTAAAGTATTTGTTCGTTCCTAATTTTAAGCATTTTTCTATCATGACAATTGTTACTGCTATGGGGCAGATGTTTTATTCTCTATCAATTGCCATGGGTATTCTTATTACATTTGGTTCTTATGTAAAGAAGGAAGTCAGCATTGAGGAATCTACAAAACAGGTAGAGATTTTTGATACTGCAATTGCAATTATGGCAAGCCTTATGATTATCCCAGCTGTGTTTGCTTTCTCAGGTGGAGATGAAAGCACATTAAATGCTGGTCCATCCCTTATGTTTATCACAATGCCAAAGATTTTTGCCAGCATGGGATTTGGAAGAATTATCGGAATTCTTTTCTTTGCGTTAGTGTTGTTTGCTGCAGTAACAAGCGCAATTGCACTTACAGAAAGTGCAGTTTCCACATTTGAGGATGAATTCAAGTGGAGCAGAAAGTTTGGAACAAACGTTATGGCTGTTATCATGGTTGTTCTCGGAAGCTTATCATCACTTGGAAATGGACCACTTGCCAACGTTAAAATCATTGGCATGCAGTTCTTGGATTTCTTTGATTTCCTTACAAACTCAGTGATGATGCCTATAGCAGCCTTTGCTACATGCATTCTTATTACTAAATTTATGACAGTAGAAAGACTTGAAGCAGAAGTTGAGCAGGAGAATCATCCATTTAAGAGAAAAGCAGTATTCTCTTTCATGATTAAATTCCTTTGCCCACTGTTTGTTGTTATTATTTTGATTAGTGCTATACTTAACGTGTTTGGGATTATTTCAATGTAAAACATATGATAACAGAAGAAATCAGAGCAGATTTATTTGCAAACCAGGATATTAAATATAGAGATTTTCAAAGCAAGCTTACACCTACTATTGCAGAAGGTTCGGCTATTGGAGTACGCACTCCAATTCTTCGCAAACTTGCAAAAGGGTATAGTAAGCGGGCGGATGTGGCAGATTTTCTTGATGATTTGCCACATCAGTATTTTGATGAAAATCAGATTCATGCATTTTTGATTAGTGAAATCAAGGATTATGATGAGTGTATAACTAGGCTTAATCAGTTTCTTCCATATGTGGACAACTGGGCCACATGCGACCAAATGTCACCAAAGTGCTTCAAAAAGAATCATGACTTGTTGCCTGGTCAGCTTTTAAAATGGATTGGTACAAATGATACCTATACAATCAGGTTTGCTATTGTTTCATACATGTCCCAGTTTTTAGATGAAGACTTTAATGAAGAATATTTGAGAATAGTTGCATCAGTCAAATCTGATGAATACTACATAAATATGGCTATAGCATGGCATTTCGCCACAGCTCTTGCTAAGCAGTACGAGGCGGCTTTACCATACATAGAAAATAATATGCTTGATAAATGGACTCATAATAAGGCTATTCAAAAATCTATTGAAAGCTATAGAGTCAGTGATGAACACAAACAGTATCTTAAATCATTAAAACGGAAGTAATAAACTATGAAGTCACGACAAACATCTGAATCATTCTTACTAAGCGCTATAGTTTCTGCTTCGGGAGGCTTTCAGGATGCCTACACCTACAATCTTAGGGACAAGGTATTTGCAAATGCTCAAACAGGAAATATAGTTCTTATGTCTCAGCATTTAATGCAAAGAGAGTGGGCAAAGGGGCTGCATTACTTATTGCCTATTCTTTCTTTTGCAGTAGGAATACTTATTGCAGAGCAAGTCAGCTTCCATTATCGAAACGCTAAAAAGATTCATTGGCGTCAGATAATACTTTTGATAGAGATTATAGTTTTATCAGCGGTAGCATTTGTGCCAGCTTCTTTAAATGTACTGGCAAATGTTTTAGTATCCTTAGCATGTGCTATGCAAGTCCAGTCTTTTAGAAAGGTAAACGGATATCCATATGCCAGCACCATGTGTATTGGTAATCTTAGAAGCGGTACAGAGAGCCTTTCAGTATACCTTAGAAATCATGAAAAAGGTGCCTTAAAAAAGGCAATGCACTACTATGGCATTATTATCGTATTTGCGATAGGAGCAGGTATTGGCGGTATTTTATCTATAAATTTAGGATATAGGTGTATTTTAATATCAAGTGTGTTATTATTATTAGCGTTTTTAATGATGCGAAAAGAGCATCTATAAATCCTTGGGAGATTTGATTTAAATGAAACCGCTAAAGTTAACATCTATTCATTTAATACCATTAAGCTTTCTTATTACAATTGTAATAGGAGGGCTTATTTTAATGTTACCGTTTGCATCGGCAGATGGCAGTTGGACCGGGTTTATCCCGTCGCTATTCACCGCTACCACATCAGCCTGTGTAACAGGGCTTACAGTAGTAAATGTGGCTACTCACTATAGTCTACTTGGCAAAATAATTATTCTTATACTTATTCAGGCAGGTGGTCTTGGAATCATAACAGTTGTTTCCATGATTATGCTTATTACTCAAAAGAAGTTTTCAATTGCTGACCGCAAAATGCTTCAGGAATCACTTAACCTGGAAACAGACGTAGGAGTATTAAAACTGCTCATCAGAATCTTTAAGGATGTGGCAAAGGTTGAAACATTTGGAGCCGTTGTATATGCTATAGATTTTATTCCTAGATTTGGCGTGGCAAGAGGCATCTGGTATTCGGTATTCACATCTATATCAGCCTTTTGTAATGCGGGAATAGATATATTTGGAGATAGTAGTTTAATAGAATACCACGATAATCCACTAATTATGATCAACACCATGTTTTTGATTGTTATGGGTGGTTTAGGATACGTAGTCTGGTTTGATATGTCTGAAAAGATTAAATATGGAATCAAAAAGAAATACAATCCAGTCATAATTTTTAAAAGATTTAATGAGCACACGAAGCTAGTCTTAAGCGTAACATTTGCACTGATTATTATAGGTGCTGTCCTTATCTTTATAGCTGAGTACGATAATATATATACTATTGGTCATTTTTCTTTAATAGATAAGATCATTAACAGCTTCTTTGAATCGGTTACCTTGAGAACTGCAGGCTTTGCTTCCTTTGCCCAGGAAAACATGACAGATTTTTCTTGTGTTATATCGTATATTTGGATGTTTATAGGTGGTTCGCCTATAGGTACAGCAGGTGGTGTTAAGACTGTTACAATTTATTTGGCCATGTTAAATATCATTTCATATATCAGAGATGATGACCAAACAATTACTTTCAACAGAAGAGTGACAGAGGAAAGCATGAGAAAGGCCACAGTTATTGTTTCGGTAGCTGCTTTCACAATTGTTGTTCTCACACTTGCATTGATTACAACAAATCCTATAAATATGCAGGATGGTTTGTATGAAATCATTAGTGCATCAGCCACTGTAGGTCTTACCAGAGGATTGACAGGCAGTCTTAATCTGGCAGGTCAGTTAATCATTATTCTTGCTATGTATTTAGGTAGAATAGGACCTATATCCCTTGCAATTTTCTTTGCAGGAAAAAGTCATAAGAACAATAAATGTAGATATTTAGAAGGAAGCTTCTTTGTAGGATAGGAGACATTATGAAAAAATCAATTGCAGTATTAGGACTTGGAAAATATGGCGCAAGCCTGGCTAAGAATATGTATGAAATGGGCGCTGATGTATTAATCGTAGATCAGGACCAAGACAAGCTTAAAGAATTAAATGGGGTTTGCACAGCTGCTGTATGTGCTGACATTACAAACGAAGATGAGGTTATCTCACTTGGCCTTAAAAACATGGATATAGTTGCAGTCGCTATGGCGGGAAATCTTGCTGCAAGTATCATGGCAGTTGCTGTTGCCAAGGAACAGGGGGTTCCACTTATTGTTGCAAAAAGTTCTTCAGACAGAATGACATCTATTCTTAAAAAGATCGGCGCCAACAAGGTAATCGTTCCAGAGGAGTACGGCGGCGAACAGTCTGCTAGAATTCTTTCGTCAGATACATTCCTTGATTATTTCAAGGTAGATGGAAACCTTTGCATGATTGAAATCAATCCGCTTCCAAAGTGGGTTGGAAAAAACATGATGGAATTGAATGTTCGTAAGAATTATAATGCCAACGTTATTGCATCAAGACGTGGGTCAAATTGGAAAATCTTGGATCCAGCAGAGGCACTAGAAGCAGATGATTTATTGCTTATAGTTGTAGAACGTAAGGATTTGCATAGATTAAATAAATAATCCGTTGTCTTATACACAAATTGTTGACAATTACTAAGTATACTTTTTACAATACAAGTACTGCTTTTAGATTGGAGACAATAATTGGAACTTAATAGTTTTTATGATTTTTATGCGAATAATTGGATTTCAAATGTAATAATAGTCGTAGGAGCAACCATCATAGCTTTGCTCCTCGCCTATCTATTACCTTTTTTTGATAATAAAATCTGTAACAAAATCGGTTTAAATCTACAGGGCGGTGTTAGTACTAGCAAAAATGCAGATAAAAGCGCTATCATCAGAAAAATTATCCTTTGGGTGGCCTTTGTAGTTTATCTATTTTTTCTTTTCTATTTAGTTTTTCTTGCAAGAACTCCTAATCCAGATTATGTAGTTCGTAATGCGGGCTTCAGTATTTTTACTATGACATGGCAGGATATCGAGCTTCCAGAGGAAGAATTTATCGAGTTCTACCTTAATGTTATGGTTTTCATTCCTATGGGGTATTTGCTTCCATATATTTTTAGATGGTTTAGAAATCACGCATGGAGCAGATCACTTATAATGTGCTTTGTTTCATCTATCGTAATCGAGAATTTACAGCTTATCACAAAGCGTGGAACATACGATACTGCGGATGTTATAGCAGATACATTTGGTGGATTTATTGGCATAGCCCTTTACATGCACCGTGCATACACTCTTACAAATCCTGAGTGGAGAAAGGACTTTAAGTATTATAAGCGCTGGAAGAAGCTGGCAAAGAATGGAGTATTATTTCCATTTTCAAAGAAGCTTGCCATTAATCGTGTAATAATTCAGGCTACAGACGAGGATGAGATTTGGAATTTCTATGTAAAGGATTTGGGATTTCAGATTAAGAAGATTATTATTCCAAAGGATGTTACTCTGACAAACTTGCTTCTATCAATGGGACGAACTTCGCTGGAAGTGCATTGTTTAAACAAGCAAGTGGAGATACCGGCCCAGTCAATTGTTTTGGCACATCACAATCTCGACGGAATAAAGCGAAGATTAGATAAAGCAAATATATCAAGTGAATGTGGAACGGACCCATACACAAATCATAGAATACTGACTGTGATGGGCCCGGACAATACTAAGATTATTTTCCTTGAGTCTTAGTGCTATTCAGTTTTAAGATTCATGTACCACCTAAACACTGCAACACCAATGATGATGGCATATCCTGCAATACTGAGGATTGAAGGAATTTCACCAAGGAAGATAATTCCAAGGATTGCTGCAAATACAACCTGCGTATAGTCAAATACGGAAATCTCTTTTGCTGGTGCATACTTGTAAGCGGTTGTGATTGAAAATTGTCCAAGTGATGCACTTACGCCAGCCATAAGTAGGCAAAGCAATTGGGTTGGACTCATTGGTGCGAAATCTGTTATTAAAAATGGCAGAGTCACAACGCAAGAAAAGAATGAAAAATAAAATACAATAACAGGAGTTTTTACACCCTGTTGTCCAAGCTTACGGACACAAACATATGCTGTTCCTGCGCCAAAGCCACCAAATAGGCCGATGAGTGCAGGAACAGTTTCTGTTATAAGGCCTGTTGGTCTGATGATGAATAATGCACCAATAAAAGCAATGATAGTTGCCGCAATATCAACACGCTTTGGATATTCCTTCAAAATAAAAATAGAAAGAATAATAGCAAAGAATGGTGATAGCTTATTTAACATATTGGCATCTGCAATTCCTAATCTATCAATAGCATAGAAGTTTGCAATTAATCCTGATGTTCCGAAAAAGCATCTTGCAAATAAAGGCGGAATGCTTGGTCGTGCAACTTTAATTCCAACGTTTGCCTTTAAAAGGGCTGCAATAGCAACAAACATTGCCACGAAGTTTCTAAAGAAGGCTTTTTGCATTGTTGGCAAATCGCCTGAAATACGTACAAAGAATGTCATAAGTGAAAAGCCAACAGCGGCTAGTAGGATACATATTATTCCTTTGAGTTTATTATTTTTAGTCATAATGGGTCTCCCAATTCTTGATTATTCCCCAAACACACATTATACAATTAAAGAGTATAGCACGTAATATTGATGAATTGTATAACTAAATTATGTGAATTATGCACAATTTAATAATATAAAATAAAATCAGGCTAAATCTTAAAGAAATTTATAGTATAATGACTCTGTAAAAGGAGGTAAGGTTTGATGCTTTACAGAAAAGACAAAAATGGTAACGATATTTCCCAATTAGGATATGGATGCATGCGTTTCAGTAAAAAAGGTACTTCAATAGATTACGACAAGACTAAAGCTGAGATTTTGCATGCAATAGAATCCGGGATTAATTATTTTGATACAGCATACATTTATCCAGGTAGCGAGGAAGCTCTTGGCAAAATTTTGGAAGAGACAAATAATCGTAGCAATATAAGTATTGCTACAAAGCTACCTCAGTACTTGATGCGTTCAGATAAACAAATCGAAAAGACTTTCAACGAGGAGTTGGCAAGACTTAGGACAAATTATATAGATTACTATTTAATGCATATGTTTACTGATTATAGTGAATGGGAGCATTTGCTAACTCTTGGAATTGTAGATTGGATAGAAGGTAAAAAGAAGAGTGGTCAGATTCGCCAGATAGGTTTTTCTTATCATGGTGATACAGAAATGTTTGTGAAAATTCTAGATGCTTATGCTTGGGATTTTTGTCAAATCCAGTACAACTATCTAGATGAGAATTCACAGGCTGGAAGAAAGGGCCTTCAGGAGGCAGCTAAAAGAGGAATTCCTGTAGTGATAATGGAACCACTTCGCGGGGGGAAGCTTGTTAACCTTCCAGAAAAAGCAAAAAAATATTTGGCAGAAAATGAGAAGCATTATACTCCGGCAGAATTGGGATTAAAATGGCTATGGAATCAGCCTGAGGTAACTTGTGTTTTATCGGGGATGAATTCCATGGAAATGCTAGATGAAAATATTCGTATAGCCAGTGAATCAACTCCTGGAATGTTTAATGAGGATGACTTTAAGCTGGTAGAAAGTATAAAGACAATTATTAAAGAACGTGAAAGAGTTGGATGTACAGGCTGTAGATACTGTATGCCATGTCCAAAGGGAGTAGATATTCCTGGTATATTCCATCATTATAATTTGATGTATATGGAAAATAAGTTTACTGGTAGATTCCAGTTTGCTCAAAGCATCGGGCTTAGAAAAAATTCTGCTTTTGCTACTCAGTGTATTGAGTGCGGAAAGTGCGAGCAGCATTGTCCACAGCATATAAATATCAGAGAAAAATTGAAAGAGGCTGATAAGAATTTGCGACCATTACCTTATAAAGTTGGTATTGAAGTTGCAAGAAAAATATTGGTAAAATAAGCATAGTAGGAAGGGGGAGAGGCTATGCACAGGATGTCAACAAAAGAAATTTTGGCGGAATCATTCAAAGAGTTGGCAGAGAAAAAACCAATTAATAAAATTACGATTACAAATATCACTGATAATTGTGGAATGACACAGCCTACTTTTTACAATCATTTTAGGGACAAATATGATTTGATTACCTGGATTTATTTGCAGGAAGCGCAAAAGCATATTAAAAACGTAGGGAAAGATGGCTGGACATGGAAGGATGTAATTATTTGTAATCTACAGTATTTTATGGACAACAAATCTTTTATAATCAACGCATTAAAGAATACCAAGGGGATGGATTCTTTTGTTTTTCAGATGGCCAATACAAACCGTGATTTACTTGTAAAAGAAGTGAAAAGTAAATCAGGAAAAGATGAGTTATCCGATGAAATGATGGCATTGATCAAGATGTACGTATGTGGCATTTGCCAGTACGTATGTGGCTGGCTATTAGAAGCAAATCCAATGCCATGTGATAAACTGGCTGGCATTATACAGGAATTTGCCCCTAGCGCAATTAGACCTTATATTGGCCTGTAGTTTATATAATTAGATTTTTACAAAAACATTTAGTATTTGTCTACAGCTATATCTCGACATTCTGTATTATCGTTGATACATTATTATTGTACACAATACTAATGTGAACGAATTACAGGAGAGTATAAAATGGCAAAAACATCGGATAAGGTTTTATGTTTGGAAAATCAGCTTTGTTTTCCATTGTATGCATGTGCTAAGGAGGTTGTTCGTAAGTATAGAAAGCCACTTGAGGAACTCAATCTCACCTATACTCAGTATATTGTTATGATGGCTATATGGCAGAGTGGCGATATGACTGAGGGTGAAATAGGAAAGTGCGTTCATTTAGATTCGGGCACTTTGGCTCCACTAATGAAGCGTTTGGAAAAACAGGGGCTTATTATTAGAGGTAGATCCGAAAAGGATGAACGAAAACTTGTTATAAAGCTTACAGATGAGGGACAGGCTCTAAAAGAAAAAGCAAAAAAGGTTCCTGCCCAAATGAAGGGATGCCTTAATCTATCAGATGATGAAAAAGCACAGCTTAAGAAACTACTGGATAAGGCTATGCAAGGAATCGGTGAGGAATAAGTGTTATAAATCTTCACATAGATTTCAGATAAGTAACAGTACAAGTTCATAATGGGAGAGTAATATACAATCATCGCAAGAGCGATAAAACTTTTTCATATATCATTCTCCCAAAAAAAGCTGCTGGCGGGCAGCTTTTTTTACTTTGTATTAATAATTGAAAATGATAATCAACAGGGGTATAATGATTTTACAAAATCGAATTACATACAATTAATGTGACGGAATGATAAGATCATTTAAGAGGTGTATATATGGAAAAGGAATTTGATATTCAAGCGTATATGACAGCTGGTGTAGAGCGAGTTGTGAAGGATTCAATTCGAGCTACTTTAAAGGATCCAGCTGAAAGTATTTTTATGGCAAAGTTTGCATTAGCAACAAAGAAAGCAGCCGACGTTAGAAAGAAATACAAGGAGGAAGGCCTACACGTTCCTCCATTTTTGATAGCATCTATCACTAGCAATTGCAACTTGCACTGCGCAGGTTGTTATTCTCGTCAGAACGATGCAACAAAGGATTGTGAGCCTGTTAATCAGCTTAGTGATGAGCAGTGGCTTTCAATCTTTGAAGAAGCAGAAGATTTAGGAATCAGCTTTATTCTTTTAGCTGGCGGTGAACCTCTTCTTAGAAAAGGCGTTATCAAGGCAGCTGCAAAGAAGCCTAATATTCTTTTCCCAATCTTTACAAACGGAGTATTCATCAGTGATGAGTACTTTGAACTATTCGATAAAAACAGAAACCTTGTGCCAATCATGAGCATTGAAGGTCACAAGGAAGCAACTGACAGCCGTCGTGGAGAAGGCATCTACGACAAGCTTATTTCCAACATGGAGACATTCAAAAAGAATGGTCAAATCTTCGGTAACTCGGTAACAGTTACTACAGAAAACTTTGATGACGTTCTTTCAGATGATTTTGTCTCTATGCTTCAGGGATACGGATGCAAAGCAGTAATTTATGTTGAGTATGTTCCTGTATCAGATGAGAGCAAGCACCTTGCCCTTAGCGAGGAGCAGGAAGAGCAGCTTAGAGAAAGAATCGCTACCCTTCGTGAAGCCTACGAAGACATGGTTTTCATTTCATTCCCAGGTGATGAAAAATCATCAGGTGGATGCGTTGCAGCAGGCAGAGGATTCTTCCACATCAATTCCCATGGTGGAGCAGAACCATGCCCATTCTCACCATTCTCCGATACAAACGTAATGGACATGGGTCTTCGCGGAGCCATTTCCTCACGCCTCTTCCAGGTACTCCAGGCAGGCGACATCCTTAAGGATGACCACGTAGGCGGCTGCGTCCTCTTCGAAAAGAAAGAACAAGTGGAGGCAATCCTAAAAGAAGCGTAGAGCGCCACTTGTTTGCTGGGGATTTGTGAGAATAGGTACTTTGTAATTTAGGTGTTGATTTTTTGCCACACTTGTAGCATTATATGTAAGGAATTTAATATGAGACGGGAGCTTGTAGACAGGCTGAGAGGAAGGTGTGACCTTCGACCGAGAACCTGATTTGGATAATGCCAACGTAGGGACGCCGATTAATATTGATATTATGCGGAAGCTATTTGAGAAATCAGGTAGCTTCCGTTTTTTTATGTAAAAAAGGAGGAATAATGGAATTTAATAGCGAGCTTTATTTTATTACTGACAGTACACCGTATGAGCTAGATGAATTCCTGTGGCGAGTTGAGGATGCCTTAAAGGGCGGCGTTACTTTGATGCAGCTTCGAGAAAAGAATCGAACCACTAAGGAATATATTGAATTGGCAGAGGCTGTCCATGAGATTTGCAGAAAGTACAATGTTCCACTGATTATTGATGATCGTGTGGATGTAATGCTTGCTGTGGATTGTGAAGGGGTTCATTTAGGGGCTGAAGATATGCCTCTTGAGATGGCCAGAAGGATTATCGGGCCTGAAAAGATTTTAGGAGCTACCGCAAAGAAGGTAGATGTGGCAAAAGCAGCCTACGAGGCAGGGGCTGATTATCTTGGAGTTGGCGCCATCTATCCAACTACTACAAAAGTGAAAACTATCATTACATCTACGGAGACGTTGGACGCAATATGCAAGGCTGTTCCTATACCGGTGAATGCAATTGGGGGCTTAAATGCATCTAACATGGATGTATTAAAAGGTATTGATATAGCGGGGGTATGCGCTGTGTCAGCCATTATGAAAGCTGAGTCTCCAAGACTTGCTGCAGAAAGTATGAGAAAGAAATTTAGGGAGATAAAAGGATGAAGGTAGTTTTATCGATTGCAGGCAGTGATAGTAGCGGTGGTGCAGGAATCCAGGCAGATTTGAAAACAATGACTGCCCATGGAGTCTATGGAATGACTGCAATTACTGCACTTACTGCGCAAAACACCACAGGGGTTACAGAGATTGTTGAGTCAAATCCACATTTTTTGGAGGAACAGATTGATGCCTGTTTAACAGATATTCCGGCAGATGCGGTAAAGATTGGCATGCTTCCATCAGTGGAGCAGGTACGGGTGGTAGCCAGAAAACTAAAGGAATATGAAGCAAAGAATATTGTGGTAGATCCTGTTATGGTGGCCACAAGCGGCAGCAAATTGATGGAAAACTCTACTCCGGAAGTGATGGCCAAAATGCTATTTCCATTGGCAAAGGTTATTACACCTAATATACCTGAAGCGCAAGTTTTAACCGGTATACAGATAGAAGACAAAATAGATATGGAACAGGCTGCAAAAAAGCTTGGTGAACAATATGGATGTGGAGTTTTAGTAAAGGGCGGTCACTGTGTAGAGGATGCTAGCGATGTATTGTTTGAAAATGGAGTTGTTACTTGGTTTGAAGGACAGCGAGTGAATAGCACTAACACCCATGGAACAGGCTGCACACTTTCAAGTGCTATAGCATCAAATCTGGCATTGGGATTTAATCTGAAGGATTCAATAAAGAATGCAAAAGGATACATAACCAAAGCGATATCAGCTGACCCTAATTTGGGAAAAGGTAGTGGACCACTTAATCATATGGTGGCGGTTTAAAGGGAAGGAATAGGAAATGATTTTCTTAAATGGAAAAGAATATGAGCTAGAAAACATGACACTTGCTGCAGTGTTAGACGTTTTTAAATTTGATGTTAGGACTATTGCAGTGGAAGTCAATGAAGAAATCATTCCAAAAGCAACTTATAATCATACGATTCTTAAGGATGGAGATATCGTAGAGGTAGTAAGTTTTGTTGGAGGTGGTTGATTGATACCTACAAAAGAAGAGTTTTATCAGGCTTTGATAGAACGGCATGGAGCAGACAATCAAAAAAAATTCGATGAGGCTGTGGTTGCAATATGTGGACTTGGAGGTTTAGGGTCCAATATAGCCACATGTCTTGCAAGAGCCGGTGTTGGTCATCTGATTCTGATAGATTTTGATTCTGTTGATGTAACTAATTTGCATAGACAGCAGTACAAAATTAATCAGGTTGGAATAGCTAAAACAGATGCGCTAAAAGCAAATCTGGAAGAAATAAATCCATTTATAAAAATAGAAACTCATCAGGTGAAGATGACAGAGGCTAACTCAAAATCATTGATAGAAAAAGCATCAATAGTATGCGAAGCATTTGATTCAGCACAAAACAAAGCAATGCTTGTAAATCTCGTGCTGGAACAGATGCCAGAAAAATATATTCTATCTAGCTCTGGCATGGCGGGATTTAACAGCGCAAATGATATAAGTACAAGAAAAGTATCAAAGAAGTTTTACATGTCAGGCGATGGGGTTAGTGATGTTAATGATGGTATTGGATTGATTTCATCTAGAGTGATGGTTTGTGGAGCTCACGAGGCACACATGGTAATTAGAATTCTCATTGGAGAATTGGATGCATAAAAATTTGTAAGAGGATAAGACAATGGAAAAGGATACGTTAGTTATTGGTGGTAAAGAGTTTAACTCTCGCTTTATTTTAGGTTCAGGAAAGTATTCCATGAAGCTTATTGAAGCTGCTATTAAAGATGCAGGAGCAGAAATTATAACTCTTGCAGTTCGTAGAACAAATACAAAGGATGAAGAAAACATTTTGGATTATATTCCAAAGAATGTAACTTTGCTTCCAAATACAAGTGGGGCAAGAGATGCAAAGGAGGCTGTAAGAATAGCACGACTTGCTAGAGAGCTGGGATGCGGCGACTTTGTAAAAATTGAAATTATGAGGGACACAAAGTACTTGCTTCCTGATAATTACGAAACAATTAAGGCTACAGAAATTCTTGCAAAGGAAGGATTTGTGGTTATGCCTTACATGTACCCAGATTTGAATGTTGCAAGAGAATTGCAAAATGTTGGAGCAGCATCAATCATGCCACTTGCATCACCTATCGGTTCAAATAAAGGTCTTGCAACAAAAGAGTTTATACAGATTCTTATTGATGAAATAGATTTGCCAATTATTGTAGATGCTGGAATAGGAAAGCCATCCCAAGCATGCGAGGCGATGGAAATGGGTGCTGCTGCGATAATGGCTAATACAGCTCTTGCTACAGCAGGTGATTTGACACTTATGGCATCAGCATTCAAGGATGCAATTGAAGCAGGAAGAAAAGCATATCTTGCAGGTCTTGGAAGAGTACTTACACGTGGTGCTGCAGCATCAGATCCACTTACAGGGTTCTTACATTAGGAGGCATCATGGAAAATACGTTTTTATTTGATTCTAAGGAATTATCTCAAACAGGGTTAGCGCGCAAGCATCAGATTGAGACAGACCCTTCGTCAAGAATTAATCACATGGAATATTTGCCAGGAATGGACGTTATTGAATCGGATGTTTGTAGAAATGTTATGGAACATTTTAATTCCTATGATTACAACAAATACACAGCTACAGATGTTAGAAGAGCGCTTGCCAGTGACAAGTGCACTATAGAAGATTTTAAGGCACTGCTTTCACCAGCTGCGGAACCATATTTGGAACAAATGGCCAAAAAGGCTCAGCAGGAAACAAGTAAGCACTTCGGAAATACGGTATATCTGTTCACTCCAATTTATATAGCTAATTATTGTGAGAACTACTGCGTTTACTGTGGCTTTAATTGCTACAACAAAATCAAAAGATTAAAGCTTTCATATGAGCAAATCGAGCATGAAATGAAAGTTATTGCAGACAGTGGAATGGAGGAAATCCTTATTCTGACAGGAGAAAGTCCAGCAAAGTCAGATGTAGAATACATAGGCGAGGCCTGCAAGATTGCTAGAAAGTATTTCAAAATGGTTGGTATCGAAATATATCCAGTAAATGTAAAAGACTACAAATATTTGCATGAGTGCGGTGCTGACTATGTAACGGTGTTCCAGGAAACATATGATTCTGACAAGTATGAGACTCTGCATTTAATGGGAAATAAGAGAATATGGCCATATAGATTTGATGCTCAGGAAAGAGCACTTATGGGTGGTATGCGAGGCGTTGCATTTTCTGCACTTTTAGGACTATCTGATTTTAGAAAAGATGCCCTTGCCTCTGCTTTGCACGTATATTTTTTGCAGAGAAAATACCCTTATGCCGAAATGTCTTTGTCTTGCCCTAGATTAAGACCAATCATTAACAATGATACTATCAATCCGCTAGATGTTGGTGAAAAGCAATTATGTCAGATTCTATGTGCTTATCGAATCTTTTTGCCTTTCTGTGGCATCACAGTATCTTCAAGAGAAACGGCGGAATTCAGAAACGGAATAGTAAAGATTGCTGCTACAAAGGTATCAGCAGGAGTCTCAACTGGTATCGGTGACCATGAGGAAAAATATACAGGTGAGGAGTCGAGTGATCCTTCTGGTGACGAGCAGTTTGAAATATCTGATGGCAGGAGTCTAGGAACTATGTATATAGATATTTCTGATGAAGGATTACAACCAGTTTTCAATGATTATATATATGTTTAAAGGAGAAGAATAATGAGAAAATACACAACACAGATGGACGCTGCAAGAAACGGGATTATTACTCCGGAAATGAAGCAGGTGGCCTTAAAGGAGTATCGTACTCCAGAAGAGATAATGGAGCTAGTAGCAAAGGGCCAGGTTGCAATTCCTGCAAATGTTAATCATAAGTGTCTTAATCCAGAAGGCGTGGGAAGTATGCTGCGCACCAAGATAAATGTCAACCTTGGTGTATCTCGAGATTGTAAGGATTATGATGTTGAAATGCAAAAGGTTATGGCAGCAGTTGATATGGGGGCAGAAGCTATTATGGATTTGTCTAGCCATGGAAACACAGAACCATTCAGAAAGAAATTGGTTGAGGAATGCCCAGCTATGATAGGTACTGTTCCTATTTACGACAGTGTAATCCACTATCAAAGAGATTTGGCTACGTTGACAGCAAAAGATTTTATTGATGTGGTACGTCTTCACGCAGAAAACGGTGTAGACTTTGTTACACTTCATTGCGGAATTACTCGAAAAACAATTGAGCAGATAAAGCTTCATAAAAGAAAGATGAACATTGTATCTAGAGGTGGTTCTCTTGTATTTGCCTGGATGTCCATGACAGGTGAGGAAAATCCATTTTATGAGTATTATGATGAGATTTTGGATATCTGCCGCCAGTATGATGTAACAATATCTCTTGGTGATGCATGCAGACCAGGTTGTCTTGCTGATGCAAGTGATGTGTGCCAGATTGAAGAATTAGTTCGATTGGGAGAGCTTACAAAGCGCGCATGGGCTAAGGATGTTCAGGTTATGGTTGAAGGACCAGGACATATGCCAATGGACGAAATTGCAGCAAATATGAAGATTCAGCAAAAGGTTTGTATGGGAGCGCCATTCTATGTACTTGGACCTCTTGTAACTGATATTGCACCAGGATATGACCATATTACATCTGCAATTGGTGGGGCTATTGCTGCCCAAAATGGCGCAGCATTCCTTTGCTATGTTACACCAGCAGAGCATTTGGCTTTGCCTAATCTTGAGGATGTTAAACAGGGAATTATTGCATCAAAGATTGCAGCTCATGCAGCAGATATTGCTAAGCATGTACCACATGCAATGGATAGAGATAATGCTATGGCAGACGCCAGACAGTGCTTTGATTGGGATAAGCAATGGGAATGTGCTATTGACCCTGAGACTGCCCAGGCTATTCGTGCTGATCGCTCACCAGAATTTGATGACACATGTTCTATGTGTGGTAAATTCTGTGCTGTTAGAAGCATGAATAAAGCCTTGGCAGGAGAGTACATAGATATTCTCGGTTAATGATTTTCAAATGATGGACCCATACCATAAGGTCTCATTTCATTAGGAGCCATATTTGGCTCTGATTCAGGAGTTTGGCCTGCGTCAAAAGGCGCAGGTTCATTTCTCCAATCTGTTATAGGTTCTTGAGGTTCGTTGATAGTAAAGTTACCCTCGGTAATCTGGCCACCATTGTTATCAATATCGCTCTTTTCAACGGTTGAACCATATACATTTGTGTAGCTCATAGCTGTTGCTGTACAAGCAGGGAGCTTACTTCCTAACTCACTTCTAGTGTGGTCATCTGAAATGTCATCATCGGTCAAATTGAAATACGTATATACGGATGAACCATAGCTTTCTGAAATGGAATCATCCCAAGTAAGATCTACATTATAAAAATCTCCATCAACAGAAATTATATTCCATGCATGATCTCCTCCGGAAGCTGTACCTGTAAGGTAATAGCAGGTCAATCCTGTTTCCTGGCAGATTAACTGGAAAGCTCTTGCGTAGCCAGCACATACTGTTGAACCGTTAACCAAAGCTGAATATGCACTTTGATTTAAATCGGCGTTTGTGTCATAGGTTGCTAGTTCGCAAATTGCATCATGAATGTATAGTTCCTTTTCTATATCAGATGAGTAGGCACTTGCAGCAGTAGAAATACTCTCCACAACGCTGTTGAACTGTGTTGTTGCTGATTCCAACTGATCGCTGGATATTCCAAAACTTAGCTGCACCTGAACAACTTCGTTTGATTTGTTATAGCCGTATTTATAAGATGTGTTAAGCCAGAATAACTCAGGATGATCATTGAATACTGAATTGATGGTTTCGCTTAATTCTGATTCAGAAAGTTCATTGACCAATGTGAAAATCTCAGTATTGTAAGCTACCGCATTTGCGTATATCTGGTTGTATACAGCCTGCTCTTCCGATGATAGTAGAGCGCGATATGGATATACGGTAGAATCAAAGGTGTATTCTTCACCGGTGTTAGCTGGTGAATCCAGCGAGCTGGAATCCTGCTCTGAACCTGTTCCTTCCATAGGACCATTATTTAAGGTGTGTTCATCACTGGAAAGGCTTGAAGTTGACTGTGCGAAAAAGCCTTTTGCAGCAGCTATTGTTTCTGTAACATAGGAGATAGTGCTGTCAACATCTAAACCCAGTAGAGGCATGCATAGTACGAATCCTTCTACAATAATAGCGAGTGTAAATGTAATTATTATTCCTTTGATAAAAGATGAAAGCCTATTTTTCTTTTTCATAAGTGTCCTCTGTAGTGATAATTTAAAAACTATCTGTATTATAAAATCTCAAAAAGAATATAGCATCATTTAAACCCTAAGATTCAGCTAACCGTCACCAAAAATTCAGATAACAAAAAAAGCACCAGGGTAAGCCTGGCGCTTTGAATCATTATATAGGTTTATTTAATAGAACGAAGAGCACAGATATTGTCTCCAATTGTAATGTTGTGCTTATTTAAGAAAGCCATAAACTCTGGGTTAAGCTCTGGCTGACAAACAGACTGTGGGTCATGAGCGTCACAACCAATTACAAAGTTGGCATTCATTTCTGCAGCTAAGTCAAAGAACTTGTCACAAGGATAATTGCGGTTTCCTGTAAATCCAAGAAGATTTACTTCAAGCGGTACATTCAAATCAATAGATGCGGCAATAAGACGTTCCATATGTTTTTTGTATGTGTCGTCATCGCCCTTGTAATAAATCAAATCAGGATGTGCTAAATAGGTAAACATGCCTGTTTTCATTCCTTCGATTGCAGTATCTACGTAATCAATCAAGTGTTGATCATCAGTGGTAGGAGCTCCAGCATAGAATCCATCAATCTCGTCAGGAATGAAATGCTGCCCCTGAATAATATAATCAACAGGATAGTTTCTTAGCTCTTTAATCAGAGCATCAAAGTATTTTCTAAAGTATTCTACCTCAAATCCTATGTAAATAGTGATATCGTCCTTGTATTCTTCTCTAAGCTTTACAAGTGTATCAACATAGTTTTCTAATTCATCCATACCCATTCTGATGTGTGATTTATAACTGGATGGATATGGCTGTGGTGTGTGATCTGAAAAGCCAAGAATTTTGAAGCCATTTGCGATGGCAGATTCAATGTATTCTCTTTCGCTGCCAGTGGCATGATTACATCTTGGTGTATGTGAATGATAATTTGCTAACATAAAAGTTCCTCCGACAATTGAACATAATAACACAAAATAATAAAATATGATAATTAAGGAGGATAAAATTATGTACGACAAGATATCACGATTACTCATGTTTGGGGATTTAACAGAGGATACAATTCTTTATCAACTTGGAAAAGCTATCGATATGGTGGAGTCTGGTGATTATAACAAGAGGGAAGCTACCCGCCAGATTAACGCAATTTCAAAGAAACTTCTTATGCTTGCAACAGATTATGGGTTTGATGATAATCTTTGGCATAATTATTTAACCTTCTACATTATCATGAATGAAAATCCATTTTCTTTAGTTACAGAAAAGACTGATGTTAAGCCTGGTTCTGTTAATCACTTAGTGGAAAATGATTTTAGAATTTTAAAAGAACTATTTGATTACGACTTTTCATCTTTGGAAAAGGAGCTGGGCATTGAGTCATTCTCCGTATTTACGAACTACAATTCTGTTAGAAAAAATGAGCAGATGTATAACCGTAATGTGAGTGAAAAAGTTAGAAAGCTATCAAAGGAGCTAGAGGCAGCGGGGGATGAAAAGGAATTCTTTAACGTAATTACGAATTTCTATAAAGCCTACGGTGTAGGAATGTTTGGCTTGAATAAAGCCTTCAGAATAGAGGAGATAGGCTTAAACGACATCAAGTTTGTTCCTATCAACAATATGGATGAGGTTGTTCTTGATGATTTGATAGGATATGAATATCAAAAGCAGCAGCTAATCGATAATACGGAGAGCTTTGTGGCTGGCAAAAAGGCTAATAATGTGCTTTTGTTTGGTGATAGTGGTACAGGAAAATCCACAAGCATTAAGGCTATTGTTAATCAGTACTATGATGATGGCCTTCGTATGATTGAGATATATAAGCATCAGTTTAGATATCTATCAAAGATTATAGCCAGCATTAAGAATCGTAATTACAAATACATCATCTATATGGATGATTTGTCATTTGAAGAGCATGAAATAGAGTACAAGTTCTTAAAGGCTGTTATTGAAGGTGGCGTTGAGACAAAGCCAGATAACATTTTGATTTATGCTACTTCAAACCGTAGACATTTAATAAAGGAAACATGGAATGATAGAAATGATCAGACCAACACGGACGACAGACATCATTCAGATACAGTTGAGGAAAAGCTTTCACTTGTTCATCGCTTTGGCGTAACCATCAGCTACTCAAAGCCAATGCAGAGAGAATATATAGATATTGTTCTTGGATTGGCTTCAAGAGCAGGCATCACCATGCCTCAGGAGGAGCTTATTGCGAAAGCAAAGGTATGGGAAATGGAGCAGGGCGGTCTTTCAGGAAGAACAGCCCAGCAGTTTATATATCACATATTAGGCCAGCAGAATTAATCTGCCAGCTTGTTTTCTTTGAACATTTTCATCATCTCATTTGTGAGGCTGTAGTCGAGGGGCTGTAATTCAATATCCTCTCGGCTCACCCACTGAGCATATTTCAGTTCTGATTCATCCATAGTGATGGTGTCGTCGCCATCCACATCGCAGTAATATCCAAGCAGAATATCGCTGGCAATTCCCCAAGGCTGAGATTTGTAGTAGCGGATATTTTTTACTTTTAGTCCTGTTTCTTCCATTACTTCACGTTCAACAGTTTCTTCCATAGTTTCGCCGATTTCTGTAAAGCCGGCAACCAGGGCATTGTGAGCAAAACCAGTTTTGTATTTTGTGAGTAATAGCTTATCTCCATTTTTTACACCAACTATTACAGCAGGATTGATTCTAGGATATCGTGTGCGGCCGCAGTTAGGGCAAACTAAAGCACGCTCAGATCTTGAATGCTCATTCTTTGTACCGCATTTTCCACAGAATCGATTTGCTTCATACCAGTCAATCAAATGGATGGCAGTGTATGCAGCAAAAACATAGTGCTTTGGATAGAGATACTCATTTCTGATTTGTCTCATTGTATAAAACTGAAATCCCTCAGGAAGTGAGGTAGTATCAATGTTTGTATCTGTATTGTAAAAGAAATTTTCTCCATCAATTTCAAAGAAGTATAAAGGCTTTAAATCTATTGAAAAGTCTTTCAGACGTGGAAAAGATATGGTTTTGCTATCCTCATCCACTTTCAACAGGATTTTTCCGTCGCTATGAATAATAATTAAATCATCTGACTTAGGAATAGCGTCAGTTCTATAGCTATTGTTAAGTTTGCTTGGGAATATATCTTGAATCATATGTACCTCCGAAAATTGATTTTGTACAATTTATTATGTGCTTAAACTTGAAAATGTCAATGTTATTTTAGTATCACTGTGGTTATGGTAGAATATTATAAATTTGGAATAAACGGTGAAAGATATGATAAAAATTGAAAGTATAGATGATAGCAGAGTAGATATATTTACGAAGTACAATGAAGCTCAGCTATATCATTATTATGAGCCTAATGGAGGCGTATTTATAGCAGAAACTCCAGAGGTAATAAAGAGGGCGCTGGCTAGAGGCGCAGAGCCTATTGCCTTTTTAGTTGAGGAAAAGGCATATGAGTCACAGGTTGTGCAGGAATTGTTGAGTGATATCAGTGATGATGTAGAGGTATTTGTGGCAGAGCTGAATGTCATCAACAAAATCACTGGATTTAACCTTACACGTGGCGTCCTTGCAGCCTGCAAAAGGCCTGATTTGCCTAGTGTTTTCGAAATCCTTAAGTCATCAAAGCGAGTGGCAATCCTTGAGGATGTTATGAATCCTACAAACGTTGGTGCTATTTTCAGATCAGCTGCCGCATTAGGGGTTGATGGAATCATACTGACACATGACAGCGCAGATCCATTTTACAGAAGAGCGGCCCGTGTTGCTATGGGAACTGTGTTCCAGGTACCATGGACATATTTTGACAAGGGCTCCGATTATGTATCAGCTCTTAAAGGTGAGGGCTATTCAGTTGTATCGATGGCATTAAAGGACAATGCTATATCACTTGCAGAGCCAGTGCTGAAGGAGCAGGAGAAGCTTGCAATCGTATTTGGTACGGAGAGTACCGGAATCAAGCAGGAAACGATTGATGCATCAGATTTCGTTACAATTATTCCTATGTATCACGGCGTGGATTCACTTAATGTTGCAGCAGCTAGTGCGGTTACATTTTGGGAGTTATGTAAAAGAGATTAATAGATTACAGGAGACTTGAGATATGGCTGGAGTTTTATATGGAATAGGAGTTGGTCCTGGTGATCCAGAACTGCTGACAATAAAGGCCGCAAAGGCAATCAAGGATGCAGATGTCATCTGTTTGCCAAGGGCAGAAAAGGATAAATGCAGAGCATATCAAATCGCTCTTCCAGTGGTGCCAGAGCTGGCGTATAAAAAAGTTATTAGCCTTGATTATGAAATGACGAAGGATGAGGCTAAGCTTAAGGAAATGCACGAAAGCTTTTATAGAAAGTATAAGGAGCTTTTATTTGAGGGGTATAGCCTGGCTTTTTTGACCATAGGTGACCCTACAATATACTCAACCTTTGGCTATATTATGAAGCTTGCTAAAAAGGATGGAATAGAAGTAGAAATAGTTAATGGCATCACTTCTTTTTGTGGTACGGCAGCTGCAGCAGGAATACTTATAAGCGAGGCAGATGAAAATGTGCATATCCTATCGGGCCAAGGAAATCTTGAGGATGAGCTGAAAATGTCTGGCACAAAAATAATAATGAAAAGTGGAAAGAATGTGGCAGCCATAAAGGAAAGACTTGTAGAGATGGAAAATGCCGGAAGTGTTAACGTATATGCGGTAATAGATTGTGGTATGGAAACAGAACAAATCTTTACAAGCGCCATGACTATTCCAGATGATTCTAGATATATGATGACAATTATAGTAAAAGAAAAGTAAGGTGGGTAGGAGAATAAGATGAAATTTGTAGTTCAAAGAGTTAATGAAGCATCTGTAAAAGTAGATGGGAATGTAATAGGACAAATCGGAAAGGGCTTTTTAGTTCTTATTGGTGTAGCAGATTCTGATACAAAAGAAATTGCAGACAAAATGGTAAAGAAGCTTTTGGGGCTTCGTATATTTGATGATGAAAATGACAAGATAAATCTTTCTCTTTCAGATGTAGGAGGAGAGCTTCTTTTAATCTCACAGTTCACTCTTTATGCTAATTGCAAGAAGGGATATCGCCCATCATTTACAGATGCTGGCGCACCAGATATGGCGAATGAAATGTACCAGTACATCATTGAAAAATGCAAAGAACAGTTCCATGTTGAGACGGGAGAATTCGGCGCGGATATGAAGGTGTCTTTGCAAAATGATGGCCCATTTACAATCATTTTAGATTCAGCAGAAATCTGCTAAATTTTTAGTAATTTATAGGCCTAGAAAGCCTTGACTTGCTATCTGAAATTCTATAGAATACTAAATGTTCGCAGGAATGGCGGAATTGGCAGACGCGCAGGCTTCAGGTGCCTGTGGTAGCAATATCGTGTGGGTTCAAGTCCCATTTCCTGCACTAAAATGCGAAGTTGAGAACACCTTTAAACCTTCGGTTTTAATGTTCAGAGGAAGCTTCGCTATAGTGTATAATTTAGAGCGTAGGTAAAAAGCCTATGCTCTTTTTCGTATGTGCTTTTTCA
>JAEEGF012027159.1_pt1 | contig 25220 bp, 17 predicted proteins | sample 9134171 | NCBI WGS metagenome assembly JAEEGF01 (sample SAMN16246542, study PRJNA631951) | gut metagenome | biome: gut microbiome; feature: rumen; material: AP-attached | host: Bos | place: Iran: Karaj | collected 2018-10 | reverse complement strand
ACACCGCGTGAACTTCTACATCGCACAGCGCGTGGGTTCCATCCAGGAGGAAGAAAGTCAGCGTGGTCTGGCCCACTTCCTGGAGCACATGGCCTTCAACGGCAGTGAGCACTTCAATGGTGAGGGCAAGAGCATTATCGACTATACCCGCTCGCTGGGTGTAGCCTTCGGTAAGGACTTGAACGCCTATACCAGCATTGCCGAGACCGTTTACAACATCAACGACGTGCCCAGCACCCGCCAGAGCGCTATCGACTCTTGCTTGTTGATCCTCAAGGACTGGAGCAATGGCCTGTTGCTTACCGACGAGGAGATCGACAAGGAGCGTGGCGTTATCCACGAGGAGTGGCGCCTGCGCCGCAGCGCCCAGCAGCGCATGCTCGAGAACCAGCTCGAGACGCTGTATCCGGGTTCGAAGTACGGCAAGCGCATGCCCATCGGTCTGATGAGCGTGGTGGACAACTTCAAGTACAACGAGCTGCGCGACTACTACCACAAGTGGTACCGTCCCGACAACCAGGCACTGGTTATCGTGGGTGATGTGGATGTTGACCACATCGAGGCCCAGATCAAGGAGCTCTTCAAGGATATGCCCGCTCCTGATCCCAATGCCGCTCAGGTTGTTGACGAGCCCGTTCCCGACAACGAGCAGCCTATCATCGTTATCGACAAGGACAAGGAGCAGCAGTACAGCCAGGTAATGGTGATGTTCAAGCATGAGACCTTCCCCAAGGAGATGAAGGGAGACCTGGTTTATATGCTTACCGACTATGTCACCAGCATGATGGGCAGCATGCTCAACGACCGCTTGAGCGAGAAGGCCCAAGAGCCCGACTGCCCCTACATCCAAGCATCGGCTTATGACGGCAACTACCTGTTTGCCAACACCGTTGACGCCTTCACCCTGGGCATCATGCCCAAGGAGGGTATGGCCGAGGCCGCTACCCAGGCTGTTGTTACCGAGGCCATGCGTGCCGCCAAGCACGGCTTTACCGCCACCGAGTATGAGCGCGCCAAGGAGGAATACCTGAGCCGTATCGAGCGCCAGTACAACGAGCGCAACAAGATTTCCAATGCCCGTCTTGCCGCCCAGTACTACCGCAACTACCTTGACAATGAGCCCATGCCCTCGATCGAGCAGGAGTATGAAATCATGAAGCAGCTCGTGCCCATGATTCCCATTGACATCATCAACCAGATGATGCCCGAGCTCATCAGCACCGACGGCAAGAACCTCGTTGTGATGAACTTCAACCAGGAGAAGGATGACGCCGTTTATCCCACTGCCGAGGGTCTGAAGGCCGCTGTTGACGCCGGTCTGAACGCCCAGGTCGAGGCATTTGTCGACAACGTGAAGCAAGAGCCCCTCATCAGCAAGCTGCCCAAGAAGGGTAAAATCAAAAAGGAGAGCTACAACAGCAAGTTTGACTACAAGGAGCTCGAGTTGAGCAATGGCGCCCGCGTCATCCTCAAGAAGACCAACTTCAAGGAGAATGAGATCCGCATGACCGCCCGCGCCCGTGGTGGCCAGTCGCTGTACGGCGAGAAGGATTGGGCCAACACCGGACTGCTGTCCTACATCACCATGATGAGCGGTAAGGGTAACTTCTCGTTCACCGAATTGCAGAAGGCCACTGCCGGCAAGCAGGCCAGTGCAGGTCTGAGCATGAACGAATATACCGACGTCGTTAGCGGCCAGTCGACCGTTAAGGATCTGGAGACCATGTTCCAGCTCGCTTACCTGACCTTCACCGACATCCGCAAGGACGAGAAGAGCTACGGCCAGCTGATGAGCCAGCTCGAGACCATGCTCAAGAACCAGGGCCTTACCCCCGAGGCAGCCTTCAGTGACTCGGTAGATTACACCCTCAACAACCATGACTGGCGCAGCAAGCCCTTCCATGTAGAGGACCTGAAGAGCGTGAACTATGACCGCGTGCTCCAGATTGCCAAGGAGCGCACTGCCAATGCTGCCAACTATACCTTCTTCTTCGTGGGTAACTTTGACGAGGCCGTTATCCGTCCGCTCATCGAGCAGTACATCGCCAGCCTGCCTGGCAAGAGGGGTAACCTGAGCAACTGGGTGAACTTCGACACTCACCCCGAGGGCCAGACCATCAACCATTTCACCCGCAAGATGGAGACCCCGAAGGCCAACGCGCGCATCTACTGGTATGACACCAAGACGCCTTACAGCCTGGAGAACAGCATTAAGGCCGACATGCTGGGTCAAGTGCTCGGCAAGATCTACTTGCAGAAGATCCGTGAGGATGCCAGTGCAGCCTACTCGGCAGGTGCCAGCGGCTATGCCACCATCAATGGCGACCGTCCCTTCACCGCTATCGTTGCTTCTTGCCCGATGAAGCCCGAAATGAGCGACATCGCCCTGAAGATCATGAACGAGGAGATCGTTGAGGCCTGCAAGACCATCGACGCCACCACCTTGAAGGAGATCAAGGAGCTCATGCTCAAGGACCATGCCACCGAGCTCAAGGAGAACGGCTACTGGATGCAGACGCTCATCAGCTACGTGGGCCGCGGTATTGACGACCACACCGGCTATGAGCAGATCGTCAACGCTCAGACTCCCGAGACCATCGCTGCCTTTGCCAAGCAGATTCTCGCTGCCGGCAACAAGGTAGAGGTTGTCATGCTCCCCGAAGAGTAATTCACCATTTCCAGCGCCACACTAGTGGTGCCTAACCATCACAGGAACCGAGGACTTGCAATCGCAGTCCCCGGTTCCTTATTCTTTGTTCTAGAGTATCTAGAATTTCTAGATTAGCTAGATTGTCTGGAGTTTGTAGAAAAAGTTGTACCTTTGCAGGCGCAAAACGACAAATAATCAATATAATGGATACAACAAGACAACAGAAAATCAGCCGCCTGGTACAGAAGGAGCTGAGCGAAATCTTTCGCCGCGAGACCGCCAAGACGCGCGGCACGCTCGTGAGCGTGAGCAGCGTGCGCGTCTCGCCCGACCTGAGCGTGGCTAACGTGCGCCTGAGCATCTTCCCCAGCGAGAACGCCCAGGCCATCATGGACAACATCAACGCTAGCGAGAAGAGCATCCGCCACCAGCTCGCCCAGCAGGTGCGCTACCAGCTGCGCCGCTGCCCCGAGCTCAAGTTCCACATCGACGATTCGCTCGACTACATCGACCACATCGACGAGCTCCTGGCCAAGGACAAGCCCAAGAGCGAGAATAATGAGGAATGAGAAGTTAGAAGTTAGGAGTTAGGAGTTAGAAGTTGCATCCGCCAGCTAACAACTAACAACTAAAGACTAACAACTAAGGACTAGAAACTAGGGACTAGAAACTAAGGACTAGAAAATGAGCCTTCCGTTGAAGATAGCGTGGCGCTACCTGGTGTCCAAGAAGGGACATCAGGCGGTGAACATCATCTCGATTGTCGCTGTGTGCGGCGTCGTGGTGGCCACTGCCGCACTCATATGCGTGCTGAGCGTCTTTAACGGATTTCGCGGGCTCATCATGGGCAAACTGGCCATGCTGGACCCGCAGGTCGCCATCACCGCGACTGTGGGCAAAGCCATCAATGACGCCGACAGCGTCATCGACGTGGTGAGTGCCATACCGGGTGTGGAACGTGCCATACCCGTCATCGAGGACCAGGCGCTGGCCATCTATGCCCAGATGCAGATGCCCGTGCGGCTCAAGGGGGTGCCCGACGACTACAACACGATGAACCAGATGGACTCGGTCATCGTCGACGGCCAGTGGAAGCTGCGCGACCAGGTGTCACAATATGCCGTGGCTGGTGCCGGCCCAGCCATCAGGCTGATGGTGAGGCCCGACTTTCTGGGCATGGTGCGCCTGTATGCGCCGCAGCGCCAGGGCCGCGTCAACATCGCCAACCCGATGGGCGCCTTCAGGCAAGACTCCCTGTTTGTGTCGGGCATCTTCCAGGTGCAGCAAAACAACTACGATGCCGACCTCATCTATGTGCCGCTGGACATGGCGCGCGGCCTGTTCGACTATGAGACCGAGGCCACCCAAATCGAGCTGAAACTGACACCCCAAGCCGATGAGCAGCAGGTGATGAGCGACATCAGCCAAAAGCTGGGCAGCAGCTACCAGGTGAAGAACCGCCTGATGCTGCAACGCGAAGCCTATCGCCTGGTGAACATCGAGAAATGGATGGCCTTCCTGCTGCTGGCATTTATTCTGGTCATCGCCACATTTAACGTCATCAGCACCCTGTCGCTGCTCATCATCGAGAAGGACGACAGCATTGCTACCTTGCGTGCACTGGGAGCCAACGACAGGCAGATTTCCCGCATCTTTGTGCTCCAGGGCTGGCTCATCACCCTTATCGGTGCCATCACGGGCGTGGTCCTGGGCCTGATATTGTGCCTGTGCCAGCAGCAATTCGGCTGGCTGCACTTGTCGGGAGACTCGGCCAACATGATCATCAGCTCCTATCCTGTTGCCGTCGAGTGGACCGATGTGCTCGTCACGCTCGCCCTCGTGGCTGCCGTGGGGCTGCTCACCAGCATGGTAACGGCCCTGATTATGCGCCGCCGCCTGACAACAACCAAGAACCAGAAACTATAAACTAAGAATAAATTATATGCTCACCATCAACTCTTACGAAGAATTTGCCTCGCATCTGGGCGAGGAACTCGGTGCCAGCGAATGGCTCACCGTAGACCAGGACCGTATCAACATGTTTGCCGACGCCACACTCGACCACCAGTGGATTCATGTGGACGTGGAGCGCGCCAAGGCCGAGAGTGCCTATCACAGCACCATCGCCCACGGTTACCTGACCATGTCGCTGATTCCCCACCTGTGGAACCAGATCATCGAGGTCAACAACCTTGAGATGCAGGTCAACTACGGTATGGACAAGATGCGCTTTGGCCAGCCTGTGCTCACCGGCAGCCGCGTGCGCCTGGTGACCAAGCTGCACAACATTGCCGACCTGCGCGGCATCTGCAAGGCCGAGATCGACTTCAAGATGGAAATCGAGGGACAACGCAAGCCGGCCCTGCAAGGCATCGCTTCGTTCCTGTACTACTTCAAGAAATGACCATACACATCATCAACGGCCCCAATCTGAACCTCGTGGGTCTGCGTGAGCCCGAGGTGTATGGCAACCGCTCGCTCGACCAGTACCTGCAAGAGTTGGCGAAGCAGTTTCCCCAGCACGATATCGACATCTATCAGAGCAATATCGAGGGAGAGATTGTGGACCGCCTGCAGGCCGTGGGCTTTGACGACTGCGGCATCATCCTGAATGCCGGCGGCTATACCCACACGTCGGTGGCCATCGCCGATGCCGTGGCCGCCATCACGGCCCCCGTGGTCGAAGTCCACATCAGCAACATCTACGCTCGCGAGCCCTTCCGCCACAAGTCTCTTTTGTCTCCCGTCTGCAAGGGCGTCATCGCCGGCTTCGGCCTCGACAGCTACCGCCTCGCCCTCCACTCCCTTACCGCCCCAAGTCAAACAACTTGAACAACATTGAACAACAGAAACAACTTTCTATTATGATTGACACAATCAAATTAAGAGAGCACATCTATGATGTTGTCGGTGCTGTTCATAATGTTCACAAGGTACTAGGGCCGGGACTGAATGAATCCTGCTATCAAGAAGGGCTGCAGATTGAGTTGAAACAACAGGAGATACCATTCCAGCGGGAATGGTCCTTTCATCCGACCTATAAAGGAATCAAAATGGAGTCGGTATTCCGTTTAGATTTCTTATGCAAAGACGACATTATCGTCGAATGTAAGTCTGTCCCTAAATTGACGGCGGAGCATCGGGCACAATTATTCAATTATTTGAGATTACTCAAGTTGCCATGCGGCATCCTGGTGAATTTCATGACACAGTTTGCCGAGATTGAACGTTATTTCTATGATGATGAAAAGCAATCAATCATTCCTGCAACTCGTGTGGTTTATGGACGCAAAACAGAATCAAATAATAATTAGTTGTTTGGGTTGTTTTTTGTTGTTCAAGTTGTTTGACATAATAGCGTTGTTTGAGTGATGAATGAGGAGTTAGAGGAGTATATTTTGGGGCATATTGATGAGGAGCCGAAGGTGCTGGCCCACATCGACCATGACACGCATGTGCAGAACTACTATTGGCACATGTGTTCGGGGCATCTGCAGGGACGGCTCATCAAGATGCTGACGCGGATGATCGGGCCGCGGCGCGTGCTGGAACTGGGCACCTTTAGCGGGTATTCGGCTTTGTGCCTGGCCGAGGGGCTGGCCGACGACGAGTGCCGTGTGGACACCATCGAGGTCAACGACGAGCAGGAGGACTTCATTCGCGAGCACCTGGCAATGTCGCCCTACGGCAAACGCATCAGCCTGCACATCGGTGATGCACGCGACATCGTCCCCACGCTGGGCGGACGCTATGACCTGGTGTTTATCGACGCCAACAAGCGCCAGTATGTCGAGTACTATGACCTGGTGATGGACTACCTGAACGACGGCGGCTACATCATTGCCGACAACACGCTGTGGGCCGGCAAGGTGGTTGACCCCAAAGCCCAACGCGAGGCCCAGACCCGCGGCATCCTCGCCTTTAACGACCGCGTTAAAGAAGACCCCCGCGTCGAGAAGGTCATCATCCCCCTGCGTGACGGCCTCACCCTGATTCACAAACTGCCCAAAGAATAAAAAAACCACATATAAGCATATTACAGCACTCTTATCACAAGGCATCATATTATGGAGGAAAAGAATCATCAACTGTCGCCGAAGATGCGATTTGGCAAAGGTCTGGCATTAGCCTTTATCACGTTATTGCTGTGTGCCATGCAGGCTCCTGCCGCCATCACATCGGCTCATTACCTCAATTTCACGGATGGCAAGGTATATGTATTTCCCGATTCGTGCATCTCACGCCTCAAGAAGTCGAACGGCCTTATCACGATTACAGCCCGCGACGGCAAGGTGTACACCTATTCCACCGACAGCATTGCGTCGATGACCGACACCCCTGTCAAGGAACTGCCCACCTTCACCTCCTTCAAATTCCAGCGCAAATTCAACCATCAGCTCGTCAGCGATGCCGCGGGTATCATCACCGACAATGACATCCATATCCAGGTTGCGGGCATCGGCAAGCGCCTGACAGCCACGTTTGAGCTGTCGGACCCGCAGGCATGGGCTATCTATAACGACAGTGTGGTGTTTGAGAGCCAGAGCAGCCGAGTGCGCTACGACGGCAACAGGATTATCAAGGTGGGTTACCCCAGTGACCTGATTCTGGCACGTGACGGGCAAGGAACCTACTTTTTTAAGCCCTATGGCAGGGAATACCACATTCCCGTCACCTATTTCACCGACAAGGCGACCGATGTCCCGCGAATCGACATCAACACCGTTGACAGTGTGGACATCAGCAGCAAGGAATTCTATGTGGACGCCGAAATCGTCATCAACGGCATGGGCGTGTTCCCCTCGATGACCGACTCGGTAAAAGTCAAAGGCCGCGGCAACAGTAGCTGGAGCGAAGACCCGAAGGCAAAGAACCCCTATCGCCTGAAGTTCGCCAGCAAGGTGAAGCCCTTAGGCCTCACCAAGGGCAAAAACTGGGTGTTGATTGCCAACAAGAACAAGGGCTCCATGCTGACCAATGCCTACGGCATGAAGGCCGCGAGTCTGATCGGGACACCTGCCGCCAACCACATCATCCCTGTCAACCTGTATGTGAACGGCACCTACAAGGGCAGTTACAATTTCACCGAGAAAGTGGGGCTCGCCAACAACAGCGTGGACCTTGACAGCGAGAATGTGGCCGCCCTGCTGGAACTGGACACCTACTATGATGAGCCTGAGGAGCAAAAATTCATGTCCGATCCCTATGGCCTGCCGGTCAACATCAAGGAGCCTGAGTTTGGCGAGGACGAGACCTCGTTGGACCTGGGCATCATCCAGGAGCGATTCACCACATTTGTCAAGACGGTTGCCACCGGCGGCAGCCTGGAAGACCAGGTCGATATCGACTACCTGGCCCGCTACCTAATGACCAGTGACCTGATTTGCAACAAGGAAATCTTCTATCCCAAGAGCGTTTTCTGCTACAATGCCGACTTCCTGGACCCGAGCAGCAAGTTCATCTTTGGGCCGATATGGGACCTGGACTGGGGCTTTGGCTACACGGGAGACAAGTATACTTATTTTGCCAGGGATGTGACCCGAGACTTTTATGCCTCGACCACCCACATGGAGCAGAATGTTTTTTTCAGCACCCTGCGCCATAACCCCAAAGTAGTGCGCCGGCTCAAGGAACTGTGGCAAGAGTTCATGGAGAACGGTATCGACGAACTGTGCGAGTTCTGCGACGACTATTACCAGTATGCCAAGCCATCGCTTGAACTCAGCGCTACGGTGGCTCCCGACCCGATCAACTACGGCACGCAATCGGAGAATGCCGCCAACTGGCTCAGAAATCGCGCCAATTACCTTTACGATCAAATCCAGCGAGAGAAAATAATGCTTGGCGATGCCGACGGCGATGATCGGGTGAACATTTCGGACGCATCGGCAATAATCGACTATCTGATGGGCATTATCACAGCAGTAAAAGACAGAAACAATGCCGACATCAACGATGACGGCCACATCTCCCTCTTGGACCTGACTGAATTGATCGACATGCTGTTAGTTGCCCCATGATATCCCTTATACCACACAACGTTCAAGACACGTTCAATCTAGTTAAAACAAAACCCGCAGGCCGATTTTGGCTTGCGGGATTTGTTTTGTGGTGAACAGGTGCCGTGTTGTTACTTGATCATAACGAGGGGCACGTAGCTCTCGGTCTTGCCGTTCTCGGTCATCTCGAGCAGGGAACCCACTTTCACGGTTTTCTTAATAACCTTGTTGAAACGTGACTTAAATTCCTTGCTGTTGATCTTGGCATTGGTATTTGCTTTCACCTTGGCATTGTTGGTCACCTTACCATTCTGTGAGACGTTGACTACTTCGGTATTGTAGGTTTCCAAGTTAGGGTTGAGAATCAGCTGGTCGCCAACTAAGGAATAGGAACCTCTCAGTTCGATGACTGAAGCAACCTCAAGTGCCATCGTCTTGGAAGGCTTTGAGCCCTGGTTGAGTTCGTCATAGAGAGCGAAAGTACCATCGGGATTGAAGGTGTAGGTCAAATGCTCGGCCGTGAAAGTACCATTGGCGCCATTCTCCACGATGGGTTGTACGGTGCGCCACGTTCCACAAATCGTTTGAGCCTGAACGGTCATAACCGCCATCAAGGCAATGAGAGAAAACAGAATCTTTTTCATAATGCGTTCAATTTTTAGTCATAGAATTTTTGCAAAGATAATCATTTTAATTTATCCAATACAAATTTATGCGCACTTTTGAGGACAAACGCACAAAATTCTGATTACTTCACATGGTATTTTGCCGATGATAGTTTCAAGCCAGATGATGCATCCCTCAGGAAAAAACAATCCCGCAGGCCTAGATCGGCTTGCGGGATTATGATGTCTTGCGGTAAGGATCAGTTCTGGATGGTTGCAAAACGCATAAAGTTGTAAGTCTGCTCGCCATCGTTCAGCTCAAGCGACGAATCACCCACCTTGACGGTGTCGGTCTCGGGCTCGGCAAACTGGGCCTTGAAGTCAGCGCTGTTGAGCATCTGCTTGATCTGTGACTTGACCATGGGGTTGTCGGCGACCTTGCCGTTCATCGAGATGCTGAGGATTTCGGCCTTGTAGGTGTCCATGTTGGGGGTGAGCGTCAGTTTGTCACCGTCGAGGGTATAGTTACCCTTAAACTCGATGACGGTAGCGATCTCCAGCGCCATCGTGGGGGCAGGCTCGGAAGACTCGGTGAGCTCAACCGCATAGTGGAACGTGCCGTCCTCATTAAACGTGTAAGTGCCGGTCATGGCCTCGAACGAGCCATCCTCACTGGTTTCTACAACAGGTTGCATCATGCGCCAGGTGCCGCAAATGGATTGTGCCTGAACGGTCATGACCGTCATCAGGGCAACGAGTGAAAATAAAACTTTCTTCATAATCAACTTTAAATGTTTATAACGTTGCAAAGGTAATCATATTTTTTATATCCGAATCATTCATTGTTGCAATAATGTGACATTCAACAGCGCAGCATTGAGCAATCACCGTACCTTAAGATACGGGAAAGGCCCATAAGTTTAAAGCCACACATCAAAAAAGCAATCGAGACCGCTTGTAATGGGCGGTCCCGATTCTTGTGGTTAATCTAATTCCGCGAGGGGAATCAGATGAGCTTCTTGTAGCCGTACTCGGCAGCCTCGTCGAGTTCTTCCTCGATGCGGATGAGCTGGTTGTACTTGGCCATGCGGTCGGTGCGCGAGAGCGAACCGGTCTTGATCTGGCCGCTGTTGGTAGCTACAGCGATGTCGGCGATGGTGGTGTCCTCGGTCTCACCGCTGCGGTGGCTGGTCACGGTAGTGTAACCATGACGGTGTGCCATCTCGATAGCGTCGAGAGTCTCGGTGAGCGAGCCAATCTGGTTCACCTTGATCAGGATAGAGTTGGCAGCACCCATCTTGATGCCCTTCTCGAGGAACTTCACGTTGGTCACGAACAGGTCGTCACCCACGAGCTGGCAACGGTCGCCAATGGCCTTGGTGAGCTGTACCCAGCCGTCCCAGTCGTTCTCGTCGAGACCGTCCTCGATCGAGTCGATGGGATACTTGGTGATGAGCTCTTCGAGATACTTGATCTGCTCGTCGCAGGTGAGCTTTTTGCCCTTGGGATCCTTGGGCTGACCGCTCTTGAGCTGGCGATAGTCGTAGTAGTACTTGCCATCCTCAACCACTGCGAACTCGCTGGCAGCGCAGTCCATAGCGATCTTCACGTCGTCACCGGGCTTGTAGCCGGCATCCTTGATGGCTTGAACGATGCTGTCGAGAGCATCCTCGATGCCGTCGAGTGCGGGAGCAAAACCACCCTCATCACCCACAGCAGTGCTCAGGCCGCGCTTCTTGAGCAGCTTGGCCAGAGCGTGGAATACCTCAGCACCCATGCGTACGGCCTCGACCTCGGTCTTGGCGCCTACGGGGCGAATCATGAACTCCTGGAAAGCAATGGGAGCGTCGCTGTGTGCACCACCGTTGATGATGTTCATCATGGGCACGGGCAGCACGTGGGCGTTGGTACCGCCGATGTAGCGATACAGGGGCACACCGAAGTAGTTAGCGGCTGCATGAGCCACGGCAAGCGAAACGCCCAGGATGGCGTTAGCGCCCAATTTGCTCTTGGTGGGGGTGCCATCGAGCTTGATCATCGCCATATCGATAGCGCGCTGGTCAAAGGCATCCATACCTTCAATCTCGGGAGCGATAACCTCGTTGACGTTCTTGACAGCCTTCAGGACGCCCTTGCCGCCGTAACGGTTCTTGTCACCGTCACGCAGCTCAAGAGCCTCGTTCTCGCCTGTCGAGGCGCCACTGGGCACCGATGCACGGCCCATGTCACCGCTTTCGAGGGTTACTTCAACTTCTACAGTAGGATTGCCACGCGAATCCAGAATCTCTCTGGCATGAATTTCTTCAATATACATAATGTTTCTAAACTATAAGTTAGTAATTTAATGCTGATATCATTTAACGACTGCAAAGTTAGTGCAAGTCAAGGAGAGAACAAAACGAAAACCTGATTTTTACATTTTTTATGTCAAGATTACGGTTTCCCGTTCAGCACACCTGGCCTGGCACAAGGTACTGATACAAATGCAAGTAGACTACCAGAAACGGCAGTGGGGCGACAGCAGGTTCATAACTTGATGCTGATTTGTCGATAAAAACGCCCCTTTTGTCTAATCTTTTTGCAATCCATATTTAATAATATGTACATTTGCCAACGTCAAAAAGTGACGAATTCACGTTAGATAACGGACAAGACAAAATTCATTTCAGACTCATTAAAATTCATTCCGATAAAAGAAGTACATCAGTTACATTTTCATAACCACAAGTTTATAGTTTTTATTGGACACACACATCGGTCCGCTACTTCGATTGAAGTGGCGGGCCGTCCTTTGTGCCTTGTTTGCAAATCAGCAATCTTTCAATTACCTTTGTGGCGAAAATTACCCATCTTACTAAAACAACAAGACTATAATATATGCTCAACCGCTTCACCCTCATCCTTTTCCTGCTGGTTATGCCCATCATTGGCACAGCATGCTCCGGCAGTTCCAGCAGCGACAAGCCTGCAGCCGGCACCGACACCGTCAAAGTTGACACCGTTAAGGCCCCCGCACCTCAACTGCCACCCATGCCCACAACGCCCACAGGCACAGCGATGATTGTCGTGTCGAAACGCGACATGACGCTGAGCGTGTATGACCGCAATGCGGCTGGCGACACCATCATGGTGGCACAATTCCCGTGCTGCATGGGCAAGAACAAGGGCGACAAGGTGAAACGGGGCGACATGCGCACGCCCGAGTCGCCTGCCGGCAAACCGTTCAGAATCACGATGATACAGGACGCTTCGACATGGAAACACGACTTTAAGGACGGCCGCGGCGAAATCAAGGCCTACGGACACTGGTTCCTGAGGCTGGAAACACCCCGACACAGGGGCATCGGCATCCACGGCAGCACCAACAACGAGAATACCGTTCCCGGCCGCGCCAGTGAGGGCTGCATCCGCCTGCTCGACAAGGACATCATCACCCTGAAGGAGCATTTCGCCTACGTGGGCATGCCTGTCACCGTACAGCCCGAAGGCCAGGCTCCCCTCCCCTGGGAACTGCGCGCCCGCCAGCGCAATGCCCAATAATCTCACTCACTGCTGATGAGTTTATAGCCCACGCCCCGCACGTTGACGATGCGGAGGCGCTTGTCTTGTCCCAAACGGTGCCGCAGCTTGGTGATGAACACATGCAGACTCTTGTTGTTGAAAAAGCTGTCATCGCCCCACAGTTCCAGCAGTAGCGACTGGGAGGTCACCACCTCGCTGGGATGCAGGCACAGGCGCTTTAAAATCTCACTCTCGCGGTAAGACAATTCGGCCCGGTTGCCAGTCGGCACATGAGTCAACCGCTGAACGACCGAGTCGAACAGGTACTGGCCGATGGTGAAACGTGTGGCCTGCTCGGGTTGAGAATTGACAGTGCATGCCCGTCCCAGCAGCGCCTTGATGCGGACGATGAGTTCCTGCATGCCGAAAGGTTTCTTCAAGTAATCGTTGGCTCCCATCTCAAAGCCGTGTACCACATCGTTGACTGCCGAGCGTGCCGTCAGGAAGATGACGGGCGTGAACGGGTCGGTCTTGCGGATGCGGCGCACCAGTTCAAAGCCGTCGAGCCGTGGCATCATCACATCGGCCACGAGCACATCGGGCTTATTGGCCGCATACAGTCTCAACGCATCCTCGCCATCGCTGGCGATGGTCACGTGAAATCCCCGACCGTCAAGCGTGTCCTTGATAATCATCGCCAGGGTGTGCTCGTCCTCGGCCAGCAGTATGTTGATGGTCTCGCTCATTTCAGTATGATGGTAAAAGTGGTACCCTCGCCCCTGATGCTCGACACGTCGATGGTCCAGCCATGCTTCTCGACCATCGTTTTGACATAAAACAGTCCCAGGCCGTAGCCCTTGACATCGTGCAGATTGCCGGTGGGCACACGGTAGAACTTGTCGTAGATGTGTGGCAACTTGTCGGGCGCGATACCCATGCCATGGTCGGTCACGCTGATGGCCGCAGCCGTGGCGGCTATCTCAACACGGGCCTCATTAGGGGAGTACTTGACGGCATTGTCAATGAGGTTATTGAGGATGTTGCTCAAATGGGCGCGGTCGGCCTGGATAGTCAAGCCGGCGGGCTCAATCCGGGTCTTGAAAACGACGGGTTTATCGGCCTTCAGTTCTTGCTGCTCGATGATGGGTTGCAACAAGCCGGCAACGTCAACGGCCTCGATGTTGAGGCGGAACTTCCGTCGCCGTTCCATGCTCATCGACAGGATCTGCTCGACCATGCCGCTCAGGCGTTCCAACTGCTGGCGGCACAGGGTCAGATAATGGTGCCGCTTGGCTTCATCAGCCTGTTCGCCGAAGTTGAGCAGGGCATCGTTGGCGGCATAGGCCACGGCGATGGGCGTCTTCAGCTCGTGGGTGATGTTGTTGGTGAAGTCGGTCTTCATCTCATCGAGCGTGCGCTGCCTAAGGATAGTCTTGATCAGATAATAGAATGCGAGTCCCAGCAGCAGCACAATAAGACCTGATGCCGTCAAGATGCCGGCCATTTCCCGCAGGACCAATCCCGTGGTGGGCTCGATAGTGAGTTCATAGCGGCCATACTCTGCCCAGTCATAGACAAATTGCCGTGCCCATTTACTGGGGACATAGCCTTCTGTCGCATGTTGATAGACGGTGTCGGCCTTGATGCACAGCAATCGGTGGTCACCGCTCAGCCCCAATTGCTGCAAGCCTGCGGTGAGCAGGGAGTCATATTTCTCATACCGTGTACCCTCAAAGCGGTCTACGCCCAGGTGCAGGCCCCGTTGAATCATTGAAGCCAGTTCGGTGACCGATATCTGCTCTTCGAGCATCTGCATGAAGGCATCGTCGCCTGCCGTGCTGTCGCTCTCGGCCTGAGGAGTGGAACGCAGCACCACACCCGTTTTCTGTTCCAGTTTTTCACCATCAACTGTGACCTGGGTGGTGGTGACAGCCTTGGTGGTGATGCTGCCGTCCTCCTCGATGCCGGCTCTCACGTCCATCGTGCCGTGAGGTCCTTTGTCTTCGATGCTCTTGAGGCGCAGGAACACCTCCTTGAGGTCGGCGACGCGCATGGCCTCCTGAATGTCGTTGTCCATCTGCTCGCCAATGGTGAAGTGGAGTTGCTCCAGCCAATAGGCCTGATAGGCAGCGACACCCAATAGCGCCACTATCACCAACACCGCGATATATTTCAGCTTCACATTCATCACCTGCAAAAATACACAAATAACCCGTTAGTCCTAACCTGCGTTAAGACTAAATAAGTTTTTAGTTAAGACTTGGTAAGGTGCAGGAAGGCGGCGGAGCGGGATGATGAGGGTAATTTTGCCGCCGAAATCAATCAAAAACCAAGAAATGAGAATGGCAAGATTTATCGTGATGATGGTGGCTGTCGTGGTGACAACCGCTAATGCGTTGGCCCAAGATGTTACCGGGCAAGTGCAAGAGAAACAGGACAGTGTCACTTTAAGCTTCAACGACACCGTAGCGCTTAAAGATGTGGAGGTGGTGACGATGCGCCAGCTGGTCAAGACACTGGACGACCGATTGAGTTACAATGTGCAGGCCGACCCTGAGGCAAGCACGAGCACCGTGCTGGACATGTTGCGCAAGGTGCCGCTGGTGAGCGTTGACGGCGAAGACAATGTGCGTGTGAATGGCGGCAGCAGCTTCAAAATTTACAAGAACGGGCACCCCGACCCCAGTTTGTCGTCCAATCCCAGGGAGGTGCTGCGCGCCATGCCCGCCAGCATGATCAAGCGCATCGAAGTCATCACCGAGCCCGGAGCCCGCTATGATGCCGAGGGGGCAACGGCCCTTCTGAACATTGTCACTGTTGACGGCGTGCGCATCGAGGGCGTAAACGGCACGGTGTCGGCATCGGTCAACACCTTCGGCTCGCCCAATGCGAGTGCCTATGTCGCAGCAAGGGCAGGTAAATTCACATTGGGCACAACAGGATTTTTCCAGAAACAGGCACATCGCCAGTTCGCCGGAGAGGATGAGACATGGACGACCTATAAAGACACGGGAACCACGATGTATAATCTCTATCGCAACGAGCAGCCCGCTTGGATATATAGCCTTAACCTGAACGCCAGTCTGGAAATCGATTCGCTGAACCTGATCACAGCGTCCTTTGGCGGTTACCGCTACGGCCTGAACATCTACGGTGACAGCCACATCGAGTATCATGACGCGGCGGGGCAGTTGCTCACGTCCTACGACAACCCGTTCAACGTGCCGCTGTATGGTGGTATGTCATGGAACGGGCGTGCCGACTGGGAGCACCGCACCAGCCGCAAAGACGAAGTCCTGACCGCGTCCTACATGTTCTCGACCACAGGCCAGCTGGAGGAGCAGTACGACTCGCTCATCAACCTGGTGAATCCGCCGTTTGACTATACAAGCTACAGCAAGTGGGGCAAGGAGCGCTTTATCGAGCATACGTGGCAACTCGACTACCAACTGCCGTTATGGGGCCATCATCTGCTCGAGGTGGGCGGCAAGTACATCCTGCGCCTGAACAAGAGCCACAACCGCATGAACTATGACAGCGCTGCGGAGCCGGATACCGATACCCGCTTCAGACACAACATGCACGTGGGCGCCGCCTATGCCTCGTGGCGCTACCAGGTGGGCGACGTCACCCTGCGCGGCGGTGTGCGTTACGAGTACAGCCACTTCCGCGCCAGCTACCCCAATGGCGACGGGGAGCCCTTCGGGCGCGACCTGCACGACGTGGTGCCCTCGGCGAGCGTTCACTGGCAACTGTCACCGTTCAACAGCCTGCGCCTGTCGTGGGCAACGAGCCTCAACCGACCGGGCATCCAGTATCTCAATCCGGCCGTAAAGCGCTACACCTCGACCATCGAGTACGGCAATCCTCACCTGTCGAGTGCCCGCAACAACATGCTGAGCATCAACTTCCAGCACACGGGCAGCCGTTTGACCTTCAATGTCAAGCCTACCTTGACCATCACCAACAACCTCATCGGCACCTACCGCACCTCGCGTGACGGCATCGTCTATCTGACCAACAGCAATGACTGCCGTTACCTGATGGCTGGCTTGGGGGGCTTTGTGCAGTGGATGATGACAACCAAGACCACGTTCTACATGAACGGGGAATTGTGCTACAAACGCTACCGCAACCCTTCGCAGGACTTGACCAACAGTGGCTGGGGCGGCAACCTGTATGCCCAACTCACGCAGCAACTGCCGTGGAAGTTGCGTGCGACGGCGACTTGCATGTGGTATGGCATCGGGCACGACCTGCGACACGTGTACGGCTACAGCAGCATGCCTTACCCGACTATCATGTTGGGACTGTCGCGGTCTTTTCTGAAAGATAACCGACTGACGGTGAAACTGAACGCCAATTCCATCTTGCGCAAATACGAGGTGTCTAAGGGGTATATCACCCAGGGCGACTATGTGAACCATGGCGTGGGCCACTTCAACCAGCGCAACGTGCAGCTCAGCGTGAGCTACGCCTTCGGCTCCAGCAACACCCGCGTCAAGCAGACCGAGACGACCGTCGAGAACGACGATTTGGTGGGCGGCCTGAGAAACGGCAACTGACAGTGTTTGTGATACCAGCCATCTTAATGACAAAAGCCAAAACTGCCAGCAGAAGATATGGTTTTAGCACCTAAACACTTAGGCTCTTGAGATTGCTGCATGATTGAATAATTAAATACAGTTAAACGATCTTGTGATTTGAGATAATAGCGTATATTTGCAGCCAAACCCCCGAAAAGGTAAATATTGATGGCCTCGTCACCGAGCGCGTTAACACGTTGTATTGAAATCGCTTAAACGAAGAATAAAGTGTGCATAACATGAGATCAAGACAGCATATTTCGGTCATTACTGCGATTATCCTGTGCGCAGTGATGGCGGCCTGTGGTGGCCAGCAAAGTCGTGGCCAGCAAAAAAAGCAAGTAAAACAGGCGCCAGCCAAAACCGCTTCTCAACAAGCGAAATCAGACTCACGGCCAATCGCTACAATCTACATCTATCGCTATGATGATTTCCCCGAGGCCAAGGCGAGGCGCCTCAGGGACCAATTACAGAGCGTGTACCCGTCGGTAATACTTGTCAAGACGCCAATTCCGCTGCCCCAAGCGCACTATTACAAGCCTCGTGACAGATATAAGGGCACGGGGCTGCTTGATGACCTCATGAAGTTCAGAAATGGCGGTTACGCACTCGGTCTGACCCGCAAGATCATCTATGATAAGAATGAGAAATCGCCCACTTTTGGCATCTTCGGCATCAGCTACATCGGCGACAGCGTCTCGGTTATTTCATCCTTGAGGCCCAGGACATTAAAGCCACTGACTGATGATGACCTGCAGGAACTGATGCTGCATGAATTGGGGCATGCATTCGGCCTGCCTCACTGCAAGGACGAGCGCTGCATGATGGTGGATGCCGAGCATGGATACAAATTTGCCCAAACCGAATCCTTCTGCAACGACTGCAAGAAGTACCTAAACAGCAAAGGATGGAAACTGTGAATCAGCACAATCATGAGCAGGGCATGTCATAACAAACGCACGGTATGGCAGCAGCTAGAGCCAGGAGTACCATAAGAAAATTAATTTTGAAGTACTTCATTCTCATGCGATTATTTTGGTTAATAAAAAAAGTTATCACCTCATTATTAGTCAGTTGGAAATATGGGGTATTGCTTCAGTCAAGCTTCAATACGCATTAAATTGCCATGCTGCCAATCGGGAAGAACATATTGGGCGCAAAGATATGTATTCTTTTTGAACATCTATATATAATTCTTGACTTTTTAAACAATTATTCAAAACCTGGCAATTAAAACCATATCTGCCGCAACTGTCGGCGAATTTTACGAATGATACGAAGGCATCCGCATCCCTTTTTTTTCACAGGATGCGGATGCCCCTCAACGAGAACCTTCAGGCCGGCGAATTTTACGAATGATACGAAGGCATCCGCATCCCCCTTTTTTTACAGGATGCGGATGCCCCTCTAAGCCCTAAGCTCTAAGCTCTAAACTGCAAGCGTAGCTCGCATAATTAGTCTAATTAGCGAAATTAGCATTAGCGCCGCAGGCTAAATCTCTAAGCTCTAAGCCCTAAACTCTAAACTGCGAGCGCAGCTCGCATCGTTTCTTACCACTCTCCGGTGAGCATGAAGTCGATCAGGGCGGTGACGTCGTTGATGTTGATGCTGCCGTCCTGGTTGCAGTCGGCATTATTCAGATTAATGGTCGAGTCATCTCCGTTGAGCATGTAGTCGATCAGGGCGGTGACGTCACCGATGTTCACGCTGCCGTCACTGTTCACGTCACCAAGATTAACCACAGGCTCCCCACCATTCTTCTTGCAGAGGAAGGTAGCCTTGGGCAGGAAGCTGTACTGTACGCTGTTTGAAGTGCCAGAATTATTTATATAGCAGCAAATCGAGTTAACTTCATCTGAAGTTTCACCATAGAAATAATTGGTACCCCAACTGCCATTTTCGGTAACGAGGGTTTCAATCAGCAGATTACCGCCATTGTAGGTATAAGGCTCATCAAAATAGATGATGAGATTTTCACTATGTCTCTCAGGCACGACATTACCGACAACAGTCAAGCCAGTGTAAAGAGTCGTATTCCCTTGTTCAAATGCAGCCTCGTCAATCTCCTTGAGCGACAATTGGATATTACCGCCACTAAATGCCAAATCCTCAGTAGGATAGAACGTCAGGGCAAATACTTCCTTGCCAACCATGTCGGTTAACTTCTCGGCAGGATAAATCATCTGGTCCTGACCACCAGCAACATCATAATAGAAACCATAAACAGGAATAAAGGAGCTATTCTGCGAGCCATTACCTTCACACACGGTAAATTCATCGGCAGCAGGAAGTGCCTTACCGCTGAGTTCCACTGTAAACAATCCAGCTTCGCCACAGTCAACAGTCATCACACCAGTAACATCGCCTTCCTCGGTAGGAACGAACTTCACGGGAATCTGCATCGATTCACCAAAAGCAAGAGCAACGGGCTCTGCTGCAGTGGTGAAGGGACCAGTGATACTGATGGCAGGAGTAAAGGAGTTAAGGCCAGCATTGAAAACCTCGACAATCAACTCATCGCTCTCTTTACCGACGCGAACCGGCTTGAAGGTGAGTTCTGCGGGATCCACACCAGCCGCATAATCGGCAGGCGTGAAGTCGAAAGTCGTCTTGGGAATGAACTGCACCAGCTGTGTGCGAGACTTGGCAGCGTCATAATACGGATTCTTGCCGATGAATTTTGCGGAAGAAGTCTCATAATTACCTACTACTTCTATAAAAGACTGAAATAAGAGATTACCGCCATTGTAAACATAGGGTTCATCAAAAGTGATCAGCACTTCTGTTTCGCCACCAGCGAAAGAATAGGTTGCCACCTGAGTCATATCAACAGAAAAGAACGCATTCTCCTCAAACCGATCAGTATCCACAGTACCGAGTGAGATATGAATTACACCACCACTAGCATTAGTTGCATTACTAAGATAGAACTTCATCGAGTTGATGGGACAACCCACCAAACCGGCCAAAGAAGACTCGGGATAAATTACCTGGGTCGTGGTTCCAGGAGAATCCAGCCAATAAATGTTGATGGGAACGGTGTTGACACTATTGCTTCCATCAAACAGCGTCAGTTCGGCGGCCTGAGCAGGGAGAATCATACCCAGCGCCATCAGCGCTGCAACAAAGAGTTTAAAAACGTTCGTCATAAGGCATTACAAGTTTTAAGTTAAACAATAGATATATACTAATAACAATCAGAGACTGTTTTATGGGTCATATGTCATATATTACGGTTACAAAGATAACACAAACATACAACATAACAAAATAAAACGAACAATAAACAAGGATACGAGACAAGGATATAATTAAAGACAACTTATTCAATCCACACCACTCACAAAAAAAGAAAACAATAAATGCGCCCCATTGCCCCACGCTAAGCCGCTAAGATTTTAGGTCTACGAATGAAACGAATTAAACGAAAGCATCCGCGCCCCAATTTGAACGCGGATGCTAACTCCTAACTCCTCATTCCTCACTCCTAATTACCAGAGGTTTGAGCGCGGATGCTCACTAAACTCTAGACCTCTCGCGCAGCGAGTACCTCCCTAAACTCTAAACCCTAGACCCTAGACCTCTCACGCAGCGAGCCACGGTTGGCTGGTGGCATGGGTGCGGGGAAACATTTATAAGGGGTGTTTGCCGGTGAAATATGAAAAATTGAGTAACTTAGCGGCATGAAAAAAGTTATTATTTCTCTGGTTGCCGGCTTGTGTGCAATCATCAGCATGAGCTCGAATGCCGTGGCCATTCAGGACGGCGTGTCGCTGGAATTGGCTACCTACCGCAGTGCCAACATCAACGATGTGCGCTACTCGCTATCGTTTACAGTTCCTGACCAGATAACCCGGCCTGTGTCGTTTGACGAGACGCTGACTTTTGTGTGGGCAGGCGATGAGGATTTACAAATCGATTTCCAGGGCACGCCCGACCAGTTGGACAGCGTTATCACCGTCAATGGCCGCGAGTTGACGACCGACCTGCGCCACGAGCACATTGTCATTCCTAAAAGATGCCTGTTGCCCGGCAAGAATCAAGTCATCATTTCGGGCCGTTGTGGCGACAAGGCACTGAACCGGCACGAGGATTACCTGTATTCGCTCTTTGTCCCCGACCATGCACGCAGTGTGTTCCCTTGCTTTGACCAGCCGGACCTCAAGGCCCGTTTCACGCTGTCATTGACACTCCCCGACGGCTGGATAAGCATCAGCAACGACACCCAGAAGCCGATTCCCACCTATCTGTTCTCTTTCACGGCGGGCCGGTTCCAGATGCAGACCGCCACGCGCGATGGCCGCGACCTGACGGCCCTGTACAGGGAAACCGATTCGCTCAAGGTGGCCCAGCTGCCCATTGTCTTTGACCAAGTGGCCCTCTCGTTGAGGTGGATGGAAGAATACACGGGCATCCCTTACCCGTTTGAGAAATACGGCTTCGTGGTTTTGCCCGGTTATCAGTTCGGAGGCATGGAGCACCCTGGCTGCATCCAGTTCACCGATTGGGAAATCTTCCTCGGCCCCCAGCCCACGCCCGACGAAGAGATGACACGCCTTAACCTCATTGCCCACGAGACGGCGCACATGTGGTTTGGCGACCTGGTGACCATGCGTTGGTTTAACGACGTGTGGACCAAGGAGGTGTTTGCCAACTTCATGGCCGACAAGATTTCGCGAGAACAGTTCCCTGACGTCAACCACGACCTTGCATTCATCAAGGCCCACTATCCGCTCGCCATGAATACCGACAGGACCCGCGGCACACACCCCATCCAGCAGCCGCTGGACAACCTGAACAAGGCGGGATTGCTCTATGGCAACATCATCTACCACAAGGCGCCCATCATGATGCGCAAGCTGGAGCAGGAAAAGGGTGCAGCAGCGCTGCAACAGGGCTTGAGGAGTTATCTCAAGAGGTATGCCTACAGCAACGCCACCTGGGACGACCTGATTGCCGAATTGGACAAATTTGCCCCCGAGCACAGCGCCCAGTCCTTCAGCGACGTGTGGGTAAAGCAGAAAGGAATGCCCCTAATCGGTTCTGCTCATCTCAAGAATGGCGTTGTCAAAGTCATGCAAGCCGACCCTTACGGGAGGCGTCTGTTATGGAAACAGGGCTTCAATATCGGCTATGTTGACCAGAACAACCAATTTTGCCAGGAGCCCATTTATATGAATGAATACGAAAGTATTCTCTCCTATCGCAATGGTAAGGACTTGTTTCTCAACAGCAATGCCGAGGGCTACGGACAATTTGCACTCGACAATAAAGCGCTGTCGATGATGTCCAGAGCATGGGAAACGATGCGCAATGATGACAAGGCCCGTTATGCCGCGGTACTCAACCTATATGAGAACTTTCATCTGGGCAACATCACGGCCGGGAAACTGATGATGGTGCTGCTCGACTTCCTCTCCCACGAGCGTAACGAGCTGATTGCATCAACGACATGCACTTTTATCAACAACCTGACGGGATACCTTAACCCGAACGACCGTGCCGCCACCGAGGGCCGCTTGTATGAATTGACGCAGCAGCACGGCCTGCAGTCGGTGCGCCAGACGCTGTTGCGCCAGCTCTCGCTCAAAGCCGTTTCCCCACAGGTCTTGAACCACCTCTATGACATCTGGGAAAAGCAGGAGGCCTCATTTCTCAACAACCGCGACTACATGCGCATGGCCTACCACCTTGCCATCATGTTCCCTGAACGGTGGCAGGACATCATTGCCATGCAGCACAGTCGTCTCACTACCGAGGACGAACGCCGTGAGTTTGGATTTGTCTCCCGTGCCTGCACACCAGATGCCGATGTGCAGCAGCAACTGTTCGATGACCTGCTCAAGGTCGAGAACCGACGTGTCGAGCCATGGGCCCGCACGATGCTGGCACTGCTCAATGACCCCGTGCGAGAGCCCCTGAGCAACCGCTATCTGGTACCCGGGCTGGACGTGCTGGAAGAGATTCAACGCACAGGCGACATCTTCTTCCCCGGCTACTGGTTATCAAGCCTGCTCGACGGCCATCACAGCAGCCAAGCAGTCGAAATCGTCAACACATGGCTGGACAACCATCCGACGCTAGCGCCCGTCTTGAGAAACAAGGTCATGGAGAACGCCTACTGGTTGCTGGACATTAAAGACCATTAGTGCCCCAGCAAACAGAGGCTGTTGCAAAACTCATTTGACACAACTATAAATCGGCCTACGGCCGAGAAATCAAGAGCAGCACCTACTCGTCCGTTCGTCCGTTCATTCATGCATGCGTGAGAAAGCGAGAAACAAGACACTGCGAGAAACAAGTCAGGTTTCTATCACGTATCCATTCGTACGAACGGACGAACGAATGAATGAATCATAACTATAGTATTGAGAGAAATAATATATATGATTTGAATAGGTTTGTGTCAAAACTTGCGATGACACAACCTTTCTATCCGTTCATCCGTTCGTTCATATTTATATATAATAGCGAACGAACGGATGAAATGACCAGTATTACTCAACACAATTCTTAATGCTAATTGTGCTAATTATACAAATCTCACGATAAAATACATAATAGAATTTCTCGAACTCACGTAAATTAGTTAAATTCGTGAAATTGGCATTAGCCCCGCAGGGGTCAGAGGCACATCTTTATCATTTCCTGATTCTAACGGGCACCAGTAAACCGGTTATATCTAATTCCAGGAGCCAGTCAGGATGATGTTGATAATGGCGTTGACGTCGGCGATGTTGATTTCGCCATCGCCGTTCACGTCGGCAGCAGTATTGTCATCATTTCCACCCAGAATCATGTTGATGACGGCATTCACGTCTGCAATGTTCACTTCACTGTCGCCATTCACGTCGCCCATAAATATATCTTCCACAATCCGCCCGAAATAGGGGTACCAGTTCACGTCAGCCCGGTAGGCATCAGCCGTCCCCTGCAGCACATGAAGCGTACGGCCTGAATAGTCGCCATCGAAGATAAAGGCTTCTCTTTCTACTGACACACCCGAGAGGTCGGTGATGTGGCTATACACATCCATCAAGTCATTGCAGAAATCGAATGCCCATATACCTATGCGGGTGACTGATTTGGGAATCGTAATACTCTTCAGGCCATAACACCGGCTAAAGGCCATTGTACCTATGGTCGTGACTGAATTGGGGAAGTTCACATTCGTCAAGCTACTGCACTCCTCAAACGCATAGTTGCTGATTGTGGTGACTGAATTGGGGATATACACGTTCACCAAACCGCTGCAGCGAGAGAACGCCCCAAAACCGATTTCAGTAACAGCTCTAGGGATGGTCACACTCGTCAGGCCCGAGCAACCCGAGAACACTTCTTTACCGATGGTGGTAAGGGCGTCTGAGATGGTCAGGCTCGTCACTCCGCTGCAGCCATAGAATGCATTGTCACCGATTGCGGTGACTGAATTGGGGATAGACATGGTGGTCAGGCCTTTGCATAAAAAGAACGCTCTGTATTCGATTTCAGTGATTGAAGAAGGGATGGTTATACTCGTCAGACCAGTGCAGCCCGAGAATGAATAGCTGCCGATTCTAGTGACCGAACTGGAGATGACCGTGTTTTTACAACCTGCAATCAATGTATTGCTTGACGTCTCAATAATGGCATTACAGTTGTCGCGGGAATCGTATGCTATGTTTCCGCTTTCCACGTCGAAACCCTCAAGGCTTTCACAACCCTCGAATGCACCATCGCTAATGCTGGTGACATGACTGGGGATGACCATGCTTGACAAACCCGTGCAGCCATCGAACGCAAATTTGCCGATGGAAATGACAGAGCCGGGAAGGGTCATGTCAGTCAAGCTGCTGCAGCCCGAAAACGCCATGTTGCCGATGGAGCTTAGCGTGCTGGG
>JAEEGF011395026.1_pt1 | contig 25220 bp, 20 predicted proteins | sample 9134171 | NCBI WGS metagenome assembly JAEEGF01 (sample SAMN16246542, study PRJNA631951) | gut metagenome | biome: gut microbiome; feature: rumen; material: AP-attached | host: Bos | place: Iran: Karaj | collected 2018-10 | reverse complement strand
CAGTGATTTTGTAACATGTTGATTATCAATGGTTATTTCCGTTTTTGCGACATGTATGCAACATCCGGTGCTAACGCATTGATAGTCAGTTAAAGTCGTTTTCGAGGAGGTTAAATAGGATTAAGGATTATTTTAGAAGATAATTAGAGAAGGTGTAGTTGTTGTGCTACACCTTCTCTGTGTTTTCTTTTTTTGTCAAAATCTTATTCATCCTGTACATTACCCGTTTTCTGGCATTGCTATAGATTTCCCCTTTTCTTAATATCTCAACGCACTCAAGAAACATCTTACGCGGCATTGGTACAAAGTCAGCGAACTCTCCGTCCTTAATTGTTACCATAGGAAATACAGAAGTATAAACTTTGTCTCGTGACAGCACATGCCAGCGAACTTTGTATATACCTCGATATCCTTCACGATTCTCAATAACACCTTTTACTTCGAGTAAAATAGGCGACAGCCAGCGGCCTTTCACTCTTCGTTTCTGAAAGAAGCAGTCTTTCTTCTTTATCATTTCTGCCATATCTATATTTTTTGTAGTTCTGCTTATAAAGTATGAAACTCGTTGAGATGTTACATATACAAGTGAATTTATTTACAATATTTAACACCCATACGACGTAACATTTGTGTTTTATTCATACTTATAGGTAGAAAAGTATTCAAAAAAAATATTAGGATTATGGCAGGAAGAATTAAGAAAGACAGCGACCTCTATCAGGAGGCACTGATTTGGATGGGGTATCGTTATGCAATCGGACTGACTGAGTCGAGCGATGCCATCAAGCAGTACAAACTATTCAGGGATATAGAATATGATACCCCTGAATTTCATGCTTTGGCAGCTGAGATTTCCAACTACCTGAGAAGAAAGAAAATCAAAGATGTGGTTGACCTGCGTGAAAATCTGCAGGAAAGCGACTTAATATGGTATTCTGCCCATTATGGCATCAATAGACATAGTTCTGCTGCATCGCATTGCCATGACATCATACAATATAGCAAGAATGTCTTATCGCCAAGCCGGAAAGAGTTTATGGCTTGTGACATAAGGCGAGAGTTGGCATACAAACTGCAAGTAGGACTGAACTTCCAGATACCCTACAATTTAAGAGACCAACACGATCCCATAGACTATTTGATGACATTTCTGCAACAGAACAACATTTTCACAAACGAGCAACTGGAAGAATATAAAGAAATCGAAGTAGCAGAAAACCAGGACGGTGTAATCACTTTCTTTACAGAAAAGGCAACTGAGGACAAACGATACCATATGGATGTATTCTCCTCTTGCAGCTTTTGGGATTTACTTGGATGGACTGATTTAGCATCATACTTTGACCCCAAATCACATAAACGTTGCAGAACTCGACATAACGGTAAAGAAGAGGGTATTCAATACTTTGACTCTTGGACACCCACCGACCATTCTACTACGGAATTCTCCTATCAAAAGATAAAGCGTCCTATTGATAGCTACGAGAGAAATCCCCACCACGATATATCGCTCCGCGAGGAATTCATCATTGAAGATAACAATATAGAATAAGTACATTATGATTCTTAGAATGGTCAGAGGCTGCATTCACGACTCATTAAGTGTAGACGGCAAAGAAGAGATTAAACTGACAGATGAAGAACGCATGGAAGTCTTGAGAAAGATCTTTGATCAATTGAAACCTCAAGACCTCAATCTCGTGCTTCAGGACTTGGTTCAAACATTCGGTGAGTATGAATGTGATGAAGAGCCATGTGAAACCTGTGGAGATTACGTTGAGACATACACCTGGGAAATATAGCAAATCGCTAGAAAAGACAGCGAAATGTTATATTTCCGTAAAAAAGTTACGGCGTTTCAATAATTCTTTGTATATTTGCAGCGGAATTCTAAAGATCACAGCTATGCTTATCAAATTTTCCGTAAAAAACTTCCGAGGCTTTGCCGATAGAATTGAGTGGGACTTGTCCCAACCAAGCAATTACGAATTTAACACATATGTCATCAAAGATGGGGTTATCAAGAATGGTATTGTATACGGTCCAAATGGTTCCGGAAAGTCAAACTTTGCATTAGCAATCTTCGATATAGAAAATCATCTTTCAGCCAAATGGAAAAAGACTGATTACTATGCAAACTTTGCATATACAGGTAATCCTAACTCACCTGTCGAATTTGAATATGTATTCAAGTTTGATAACGACATTCTGGAGTACAACTATTCCAAAAACTCTATTGGATTGCTTGTTGCTGAATCACTGATAGTAAACCACAAGCAGGTTTTCAAAAGAGATTCTACCGTCTTTGAAATTGACAGCGAACAGTTCAAGGTTGATGCTACAGTCAAAGAAAACTTTAAGCAGAATGTGAATAGCGTTTCTGTTATCAACTTTCTTACCGCTTCATACCCTTTTCCTCAGGATCACTACATTGTCAAGTTAATCCAGTTTGTCAATTCCATGCTATGGTTTAAGAATTTGGATAGCCGTGAGTTCATTGGACTTGAAACAGCAAGCTTTAGTTTAGAGGATTTTATCATTCAGAATCATTATACTGAAGATTTCTCTGATTTCCTGACAAAAGTAAGTGAACAAAAGTTCAAATTTGTCACGCCAAAAGAGGGCGACAAGAATTTGTATTGTGAGATTGAAGGCAATACGGTTTCATTCCTATCAATAGCTTCTACGGGAACACAAGCGCTGGAATTGTTATATGTATGGATTAAGCGAATGACTGCTGCTTCATTTGTCTTTATTGACGAATTCGATGCTTTCTATCATTTCAAGTTGTCATTCGAGGTGTGCAAACAATTGTTCAACCTCAATTGCCAGGTCTTCACGTCATCACATAACACTTACTTGATGACAAATGACTTACTTCGCCCAGATTGCAATTTTATTTTGCAAAACAATAAGATTAAGCCTCTGCAGGCTTGTACCGAAAAAGAGTTAAGGTTTGGTCACAACATCGAAAAAATATATAGAGCGGGGGCATTCTATGTCGAATAACGAGCTACAACTATTTGTATTTGAAGGTGGTCGAGCGGAATCTAAATATGTAGAGAAGCTTGAACAGAATTTCCTTGGAAAAGGGATTTCTGTTAAGTGTGTCTACGATGCAGAAATCTATCAGTTATATAAGTATTTGGAAAAAGAGGGCCTCGATTTTGACATGGTAGAGTTGTTGAAAGAACGGAGTAAAGAAAATGCAGAGCTATTGAAAGACTATACTCGCAATAGCTTTGCATACATCTATCTGTTTTTCGATTACGATGCCCACTCTACATTAGCCGATGATAGCAAGATTGTGGAGATGCTCAAGTTTTTCAACAACGAAACGGAAAATGGATTGCTCTATATCAGTTATCCAATGGTAGAGGCTATTCGCCATTACAAAGACTTGGATAGTTTCAAAGACCTCACTGTAAAGTGTAAACGAGCGAATTGCCCCTACAAAGCAAATTGCGAAGATTTCAAAGTATGCATAAATGAACCTCACTATAAGCAATCCTCTGCATCAGATTGTCGTTCCGATTTGTGCAATATAAATAAGTACACGAATGAAGTATGGCAAGAGTTGATCTATGCACATATCTCTAAGATGAATTATCTTGTGAACGAACAATTTGCCTTTCCAGAGAAGACAGAATTGCAAAGCACGATTTTCGAGAGCCAGTTAGAAAAACATATTAACCACAAATGCCCTATGGTTGCTGTATTAAGTGCATTTCCTATTTACGTCCTAGATTACTTCGGAGTTAATACCCTGAAGAAGAAACTTGATAGATATTTATAAAGAATAAAACGCCCCGCCGATTTAAGCATTGTGAAGAGGCTTGGCGGGTTCTCGTGGTGCAAAGGTACGAATAATATCTGGATAATCCAAGCTATTTGTTAAAAAGTAGCGTTGTATCCAACTTTTTATCGGTTTTCTTATCTCAGTTTGGGAAGAAATGTGTACCTTTGCAGACGGTTGTTAGATGTTTGCTACACGGATGCTTATAAGCATCTTGCTACATTGAAACACCAGGCTCACGCAAGTAGTTGTAAATCAATGAATGTCTCATTCGAGGAGGTGAAGTAAAGTGCAAGTCGAGAGCAATGCCATGCTTGCATGAGCATTGCCGAGACACAGCCTTTATTCGACGTAGTCAGGTAAAACGATAAAAAAACAATAAAATTCCCGTTATGGCAATGGCTGTAACGGGATTTTTTCGTATCTTTGCAGCCATATTGTAAAAGACGTGAAAAAGTATTTGTTATTCTTTGCCTGTATGATGGTATTCATACAGCATGCCGGAGCGCAGGATTATTTCTCGTCTGCCTCCGATTTTGCCCGCCTGTATGTGGGAACGATAGAGCCGCAGTATCCCAAATCGTTGTGGCATGATGTTCCCTATTACAAAGACAACACCGATTTGTATCAGGGCCGCATCAGTTATTATGGTGTGGTTTATGTCCATGTACAGCTGCGTTTTGACCAATTCATGCAGCGCGTCGTTGTCCTGTCGCCTGTGGGTAATTATTTGTGTCTGCCCGAGAAAGAGCATGTGGATTGGTTCGAGATGGACGGTCACCTCTATGTGCGTGACCCTGAGGACAATACACGTTATGCGTATGTGCTAAGCGACGGAAGCACGAATGGTGTGCAGCTCTATCATAGCGTGTGGAAAATCAACAGTGGTGACAAGACTTTCGGAGGAAAATACCGGAAGACGCTTGCCACCTTAGAGCATTATACGCTGGTCACTCCCGACGGTGCCATGCATCACGTGAAGCGTGCGGCAGACGTGGCGAAGCTATTCCCTGAACAGAAAAAGCAGGTGAGGCAGTTTGTGAGGAAGAATGGTCTTTCGTTCTCGAAGCGCGAACGCGAGCAGAGCCTTGTAAAAGTTGTCGGAAGCATTACGGGAGTTAAAGGAGCTGGAGAAGTTAGAGAAGTTAAAGAAGTTAGAGAAGTTAAAGACAATAGTAATCATAAACTTCAAACTTCCAACGTCATTGCGCGCCACACTCAGACCTTCAGGTCGGAGAATCTTCAAACTTCAAACCTGATTGCCGGTATTCCCGTATTGGACAGTGACTCTGCCCGTATGTCAGCAGGGTCGTCAAAGACAAAGGTCTATATCGTGCCGGGTGTGAAGAAAGCAAGAGTCAGTGTCGCCGACGATCAGGAATTGGCAGAAATCGTTGTTGTCGGTGGTCGTCAGTCGGCGGTGAACAACATGATGATGGGGTCCGAGAAGTTCAAGCCCCAGCTGCTGAAGAATATTCCTTCGGCATTAGGCGAGTCGGACATCATGAAGATTGTGTTGTCGCTGCCTGGTGTCACTACCGTCGGCGAGGCTTCCAGCGGATATAACGTGCGAGGCGGTGCCACCGACCAGAACCTGATTCTGTTCAATGGCGGTACGGTGTATAATCCGTCGCACCTGTTCGGACTGTTCACGTCGTTCAATTCGGATATGGTGGAGGATGTGGAGCTGTTCAAGTCGAGCATTCCCGTAGAATATGGCGGCAGAATAAGCAGTGTGCTGAAAGTGACCTCGAAGGAGGCTAATATGAAGAAATTTACTGGTTCGGCCAGCATTGGCGTGCTGACCAGTAAGGCGGACGTTGAGCTTCCTATTGTCAAGGACCATGTGTCGCTGCTGCTGAATGCCCGTACGACCTACAGCGACTGGATACTCAAGAAGCTGCCCGAGAAGAGCGGCTACAAAGACGGTACTGCCAATTTCTACGATTTCGGTGGCGTGTTGACGTGGAAGCTCAATAGTATGCATCGCCTGAAGGTGTTCGGCTATTGGAGTAAAGATAAGTTCTCGTTCAGTTCGGACGAGAAATACGGCTATCAGAACCGTAATTTCTCGGCAGAGTGGCGTTCGCTGCTGAATGAGAAGGTCACCGCAACGGTTTCTGCCGGATTGGACCATTACGACTATTTCAACGAGGAAACGAACGTACCGTCGATGGCCGCCCGATTGAGTTTCGGCATCGATCAGTTGTGGGCAAAGCTGCATATCCGTCAGCGCCTGACGGAAAAGCAGGTTCTCTCGTATGGTCTCTCCGTGCAGCATTATAATGTGCAGGCTGGTGAGTATGAGCCTGTGGGTGAGGCCTCACGCATCAAGGCCGACCAGTTGCAGAAGGAAAAGGCTCTGGAGAGTGCTGCGTATATCGACTATGAGCGTTCGCTGACCGACAAGTTGTCAGTTTCTGCCGGTTTGCGCTATACGATGTTCAATGCGCTGGGTCCTCGCGACGTGAATTATTATGCTGACGGGGAGCTTCCCTCAGAGCGTAACTTGGTGGAGACGCGCCACGAGTCAGGTGTCATCAAGACCTATCATGCCCCAGAGATTCGCCTGTCGGCCCGTTATTCCCTGCAGGAGAACCTGTCGCTGAAGGCTGGTTTCAACACCATGCACCAGTATATCCATAAGGTGTCGAATACGTCTATCATGTCGCCTACGGATATCTGGAAGCTGTCCGACCTGAACATTAAGCCCCAGAGCGGTTGGCAGGTGGCTACTGGTATTTATTATGAAACGGCCCGCAAGGAATACGAGCTCTCGGCAGAGGTCTACTACAAGCATATCAGCGATTATCTGAATTACCGCAATTCCGCTGTTCTGCTGATGAACCACCACCTTGAGACCGACGTCATCTCGACCAAGGGCAAGGCCTATGGCATAGAACTTCAGGCAAAGAAACCTTTTGGCAAGTTGAACGGATGGGTCAGCTACACCTTCTCGCGTGCTTTGCTCCGTCAGGACGACGCCAGGGTGAAGATGCCCCTGAACAATGGTGACTGGTATCCTGCGGAATACGACCGGCCTCACGAGGTGAAGGCGGTGCTGAACTTGAAGTTCACCGAGCGCTACAGCTTCTCGAGCAACTTCAACTATGCCACAGGTCGTCCGACGACGTTGCCTGCCGGTAAATACTACGACTCGTATCACCAGCGATACATGCCGTACTATTCAGAGCGCAACACCTACCGCATTCCCGACTATATGCGTCTGGACCTGGCATTTAACATCGAGCCGACTCATAAACTGACCAGTTTCCTGCACACGTCGTTCTCGTTTGGTGTGTATAATGCCCTTGCCCGCAAGAATGCCTATAATGTCTATTACGTCTCCGAAGGCGAGAAAATACAAGGCTATAAGCTATCAGTGTTTGGCACTGCCATTCCTTATGTCTCAATTAATATGCGATTCAACTAAGATATGATGAAACTGAGAAAAACGCTATATTTCGTCCTATGCTTCATGGTAAGCGTATGTACATTGTCGGGTTGTATTGAAGAATACGAGGCTGACATTTCGGCTGATGATTCCAATCTGCTCGTTGTTGAGGGTGCGATATGTTCCAAGCAGAACCGGTTCTACCTGTCGCGCACGCAGGCCATCAATTCTCCCTATGTGCCAAAAGTGGTCAGCGAGGCAAAAGTCTTAGTACGTGGCAGTGACGGCTCTGAATATGCGGCGCAGTATGATGGTGAATACTACTCCTGCTGGATTGAGGCGCTTGCTTCGGATGTGGAGTATTACCTGCATATTGAGGTTGACGGCGAGGTCTATGAGTCAGAGCCCCAGAAGCCTATTCCTACCGAGAAGATAGCAGAAGTCAATGCCGTGCAGGATACGCCGGAAAGCAATATCGACGTGCTCGTCACTCCGGAAGCTCCCTTGAATCCGAATCAGGAGAACTACTATTCGTGGTCGTTCGATGAAACTTGGGAAGTGCATCCGGATTATACCACATACATTTATTTCGACCCACTCACATTGACGGCAGTCTACGATCCTTATCAGTTCCCTGAACGGGGCTGGCTGTATGCACGCGCCTCGTCAATCTTGGTCGGTGAAAGCCAGAATTATGAAGGGCACCACATCGAAAAGTTCAAACTGTACGACATCAGCCGAAGTAGTGAACGTATCTTTCACAAGTATAGCGGCTTGGTGCATCAGCGTGCCATTTCAAAGGACGAGTATGAGTATGAACTTGCCCGTCGTCAGGCCGTTTCCGAGATGGGAGGCTTGTTTACTCCGCAACCGTCGGCTCTGCCTACCAATATCCATTGCCTCACGTCGGGCAAGCATGTGATAGGTTATGTGGGATGCTCGTTGAATACGGCAGAATACAGGTTCTTCCTCCGTGCTCACGAACTGTCTATCGATCGTCCTTATCAAAAAGACTCCCGTACGTGGATCGACGACTGTAACGAGGCGACTTGTCTCCTCATGTTGGAAAGAGGCCTGTTCCTGTGCGAATGGAATGACGACCGAATGATTCCCGGTGGTACGTTACGAACGGCATGGGCTACCCAATATCAGCTTGATGTGAGATTAAGAGGTGCATCGGTAGAAGAACCTGAGTATTGGCATCTGAACGAAAGCATAAGTTATTGATATGAAAAACAGAATATTGTCACTGATTGCTGCGATGGCGCTTTCTTTGGGCGCCTTTGCTGCGAGTGTTAAAACCGACCGTGCCTGGTATCTGGCCGGCGAGGCTATGACGGTCAGCGTGACTGCCGACGATGCCTTGATAGCTTACGCTGAACTGTGCGACACACGTGGTTTGGCGGCTGGCATTGCCGTCAGTCTGCAAGACGGAGTAGGCGAGGGGACGATGGAACTGCCCTCCGATTTGCATAGCGGATATTATGTGTTGTCAGTCTATACGCGCCACAACGCCCGTGTGGCTTACCAGCTTGTCGCTGTGGTCAATCCTCTTTATAAGAGCGTTGACGACGACATCGACTGGGTGTCGGGTGACAGTTGCTGGGTGGCAGCAGAAGGTAAAGCCGATTTAGTAAGCAAGAAAGACGTTGACGTGCGCGAGACGGAAGGTCATATCGTCATGGCCCGTGTCAAAAACGTGTATAATGGCCAGACTTTCAGCGCCAGTCAGATTTGTCCTTCCATCAGTATCGTGGGCAAGCAGATTCATTATTTTGAAGGACAGATGGTCGACGACTCCACCGCCGTATTCTACACTTTCGGCATTCATGGCAAGCAGCCGTTAGTGCTCTCTGCCATGTCGTTCACTGGCGAGAGTCTGCCCATCGAGATGATTACTCCCTTTGCCACATTGCTGCCGAAGCAGTTGCCGCATCTCGTGTTCCATTATGTTCGTGGCGAGGTGGAAGCCCGCTCCTTGGACATGCAGCGCCATCAGATAGCCATAGCTCCTGCCAAGCGTGAACTGCAGCTGGGTGTTATTGCTGACGATGCGGCAGAAGATGGCGTGCCTATGGATTATAGTGACGTCGTGCTGGGTACGAAACCCGATCTGACCTATAATCTCGACGAGTATCGTCAGTTCCTTACGATTCGCGAGGTGCTGTTGGAATATGTCAGTTGCGTTACGAAAAGGAAAATCAATGGTGTGCAACAGCTGATTGTCCGCAAAGAGCAGGCGCTCTACGATAATACGTTGCCAACGCTGGTGCTGATTGACGGCATGCCGGTATTCGACGTCGAGCGACTGCTGAGCTATGACGCCCGCCGTATTCACCATATTAATATCTATACTGAGCAATACAACTTCGGTAATACCATCTATAACGGCATCCTGTCGTTTATCTCACGTTCCGGCCGGCTTACGAACTATCCCACCGAGCCTAACGTGCAGTATCTGGTGTACGTATTCCCTTGAATAAAAGCGTTTTACGATAAAAAGAAACAAAGCGATCATGAAAAAGATCTTTTTAGGACTACTAACGATTCTCGCAGTCTGCAGTTGTGGCGAGAACAAAAACAAAGAGCAGAAAGCTCCCGTCAGAGTGAAGACGCAAATCGTGTCGCCGGCTTTTGCTGACGGTGCCCAGACGTATGTGGGTATAATAGAGGAGCGCGAGGCTACTGCCGTCAGTTTTACGGGTATGGGAGTCGTCAAGCGTGTATTGGTAAACGAAGGCCAGGCTGTTGGGCGTGGTCAGCTGTTGGCTGAGATGGACGACACGCAGGCTCGTAACCTGCTCAGTGGCGCTGAGGCCCAGATGACGCAGGCCAATGACGCCCTCGAACGCTACCAGATGCTTCACGACAACGGCTCGCTGCCCGAGGTGCAGTGGGTAGAAATACAGAGTAAGGTGGCCCAGGCCAAGTCGCAATTGGAAGTGGCTAAGAAGAATCTGGCCGACTGTCGCCTGGTGGCTCCTGTCAGCGGTATTGTTGGCAAGAAGCTGGTGGGTGCCGGTGAGACCGCCATGCCCTCGCAGGCTGTAGTGACCATCCTCGACGTGAGTAGTGTGAAGGTCAAGGTTGGTGTTCCCGAAGGCGATATCAGTGCCATCCAGACGACTACTCCTTCGACCATCAGCGTCGAGGCTGCTGGTACGTCGGTGCAGGGCGGACGCATTGAGAAGGGTGTCGAGGCCGATGCCCTGACGCATACTTATGACGTAAGAATCAATGTGGCCAATGCCGGACGTAAACTGTTGCCTGGCATGGTGGCCAGCGTGCGGTTCCTGCAAGAAGGCTCGCAGAGTGTGGCCACCAAATCGCTGCCTATAACTGCCATCCAGAAGGCTTCCGATGGTTCACTGTTTGTATGGACCGTCAGTGGCGACAATACTGCCCATCGCACAAGGGTAAGCATCGGTGCTGCTTCGGGCAATAACGTGGCCATTACCGATGGGTTGAACATGGGCCAGCGCGTAGTCACCGAGGGCTATCAGAAACTGAGTGAAGGAACCCGTGTCGTTTACTAATTCGTTATACCGTTATTACGTTATACCGTTATTACGAAAATGATTATGAAAGAGAAAATGTCTTGGCTCCGCTGGCCGTTGGAGCATTACTCTATATCACTGCTCATCGTTGGCATCCTGTTTGTGCTGGGCATCTATGGCATGTACGTCATGCCCAAGGACGAGTTTCCGGCTTTTACCATCCGTCAGGGTGTGGTGATAGCCGCCTATCCTGGTGCTACCTCTGAGGAGATTGAGGAACAGGTGGCCCGTCCCCTGGAGCGATACCTTTTTACCTATGGTGAGGTAAACCGCCAGAAAACCACCACGACTTCGCAGAACGGTCTGTGTATCGTTATGGTTCGCCTGAACGACGAGGTGAACAACAAGGACGAGGTGTGGTCGAAAATCAAGCACGGCCTGAACCTGTTTAAGTCGTCGCTGCCCAGTGGCGTCGTTGCCCTGATAGCTAACGACGACTTCGGCAACACGTCGGCACTGCTTATTGCCATTGAGAGTCCTGAGCGCAGCTATCGCGAGCTGCAGACATATACCGACCAGTTGTCTGACCGCTTGCGCCGTATTCCCTCGGTGGCTAATGTGCGCATCTATGGTGAACAGAAGGAACAAATCTCGCTCTATGTGGATCGCCAACGGCTGCAGGCCTACGGCATCGGACAACAGATGTTTTTCAGCCGTCTGCAGGCACAGGGCATCACCACCATGAGTGGCAGCATCAGCGACGACGACCAGCAGGTGCCTATCCATGTGGAAGCTACGGAGAACAGTGTGGAGGAGATAGCCAATCAGATAATCTTCAGCGACCCCGTCAGTGGCAAGGTGGCCCGGGTACGTGATGTGGCCCGGGTGGTGCGCGAGTACGACAGTGCCGTGAGCTACATCGAACAGGACGGACACCCCTGTGTGCTGTTGTCCTTGGAGATGACGCCAGGCAACAACATCGTGCAATATGGCGAGGAAGTAGAAAGTGTGCTCAGCGGTTTTGCCGCTGAGGTACTGCCCGACGATGTGACCATCACCCGCATTGCCGACCAGCCGAAAGTGGTGGGAACCAGTGTTCGCGACTTCCTGCGCGACCTGATTATCTCGATGGTGATTATCATCCTCGTGATGATGGTGCTGTTCCCCTTGCGCTCTGCCATTGTGGCGGCTATCACCATTCCGCTGAGCACGTTCATCTCGGTGGCTATTATGTATATGATGGGCATCGAACTGAACATCGTCACCCTGGCAGCACTCATTGTCGTGTTGGGAATGGTGGTCGATAATGCCATTGTGGTTATCGACGGCTATCTGGAGTATCTGGGCAAGGACTTTGCCCCCAAGGAGGCGGCCATCATGTCTGCCAAGCAGTATTTCATGCCCATGATGCTCGCTACGCTTTGCATCTGTGTCATCTTCTTCCCCCTGCTGATTACCATGAAGGGTGCCTTCCACGATGCCCTCGAGGATTTCCCCATCACGATTACCATCAACCTCATGGTGTCGCTCTTCCTGGCTGTGACGGTGATACCGTTCTTGGAGGTGCTGATTATCAAACCTAATAATAGCATTTCCAGCAAGCCTAACCCCATCACTACCTGGGTGCAAAGCACTTACGACAAGGTGCTCGACGCTACCTTCCGCCACCCTTGGGCAACCATCGCGGGTGGTATCGGATTGGTGATGCTTTCCACGCTGATTGTCTTTGCACTGAAGATTCGTGTGTTCCCCTACGCCGACCGCGACCAGTTTGCCGTCGAGGTGTTCATGCCCGAAGGCAAGGGTATTGCTGAGACGCGCGTCATTGTCGATTCTTTGCGCCACGTGCTCCAGCAGGACGAGGACGTCGAGTGCATCACCTCGTTTGTGGGCTGTTCGTCGCCCCGTTTCATGGTGTGCTATGCCCCGCAGATGGCTGGTCGCAACTATGCGCAGTTCATCGTCAACACCACCTCGCAGGATGCTACGCTGAAGTTGCTGGCCAAGTACCAGCCCCAGTGGAGCGAGGCCTTCCCCGATGCCTATGTGCGCTTCAAGCGACTGGACTATCTGGAGGTGCCCGAACTGGAGTATCGCTTCTATGGCGAGAATCTCGACTCGCTGCACGTTGCTGCCGAGCGACTGATGGTGTACATGCGCCAGATGCCTGAACTAGAGTGGGTACATACTGATTTCCTGCAGCCCTTCCCGCTCATCAGCGTCGAGCTCGATCCTGTAGCCTCTGCACAACTCGGCATCACCCGCACCACAGCGGCACTTGCCCTGAGTGCGACGACCAGCGACCTGCGTGTAGGTCAGATTTGGGAGGGCGACTACGAATTGCCCATCGTTGTCAAGGACGATGCCGATATGACTTTCTCCGACATCGAGGACCTTGGCGTTACTTCGCCTGTCTCAATGGTTGCCGCAGGACTATCCTCTCACCACTCACCTCTCACCACTCACCTCTCAACTAATTCCACCGTTCCCCTTCGCTCTATTGCCAAAGTCAAACCCAAATGGAGCGAGAGCCGCATCATGCATCGTGGCGGTGAACGCTGCATCACGGTGACGGCGCAGTTTGCCAACGGTGTCTATGCTGCTCCTGTGGAGGCGCGTGTGGCCGACATCATGCAAAACGATATTGACATTCCTCAGGGTGTTCGCACTGAGGTGGGTGGCGAGATAGAATACGATGCCGAGGCACTGCCTCAGATTTTCGGCGGTGTGGCTATCGCTATGGTTATCATCTTCTTCTTCCTGTTGTTCAACTTCAAGAAGTATGGCATCACGATTGTTTGTATTGCGGCCTTGGGCTTGATGCTGCCTGGTGCGTTGATTGGTCTCGGACTGATGAACCGCACGCTCGGACTTACCTCCATCATGGGTGTCATCACGCTGATGGGAATGATTATGCGTAACGAGATTCTCATCTTCGAGCACGCCATCGATTTGATTAAGAAGTTCGCGCCCGACGGTTTCCCCGTCGGGGCAACGGAGGAGTACCGCCGCCAATACAACGAAGCTGTGCGTCAGGCAGCCTACGATGCCGGCAAACGTCGTATGGTACCTATTTTCCTCACCACTGCCACTACGGCAGTAGGTGTGGTGCCGATGATTATCGCACAGTCCAGCTTCTGGATGCCTGTCGGTGTCACCATCTTTGCAGGTGGTATCGGTTCGCTCATCATGGTGGTCACGATGATGCCCGTTATTTATTGGAAAGTAAGCACAAAGTAAGCCGTATGAAAAAGATATTATCCATCATACTTTGTTTGGTTTGCTGCGACTTTGTCGCAGCACAAACATACACGTTAGAGCAACTCAAAGACTCTGCCCTCCGCAACAACATCGCCATGCGCACGGCGCGGCTCAATATCGATGCCGCCCAGCAACAGCGCAAGGAGGCCTTTACCAACTATTTCCCCAACGTCAGTGGCACGGGTCTTTGGTTTAATGCCAACAAGGGTATGGCCAAGACAGAGATGAACCTCTCTGAGCAGATTACGCCAGAGTTAGGCATGGCTCTGGCCCAGTCGCTGCCCGCTGAGGCCCTTGCCGCCTTAGGCAGTCCTATCAGCATCTCAATGATGAAGAACGGAACCATTGGCAGTTTGACGGCTGTCCAACCGATCTTTGCCGGCGGACAGATCATCAATGGTAACAAACTCGCCAGGGTAGGCGAGGACGTCAGCCGACTCCAGCTGCAGCTCTCCGAGAACGATGTGCTGAAGCAGACCGAGCAATACTACTGGCAACTGGTATCCTTGCAGCAGAAGATGAAGACCATCGAGGCTGTCGAGGCCCTGTTGCAGGAAATCCATAAGGATGTCGACGTGGCCGTGCGTGCCGGTGTGGCTATGAAGAACGATTTATTGCAGGTGCAGCTTCGCCAGAACGACATTGAGAGTCAGAAGTTGAAGTTGCAGAATGGCATCTCGATTGTAGGCCTGCTCTTGTCGCAGCATTGTGGCTTGGGATGCGAGAGCCTGAGTGTCAGCATGCCTTCGACTACGGGTGCAGAACCGCTTACGATTGCTGTCTCAGGCGATGCAGCCCTGCCGTCATTGCCCGAATACCAACTGCTGCAAAAGCAGGTCGAAGCCACCAGGCTGCAGCGTAAGATGGAGGTGGGCAAGAATCTGCCGTCGCTGGGCGTTGGTGCGGGCTACAACTATCATAACCTGTTGGAAAACAATCATACGTTCGGCATGGTGTTCGCTACTGTCAGCGTACCCATTTCCGACTGGTGGGGCGGCTCGCACGCCATCAAGCGCAGCAAGATTCAGCAGCAGAAAGCCGAAGCACAGCTTGCCGACAATGCACAACTGCTGCAAATTCGTATGCAGAAGGCTTGGAACGATGTGCAGGAGACCTACGGACAGCTGGGCATTGCCCGTCGTAGCATCGAGCAGGCTGAAGAGAATCTGCGCCTGAACCGTAACTTCTATCGTGCCGGTACCTGTCGAATGTCCGATTTGCTCGAAGCACAGCTGCTCTATCAGCAGGCCTGCGACAAGCATACCGACGCCTATGCCGACTACCAGAACAAACTGCTGGAATATCGTCAGTCGGTGGGCATTAAATAGCGATTACCATTTGTCTTTGGTCTGAATGTCGTCGCCCCAGCGATGATCTTTGGGGAAGGGTTGCCCGCCCCAGGCCTTGACTTGTGTCCAAGGCTGCGGAGCATCCGTCCAGAAGGGGTGCGACGCCGGGAGTCCCAACGGCATGAAGGCCAGACTGGTCATATAGAGCGAGCCGTTGTTGGTATACCAGTCGGCGGTCTCGGGCTGCGACCCGCAGAAGCCAATGGTGAGATAGCCTGCGGTGTTGAAGTTCTGCTGCGTGTCGAACATGCGGTGCATCACCTTCGTCAGGGCGGCACGAACCTGTCCGTTGCTCAGGTCCTTGGGCAGCTTTTGGTACCACGCCATCAGGGCCAGCGGCTGCATGGCTGCCAGACGGTAGGGCGTAGAACGTCCGATGACAGGGAAGGTGCCTTCGGGCGAGATGAATCGCTCGAGGATGATGGCAAACTTCTGGGCGCGCTTTAAGGCACGGTCGTAGTATTTCTGATAGTCGAGTCGTGAATTGTATTTCGAGTCGACCATCGCCTGCAGGGTTTCCAGATACATGGCGTGAAACACGTAGCTCGAATAATAGTCGAAGGCAAACACGGGGCCGTCGGCATACCATCCGTCACCCACATACCACTCTTCCACCTTGCGGCAGGCGGTGTTCACGCGGAACTCGTCGAACGGAGCCTTGGCCTTTGCCAGCAGACTCTCGATGGTCGACGAGAAGAGGAACCAGTTGGTGTAGGGCGGGTCAATCTTGCGCATGCCCTGGAACTCCTTGATGTAACGCTGTTTGGTCACCTCGTCCAACGGCTCCCACAGCACGTCCCAGGCACGCAGGAACGATTCGGCAATGTAGGCCGCATCCACCAGGTTCTGTCCCGCCTTGCCCCAACAGAGGTAGTCGGGCGATTCCGGGTCGACGGAGTTCTTGTAGGCTGCCAATGCCCACTGGCGCAGCTGGCGGCGCTGCTGTCCTTCGGCAGTGTCGTCGTCGGGCAGTGTAAGCCAGGGGGCTATGCCTGCCATCAGTCGTCCGAAGGTTTCCATATAGACTACCGAGCGGTCGCGGTTGTCGAACGAGGGCGAGAACTCGGTCTTCATGTTCTTCTGCAGTTCGCCCTTGGCCATATTCTCCAGCACGGGCTGTGCCATCTTCCAGGCCAGCGCACACCAGTATTCACGATCGGTTCGCTGTGTCGTCTGCAGATAACGGTAGTATTCGCAGGCAGCCAGCAGGAAGGCACCTACGCCAAAGTTAGCCTCGTTGTTCGTATCAACCCGCTGTCCGGGAATGGCCCGTTCGCCAATGGGCTGCACGTAGCCCACCTTGCCATCAGGCTGCAGGGCAATGGTGGTCAGGTATTGCCACGCTTTCTCTATCGTGGGGGCGTATTCCTGTAGCGGCAGATAGCCGTTGTTGACGCCCCAAAGCAGACCATAGCAGAAAAATGCCGTTCCGCTGGTTTCGTAGCCGGGAGCCTGTTCCGGGTCCATCATCGAGCGTGTCCAGTGGCCCTCGGGCTGCTGCAGCTGCTTGACGGCACTGGCCAGTCGCACGAATTTCTCGGCAAAGAACGGCTGATGCCTGTAGCTTGTCGGCATGTCCTGCAGCACCTTGGCCAATCCTGCCAACACCCATCCGTCGCCACGAGCCCAGAAGTCCTTCTTGCCGTTGGCCGTCTTGTGTTGGGGGTACACATATTTGCCGTCACGGAAGTAAAGGCCCGTCTCCTGGTCGAGCATGATGCTGTCGCTATAGCAGATGTTCTCGTAGAGCTTGTCCAGATACTTCTCGTCGCCCGTCAGACGGTACATCTTCGTCATCACCGGCATCACCATATAGAGTGCATCGGCCCACCACCAGTAGTCGTTGACCTTCGAGTCGGCCACGTAGCCCATCACCTCTTTGGCCCGCGCCACTCTCACCTCTTTCCTCTTTCCTCTCACCTCTAAATTATACAAGTCGATATACGTCTGGAAACAAATTTGCCAGTCGCCAAACAGCACATAGTCCTGCCCTTCGCCATATTGCTTGTATTTCCACTTTTGCTGATTGCGCTCCGTAGCACCCATCCACTGATTGTGGTTGGACCACCGCGTGCTGTAGTCCAGCATCTCGTTGTCTTTCAGCAGCTTGTAAACCTCCATATTGCCCGTATGGTACGCTGCATTGTCCCAGAAAGCCCTCACCTCGGCAGGGTGGTTCGCCTGCCAGTAGCTGTTCACTTTCCGAATCATTTCCTTCACATCCTCGCCCGTCCATGGCTTTGCCTGCAACGTCAGAACCGAGAACACACAGATAGTAGTAAGTAGTTTTCTCATATTGTCCATTTGTCTGCAAAGGTAGCGCAAAACAATCTAAAAACCAAAAGAAAACTCAAAAAAGATTGCACTGTGGCGCTTTATTCTTTCCCTAAATTCAGTCTGATTCCTATTTGCAGCGTCCAGTTGAAGGGCTGGTCCTTGAAGAAATTCTTTACCTTGCTGTTGTTCTTTAGATAATAGCGCACACCGGGTTCTGCATAGATGCCTACTAGGGGCACGATGTCGTATTCCACACCTAAACTTCCCCCCAGCGACCATTGCGGATGGTCGTATCGGGTCTGTACGTCGACACCTTCTATATTCGTTTTAGCGTTGAAATTCCAGTCAATCTGTGCACCTGCCGAGGCGTAGGCCTTCCAGCCCTTGCCTTTCCATACGCTATACTGCACGTTGAGGGGGACACCCACGTAGTCGAGATGCTGTTCGGTAGTGACGGGGGTGTAGCTGAGGACGTTGACAAACTGAGAGTTCAGTCGCGTATAGACGAGTCCTGTGCTCAGTGTCCAGTGCGACGTCAGGGGATAGCTGAGGGTGAGACCAAAGCTGATGGGGTGCGAGTGATGCTGGCGTTCCTCGTAGCCTACCAACCAGATTGGCTCGTCGCTGGTACTGCTGCGTGTGGGCAGATAATCGCTGAAGTCGAAACGGCTGGCCATCTCCGGACTCATTTGAACACCATTCGTCCTTCGATACGCCATCAGTCCGTTATTAGCCATCAGGCCTATGCTCATCGTCTTGCGTTTTCTGGCAGTCGGGGAGACGGGAGAGTCCTGAAGGGTAGGGTGAGGGGCCAAATCCTTTTGGGGCTGCTCTTGTTTCGGCAGCTCTTGCTGAGCCACTTCTTCTTGAGGCAGTCCTTGCTGAGCAACTTCCTGCTGAACCACTTCTTGCTGAACCTGTTCCTGTTGAGGCTGCTGTTTCAGAGTCATCGCTTTGCTCAGTTCCTCTCGTTTTTTCTCAAATTGTTCGTTAGCCGTTTTAGCAAGTTGCTCGTTAGTTGTTTTAACAAGCTGTTTGTCGTCCGTTTTTGCCAATTGTTTGCTGGGCGGTTGCTGACTTGGCCATAACCACCAGCCTATCCCGAATAGCAGTGCGATGAGGGCTGCAACACTTGCCCAGCGTTGCCACATGTTCACTACGACGTTGCGCTGCTGGGGCAGGCGTTGCTCAATATCGGCCCACAGTCCTTCCGGAGCTCGTAGCTCGTAGTCGGCCAGTTGCTCGCGGAGTTGTTCTGTCCAGTCTTTCTTCGTCATAGCTTGTTATTCTTTAGATAGTTGTTGATGCGTTTGGCGAGCTCCTTTTTGGCTCTTGCGTATTGCGAGGTAGAGGTTCCGGGCGCTATGCCCAACAGACGGGCTATTTCTTTGTGCGGCAGTTGCTCGAACACATACAGGTTGAGCACCATCCTATAGCCTGGGGGCAACTGGCTGATGAGTCGCCAGAGCACGTCAGGCGGCACGCGCCCTATGTCAGGCTCTTCTTCTTCAGGCTCATCAGGCAGAAGGTCTGTCGTTTGCAGGCGTTCATGACGTTTGACGTAGTCGACGGCCTGATGTACGACGATGCTGGTGACCCACGCCTTGAGCGACCCTTCGCCCTGATAGTTAAAGTGGTCCAGCGAGGTGAGTATCTTGACAAACGAGTCCTGCACAACGTCGCGGGCGTCTTCCTGATTAGCCACATACCGTAATGCAATGGCCATAGTCCGTCCCGCAAAGCGTTCGTAGAGGCGACGCTTAGCCTCCCGTTCTCCGCCACGTATTGCCTTTAGCAGTTGCAGCTCAGTTTCCAAGGTCTCTTAATGAAGTCGTTTCGTACTAACAAGCAACATCGTCAGCGCTGGCTCGAAGGTGTGGGTAGCGGTAACGTAGTATCTACCTCGTGTCCTTTCACAATAAACGCTATTTACCGTCCATTTTATCATCCATTGGTCAGAATCTCGATTGTAGGTGGCATCAATCTGATAGTCGATTACTACAACATATTCGACTGTGCCAAAAAAGATACCATAGGCATCCATTTTATTATTCTTGCTGTTGATATAGTTTGTCTTATCAGAAAATCCCAAAGTCTCATTTCTTGAAAAGAATGGGGTGTGATCAGTAACGGCTTCCCCCAGTTCGGGTGTTTCAACAGACTGTTGCCGAAGCTCTTTTTCCAGGAGGTCCTTAAGTAACACGTCGTTTGGCATATGGTCTATTTCAAATATCCCGTACGACTCACCGCTGCGAAACACGAATTTCGTTTGGTCTACAAACTGTCCGTCAACCACCCAGTTCGCTTCATAAGTGACAATGGACGGTGACCGATCAGATTGTATGCTTAAGTTATATACTTCTTCCTCTTTAGTACAAGCAGTTAACAAACAGATGGCCAAACCTGCCATCAGGAAATGTGTAAGCGTCCTTCGTTTCATTTCGTTTTTTTTATGATTGTTTGATACCCCCGTCATGATGGTGGCTAAAGGTTTATCTCCACAACATTGCTGTCCTTGAAGGATATTTCGCCTAGCACCCTTCCGTCCAACGTAAGCAGGAAAGTGTCGCCCTCCACGTCGTACAGCGTAAAATAGATATTCACCCAGCAGAGACATTGAGCAGCCAGACCACCTTGATTATTCTTTTTCTCGCGTACGTTGATGTCCAGTTTTTGTCCAGTCTGTTGACAGTCCACATACAGGTCACCATGCGAACAAAGTATGCTGTAGTTTGTGAACTCACCTGAGATGGTATTGCCCTGGCGAGTCAGTTTGATAGCCAGACGGGGAATCTCCTCCCCCTCGCCAGAATCTGCCTGCGTGGAACGCGTTGACGAAGAAGAACATTCCGTGTTGTGCACGTTTCCTACCGACACCCCGCTTTCTGCTGTTGAGCATCCAGCCATCAGAATCATTGCCAATAAAGGCAAAAATAAAGTTTTCTTTTTCATATTGCTTGCAAATTTAATCATTTCCTACATTATTAAATTTAATAGGACAATCTGCTTTGAATACTTGCTCGGTGTATTTTGATGATTGGTTGTTTCCCTTGTAAACTGCTGCGGCGTAGTCTCTTGTGTGTTCGATGATCAGCGGCATAGTCAGACTCAGGGTTATACTGTCATATTTCTCTTCAGGATATGTTTGGAACTGCAACGAATATTTAGGCTGGAGCCACACTCCTACTGGAAAACACTCACTCATCAGCGTCGGCTGATCATCGAAGAAAGTATAACGCAACTCTGGATTCTCGACACCTACGGGCATACAGCCGCTATTTCCATTGATGACAAAGTGCTTGGCAAGGTTTGTACCAGACGTTTCTCCGAAGAGTGTCTTGTCACAAGTAATGGTAACTTCACCATTAGTGTAGGCTGTGAACAATTCCGGCCAGCCCCATAAATGTTTGGTGTCATGATTTCTACTCGCTTCACGAAAGAAATCCGATGCCTTATACTGTTTATAAGCCTCAAGAATGAACGACGACTTCTCATTGAAATAGTTTTTTTCCAAAGTTGATATGGCCGACATCTCTTCAATATTATCAGTCGTATATGTCCATTTTTCGTCGTGAAGCATTATACAAAGCGATGACATTTCTGAATAGTCATTGAGTGTCTTGACCTTCGGATAATAGTTGAACCACGCGTCATACATAGGTTCGTCTTTCAGACAGTAAAGACCGACCTTCGAAATTCTCCCACCATCTAAGAGAACCCCCTCACCATTAGGCTCAGGTCTAGGCGTAACGGGCTCTGAGTTGTCATCACTGCTACAGGCTCCCAGTCCCATGGCCGTCATCAGGGCGACGGCTACCCATAATACATTCTTCTTCATCGTGCTTGCAAATTTAATCATTTTCTACATCATTAAACTTAAAAAATGAAGAAATGCTGCACGCACAAACGTTAAATGATGTTATTTCGTCCCCTGGTCAAAAATGTTAAATGATAGCCACCAGAGTAGTCAGGCTCAGCCCAAGCGACTTCTTCGAGTTTGCCGATTTCCTCTACTAGCATCAGTAAGTCATTGGAATTGTTGACATTACTCTCAAATATCGTGAGGCCTGATATAATCTGACTATTAGGATTATATGTCAGTTTATCCTTATATTTCTCTATTATAGCAGATACATCACCGCCATTTTTCATTTTTACCACTATTCTTGGTAGAATGAAAATCGGATAACTGTCTGTTTTCATCTCGTCGGTACGATAGCTGTTTGAGACATAGAATAACGGACTCTCAAAGTAAAGCTTTGAGGAAACGAACCAGACAGAATCATTTCTCGGGGATATTTGTTCTATTATCGCTTTTTCTGTATCGGCAAGTTCTTTGAGAGCCGCCTTGCCCTCATCATTGTGGGTGACAACCATCAAAGAGTATGGGGGTGTATCGTTCGGATGAAAACGAATGAAAGAGTCTCCATTCCAATAACCTCGAGTCTCACTGGCATAAGGTAGCGAGGAATAGAAGACGACGTCAGCATGGGTGCTCACCGGTGTTATACTCGATTCCTCATTGTCTGAATCACAACTCACGATAAACCCTGTTACAAGGATTAGCGAAACCACAAAAAAAGATAATTTGAAATGCTTTTTCATACTGTTCTTTTTAATTATGTTATTAATCATATTTAATCAGAGGGGCGCCCACTTGTTCACTATTTGATATTGAACCTCAAACCTAAGTTCAGGTTGAAGCTGAAGGGCTTGTCTTGATAGTAGGTGCGGACGTCGCTGCCGTTATCGAAGTAATGGCCCAAACCGGGTTCTGCGTAGATACTAAATTGATTGGTAAGATTAAACTCTGCGCCTATACCTCCATTGACGGAGAACTGCAAGGGATGAATGCTGATGCTTTCACTTTGTTCCTTTCCCTTAGCTGTCGTGTAAAGACTGCCTTTTACCATTTTTTCAACCATAGCACCCGCTGAGACGTAGAAATTGACATAGCGACTTCCCCACAGCAGGTAATTGGCATTGACGGGGATACCCACATACGATAGTGTCTGCTCTGCTTCCTGCCCACTCCTCCACTTAAGGTCAGAGCGAAGACGGGTATATGCCAAGCCGCTTTCTATGCTCCATCTGTCGTTGAGGCGATAGCGTAGGGACAGTCCAAGGCGGACGGGCTGATGATGCGTCAAATTTGTTGAGTTGTTATTATAATATTGAGTCTGGCCAGTCGGTTGGGATTCCTCGTGATTATTTGAAAAATCAATAGGATAGCCATTGTCACGTATAGAACTGTTACTACCAGCTAAGCCATTCGAAAGATAGACCTTAGCCATCAGACGACTGCCAGCAGGCGTTTGCTGACGGATGACGGAAGGCTCGTCCAATGTCTGGCGCTTGGGAGTCTCAACTACCGAATGGGTATGACGGGGCTCTTGGGATTCACGCGTTTCCTGAGGTTGCATTTCTTGAGGCTGAGGGGTAGGGGGCTCTTCTTGAACATCAACGGCTTTCGCTGTAGTCTGGTGAGTCTTTGCCTTCACAACTACAGGCTCAACTTTTGCCTGTAGAGACTCCTGATGATGGGGAGGGTTCTCTCTTTGAGAGTGTGGCGTTGCGAATTGCGTGATGCCATTTGCTGAAGAAACAGGATTGTCAAAACCGTCCCCGCGAGAGAGTTCTTCGTGATTTCGATCCAAAGCCAGATAACCCGCTGTGGCAACAACCAACACCGCAACTGCTGCTGCTATCCGGCGCATCCACATCGGTACGGCTTTGACCTTCGGTCGAACCACCTCACGCTCGGAAGAGCTGATGCAAGCATCGTTCTTCTCTCTCTTAATCGGTGCTTTGGCTTTAGGCTTGTTGCTGGCCAACGCCTTGTCTATTTTCTCCCACGACACCTCAGGGGCAGACTTCCGGTAGTCTGCCAGCTTCTCTTGCATCTGTTGTCTCCATTGTTCTTTCATCGTGTGAAACGTGTTTGGTTATACTGTCTGATCATTTTCGCAAGCAGGTTCTTGGCCCTGCTGAGTTGAGAGGCTGAGGACTTTTCCTTGATGCCGAGTAGTGAGGCTATCTCCTGATGGCTTTTGTTTTCGAAGACATAGAGGTTGAACACCGTTCGATAACCTGTAGGCAACTGGCTCACCATTCGGTGGATTTCCTCTGGCGGAACGTCGCTGATGGGTGGATCGACGTCTTCTGGCTCCTCTGCCACCTCTTGGTCCAACAGCAACAATTCGTGACGTTTTACGTCTCTTAGGAATCTTAACGATTCATTGACGACGATTCTTGTGGCCCACGCCTTCAGCGATCCTGCCCCGCGATAAGTAAAGTCTGAGATATGGGTAATGATGTGTATGAGCGACTCTTGGAACACGTCCTTCATGTCGTCCTCATCAGTGATGTAGCGTGAACAAACACCTGCCATCTGCTCTGCATAGAGGGTATAGAACTCGCGCATCGCCCCGTTGTCACCGTTGCGAAGCCGCTCTGCCAAGCGTTGTTCGTCAATGTTCAAAGTTCAAAGTTCAATGTTCAACGTTGACCTTCGGTCGAGCCTGCTCACGCTCGGCATAACCCAAGCATGCTTGGTTCTGCTCTCGCTCAATCGCAGCCTTCAACGTTCAACGTTCAATCTCCCATATATTGTCCGATAAAGAAGATGGCTCCAGTGGACTTCTCGCTGATGACATAGAGGAACGGGCGAGTGGCGTGGAATTCGACATGCTGGGGTTCACCGGGGTCTAATGCCGTCATCTTTATACCAATCACGGTAACAGCGGCAGCCTCGGTACCTTCCTCGTTGAGTTTAATCTTGGCCACCTGCTTCATCAGGTCGATGCAGGTGGGAACATTGCAGAAGTCAGGGAACTCCGCAGCTGGGGTGAAAGCCTTTGGCATGCCCAATGCCGACATGATCGTTGTAAGATTGATATTCGACTCCGACTCGAAGCTAGGCAGTTTCACATCGACGATAGCATTGCCCATCCATTGGTATTGCAGCCAAGTCTCGGCAGTGAGCGTCGGCAGCACATCACTGACGGTCTTGCCCTCCTTGGGTAACAAGATAGTCATCGAGTAGGCGTTATTACCGTATGGCAATCGAAGTGCCTGACAATCGTCCGTCTCCGTGTAGTTGAATTCGTGCTCCTGATGCATCATGGGTACCTGTGTATCACCGTTGTATCCATGGAAGAGCTCATTCTTCGTGTTACCCTTATCGAACTTCTCGGCCCAGGCACCTTTGAAATAGAGGGCATTGAGCAGATAGCTGACAGCATTAGGGTCGAACTCGTCTCCCGTGAGCACCTCGGGAATCATGCCTTCTGTATGGTCGCTGCCCCACTTGTTGATGACGCCGAGCGTCTTGCCGTCGTGAAAATCGCGCGTCTCAGGTGTTGCATCGTAGAAGGTCTTCGCCTTACTGATGAAGTCCGGCTTCAACTCGTAGCCTTTGTTCATGTAGATGTTGTTGGCTATCATCACCTTCGTCAGCTTGTCCAGCTTAGGGGCTTCCGCCAGCATCTTCTGGCAGAAGGCGTTGATACCGTCAGCACCCGTCTCGCCAAAGCCCAGCACCTTGTTGATCTCAGCCTGCGTCTCGCCAGCAGCCCCATTGTTCAGCATGCCCAGCGCATAGGTGATGCTGATGGGCGATACTATTTCACTCTTCTGCGAGGTCA
>JAEEGF010313246.1_pt1 | contig 25222 bp, 17 predicted proteins | sample 9134171 | NCBI WGS metagenome assembly JAEEGF01 (sample SAMN16246542, study PRJNA631951) | gut metagenome | biome: gut microbiome; feature: rumen; material: AP-attached | host: Bos | place: Iran: Karaj | collected 2018-10 | reverse complement strand
CACCGGATCGCTCTGTGCATGTCTCACATGCCCAATCCACTAATCCTGGTCTCATATATTTCCATATTCCCCATGTGCTGTCAAGGCCGTCACTATGACATGTTGGGTCTTGAGGAGTATTATAGTTGTTACCACGATAGTACCAAACTGTCCCGCTGTAACTTCTGTTAGGACAATAAGGTTGGTTTTTTTTCCAATGGTTGTAGACATTGAACCCCGAATGGCTTATTCCAACATAAAAACGTACGTCTGCAGACATCGGTATTGGGTCTGTGAAATAAAACTCATAGAATGGAATAGTGACTGTGTCATTTAGACCATCCGTTGAAATAAACCTGAAATCAGCGTACGATACCGGCGGCTGCTCAATAAAGCAGAACAGCTGCGCAACTACAGTATCCAAAGTATAGCACAGGTTAACTGTGTCCACACGCCTGTCCTGTAGCATATACACCCAGAGATAGGGGAACCGTTCCACGTCTCTTACGGCCACTGCCACGCCATAAACCAATATCTCGTGATCTGGACGGTATGCTGTGCCAAAAAATGAGTCATATACTCTTTGTCCATACATGTAATCTGACATCTCTACACCCTCCTGCGTTGGAGGAGGGGTGAACATGTACCCCGGCGAGCCTGCCGGAATAACAGGTCGCTGCGCAGATACCTGCCATCCTGCTAACAATACAAAAGAAAACAATATCAACCTTTTCATATTACATTTGTTTTAAATTATCAACTATTTTACCATGCACTGGGAAGGAATCGTTGAAAGCACCTGTACAGTGTCTTTTATATCTATTTACGCCTCTTCCCGAAAACACAAATACAATTACAATTAATTGTAATACAAATCTTTTTGCAAATAAAAATAATTTTTCCATGGTAATGTTTCTTTTACAAATATACACAATTATTTGAAACTACAAAAAAAATAAAAAAAAGGGGCAAATGTATCAGAACGGACAGTATAGGTGGTTACAACAGCTTTGAAAATGAATGTAAAAGTGACACACCCGTCCTGGAATTCACACCTTTCCGCCAACCTCGCATCGTACCTATCTACTTTCATTTTTCCATTGAATTGGGAAAAGGAAGATTAATTGAGTGTTAAATAACGTGTAAGAATCGGAGGAAGAAGGACGATACACCAGCCGGAAAAGTTTTTTACTGCGGCGATGAGAATATGTCGGATTTTTGGTGTATTTTTGCAGAAAAATACAAACATTGTAGAGAATGAGAAAAAGTCTTGTGTTGCTGTGTATTATGGCACTGATTGGCATATCCGTGGCTCAGGGTCAGGTGCGTGGAATGAAACGGTCGGCACGGAAAACCCAGCCAAGCAGTAGCGTATCGAAGAAAAACAGCCCCCGGATGGCCACCGCGTGGGTGGATTCGATGATGAAAGACATGTCCCTGCGCCAGAAGGTGGCGCAGCTAATGGTGATACGTGTGCCGCTGAACCTGGAGGGTCAGAAACAGAGCGAGTTCGAGCAGCTTCTGCGCGAAACCGAGGTAGGCGGCGTGTGCTTCTTTGTGGGCACCGCTGACAAGACCCTTCCGCTCATCAAGCGTTTCCAAAGCCTCAGCCAGGTGCCGCTGCTGGTATGCATCGACGCTGAATGGGGTCTCGGCATGCGGCTGAAAGACTGCTACGCCTTCCCGCTCAACGGTGACTGGGGCACGCTGCCGCGCGAAATGGACACCCTGCTCTACGACATGGGACGCGAAATCGGTGCCCAATGCCGCAACATGGGCATACACGTCAACTTCGCCCCCGTAGTGGACATCAACAGCAACCCCAACAACCCCGTCATCGGTCCCCGCTCGTTCAGCGACGACCCCGTCCGCGTGGCCGAACTGGGCATACAATACATGAAAGGGCTGCAGAGCCAGGGCGTCATGGCTGTCGCCAAGCATTTCCCCGGCCACGGTGACACCGAGACCGACAGTCACTTCGACCTCCCCGTCATCAACCACACCAAGGAATACATGGACACCGTGGACCTCTACCCGTTCAAACGGCTCATCGATGCCGGTGTGGAAGGAGTCATGACCGCCCACCTGCAGGTGAATGCATACGAGAAGAAAGCCAACTGCCCGTCGTCGCTCTCAAGTGTCATTGTGAACGACCTGCTGCGGAACAAAATGGGGTTTAGAGGCCTCGTCATCACCGACGGACTCGACATGAAAGGGGTCACCAAATACTATAAAGACGGACAGGAGTCTCTTGCCGCCCTCATGGCCGGAAGCGACATCCTCCTGCTACCCCCCGATGTGCCCATGGCCATCAACGCCATCTGCTCCGCCGCCGAGAACGACAAAGAGCTGCAGCGTCTAGTCGACATGCGCTGCCGCCGCGTGCTGCGCGCCAAATACTACCACGGCTGCGCCGACCTGCAGCCCGACAAATGGCATGTGCCCGGCCTCTCCGACAGCCTGCGCTGCGATTCCATCGTCAAAGCCCTCAGTTTCGTCACCCAAAGCCGCATCGACAGCATCGTCAACGACGGCATAGCCAAAGGCGCCTATCCCGGCTGCCAGGTGCTGGCCATGCAGAACGGACGCATCCTCTTCCGCAAAGCCTTCGGCCACCAGACCTACGACAGCCTGTCGCCCGCCGTCACCATGAGCACACTCTACGACCTCGCCTCCGTCACCAAGATGGTCTCCACCACGCTGGCCATGATGAAACTCGTGGAAACGGGCAAAGTGAAACTGAGCGACCCGCTCAGCCGCTACCTCCCCTACCTCAAGCACACCGACAAAGAGCGCATAACCATCATGCAGGCCATGAGCCACATCGCCCGCTTGAAATCATTCGACACCTACTGGAAAAAAGCCTCTGCCACCGACGACCCGCTGGGCAGCGTCATCGAGCAAGTGACCGCCACACCCCTGCTGGCCAAGACGGAGTACGTCTACAGCGACCTGGGCTTCATCCTCCTGGGACAGCTGGTGCAGCAGGTCAGCGGACAGCGGCTCGACATCTTTGTCGAGCGCCACTTCTACTCACCCATGGGGCTGCGCCACACCTTCTACAACCCCACTGAGCACGGCATCGACAGCAACATGATAGCACCCACCGAACTCGACCAACACTACCGTCACCGTCTCGTGCGCGGTGTGGTGCACGACGAGAACGCCTACGCCATGGGCGGCATCTCCGGCCATGCAGGGGTGTTCAGCACCGCCGACGACGTGGCCAAGATACTGCAGATGCTGCTCGACGGCGGCGTGTACAAAGGCAAACGCTATCTCAAAGCCGAGACCATCGACATGTTCAACCAGCGCCACTACGCCATGCTGGGCTGCCGTCGCGGACTGGGCTTCGACAAGCCCCTGCTGCACGGCTCCGGAGGCAGCGCATGCGACGAGGCCTCGCAGAACAGCTACGGACACACGGGCTTCACCGGTACCATGGTGTGGGTTGACCCCGATTGCGGGCTCATCTACGTCTTCCTCTCCAACCGGGTATATCCCAAGGCAAACCCCAACAAACTGGCCCAGATGAACATCCGCACACAGATACAGAGCGAGCTCTACAAAGGGCTAAAAGCCAAGCCCAGCACCGCCGGCACAGCCAAGTTCGGAAACTGAAAAGTTGAAAGTTGAGAGTTGAAAGTTGAGAGTTATCCAGGTGCGGCAGCAACTTTCAACTCTCAACTTTCAACTTACTTCATTCCTCGGGCGGTCTTTATCTGCTCGTAGGCCTCGTTTATCTCGCGGAACTGAGCCTCGGCGTTCTTCTTCACCTCCTCGCCCATACCTTCCACCTTATCGGGATGGTACTTCATTGCCAGCCGTCGGTAGGCCTTCTTCACCTCCTCGTCGGTGGCGGAGCTGGAAAGACCCAACACCTTGTAGGGGTCTTTGCGGGTGGAACCAGTGGAACCATAACTGCGCGAACCGCCGTAACTGCCACCGCTGTGGCCGCTGCCGCTCGTGCCGCCGCTGTTGAAACGGGAATTGACATGCCGCGTGAACATCGACACATAGTCGCGGCTGTTGATGCCCAGCCGCCCGGCAATGACGCGGATAACCGTGTTCTCTTCGGGGAAATAGGAGTTGTCGGCCACTGCCAGCGCAAAGAGAAAGTCCATCATGTGATAGCGCGTGTTGTAGTCGGTGTTCTCCTTTATCTGCTGGCACACCGCGTCCACATCGATATAAGTCTCCGGCTTCACCAAGTCGCGCAGCATGCCCAGCAGGGCCTTGCCCTTCTCCTCGGTATAGTTCTTGCGGAGAAACTGCTTCACATAGTCCAGCTCCTCCCGCCTCACATTGCCGTCTGCCTTCATCACGGCGGCAATCAGCACCAGCAGGGCCACGTCGATGTCGTCCTGCGTACCCGTATTGTGGAAACGGCTATGGCTGCTGCCCCGCGGCACCCCGTTGTCCATGCGGTAGCTGCCGTCGCCCAGGCGGCCTTGCGACTGGCCGATGCCCTCTATCGTGCGTCCAATAAAATAGCCCAGCAGCGCCCCGATGGGGCCGCCTGTAGCCCAGCCTAAGCTGGTCAATATCCATTTTGCTACACCCATAGTCTGAAATTATTGAATGATTAGTTTTGAAACCACGCCCGGGTGCGTGGAGAGAGTGACGAAATAAACCCCTGCCGGAAGACCTCCGACATCAAGCCGGCACCTGCCGCCCGTAGCCTGCCGCCTCATCACCTCGTGCCCCACGGCGTCACGCACGGCCACATGGCAGTCTCCCCCCGCAGGAAAGCCCTGCGGCAACTCAACCGTGACCGACGAATTAGCCGGGTTGGGATACAGGCGGAAGTTCTCCATAACCGTCTCCGAAGTTGCCGGGTCATCAACTCCCTCCTCCAAAAACTCAACGGAGAAGTTACACACATTGCCACTCATCACAATGTTGTATATCCGGAAGGAACGCTCTGGCGTGCCGTCGGCGGTATAAGGATGTGGGTCTGTGTTGGGACCGAACTCCGTTCGGCCTTCCTCTGGGTTGAAAATAGATAACTCAGGGAAACCGTTCACCGTGTCCGAGTCGCTACCCGGACGGAAAACCCAATACGTATTGGGTACACTTGGATAGTCAAAGAAAGCATTGCCGCAGTGTTGAATATCCATTCTCACCGTATCCATCCAACGGCCAATCACCAGTCCGCTGGCCGGCAGGTCAGTCTCGTACATGCTTCCCTTGTCACGACACTCAATAGTGTACCACTGATTTGTGTCATGAGCCGACTTGATATAATACAACTGAGGCACCACATCGACGTCATAAAAAGTCGTTGAATAGTAAATCGAATAAGTTCCATTTTGCTTTATCTGCGTTGGAGTCATGCCGAGGTGCAGGATTTTATGCTTATAGATATACGAAGGCTGGCACATGCGGCTCGACCCCATCAAATCGTATGGCACAGGCGTCACCCCCTTGTAATGATTATAGTGGTAAAGGTCGGGCAACCCTAACGAATGGCACATCTCGTGGCAGAAAGTCTTATAATTGAACGTCGAGCCGGAACCCTCGAACCCCATATTGAAAGCATTGACACGCTTGCCGTTGATGGTCACCGTGTAGCCCACCGAGTCGTGCGGGAAAAACTCCATGTGAGGCCACAGCAGCTCTCCCCAGCCGTCCACATCACCCTTGACAATGATAGACAGGTTATCAATGTTGCCGTCGTCGTTGCCATCCAAGTTTATTGTATTCTTCACCAGACGGGCAGAATCGACATAGCGGGCGATGCGGGCAATCAGCTGAGCCTCGCGCATAGAGATTCCCACCTGGGGATTGGGCGTGGTATAGCCTATCGGGTTGCTGTCGCTATACGGTCTGAAATAGTCGCGCGGCATAGGATCAACATACGAAATAATCTGACCGCCCTGGTGCTGACTGGCAAACTCGGTGTTGAAATTGATATGATTAAACGAAATAGCCTTGAAGAAATTAGAAACCGTTCCCACTCCACCGTTAAACATGTTCTGAATAGTCATGAAATTCGTTCCAATCTCTGCATCATCCCGAAAGCGTACAAAAACCACCAGGTTTGTAAGATTACGGTATGTGGTGTCGACCACCTCGAAATCCACACGAAACACATGTTCCAAGTCATCCATATAGAAAGTTCTATCCTCCTCGACACCGGCATAGAACGAGTCAGTACTGTACTGCATCAAAGCAGTGTATCTGCCTCGTGCCAAATGCAACGGCCATGCAAAGCGGCATACCACCGTGTCGCCCGGCGCAACGGTCACACGACGTCCATCCACACAACCGCAATAATCACCATAATTTAACGGATAGATATTCACCCCCACAAACATGCTTCCCACACTGTCACCCACATTGGTGATGCTGTAATGTCCACGGATGCTGTCACCGACTTGGAAACTTGGAGCATCCATTGTCAAATCACTGCCCATGACCAGTTGAGAATAACCGGGCTCAAGGTTGAAGACAGCATACTGCAAAGGTGTAAAGTCATACTGTGTCATGGGTTGCATAGCCGACGTGGAATAGTAGCCGTTGCATCTCCCGTCCCATCCCCAGTTGACATGGAAAAGTCCGTTCGTGTCGTAGCCGTCAAGCACAAAAGCGTGCCCCCCGGCAAGAGTGCCACGGTTATCATCCTGGTACGACTGCCCTGCATAATACACCGGGCGCCCAACAGCCAAATCGGCCATGATCATATTGTCCCACACGGCATCCGAATAATTGCGGCGGTACGCCTGGTAACTCTCCCTGTTGTAATGGAAATAATGCTTCATGCCGCTGAGGCAGTTCTGGATACTCGCCCCCGAGCTGCCCTGACAGTCGGTATTATACTTCATATCGCCCGCCACACCGCAGTGAAACAGCAGCGTAGCCACCGCCTCCACCTCGGCAGCCGAACTCGAATCCGACAGTTTCCAAGGCATAAGCGAATAGTCATACGTGGCCGCGCCAAAGTCCGCGCCCACCGTGCCGTAGCGCCAGCACGAGTCACTCCCCTCATACGTATACGAATGCTGGCCATAGCCATGCTGCGGATACTGCCAATAGCGCATAATCTGAGCCATAGCCAAAGCCGAGCACCCCACCGTGGGATGACCCTCAAACCGCGCCATCGTGCTGTCGCCTGCATAGGTGCTATCTTCCGGCACCAGGCTGTTGTAGCCATAGCGGTACTGGTTCCACTCCGTCACCAGCAGCGGAGCCACACTGTCCGGCATGCCGTCCTTGGCAATCGCCGGACTGTCCGTCACTGCAAAATCCTCCGGGCGCAGCAAATCGAGGCTGTCAATCTGCCTCTGATACTCACCCAGCCAATACCGCACATTGTCGGGCATGGACGAAGAGTCAAAGCTCCCGGTCCTTGAATAGCCCAGCACCGTGCGGGCACGGCTGTCGCCGCTCACTATCACGAAACCGCCTCCGGCGATATTGAAGACACCCACACTCTCAACCCCATCCAACTGCACACGACTAACCTGCACAGACTTGCTCCCGGCCACAGCGGCAGCCCATCGCCGGGCGTTGTTCTCCATCTGCCGGGCATCCAGTTTCTGCGCCTCGGCAGCAACACACAGCAGCATCACCGCTGCAAAGAAACACATTCTTTTCATATAACTCATACTAATTCGTTTATTAATTGTTTTAGGATTTGAAGGTTAAAGGGTTTGAAGGTTTGAGGGTTCGATACACTAAAACCTTAAAACCTTTCTCCCATAAAACCTTAAAGCATTTACACAATCAAGCATTCAAGCATTAGTAACTTGTTGTGACTACATAGCCCTCTTTCTTCACCGCCTTGTCCGGCTCGGCAGTGGTGATGACAATCTGCTTTTCCGGCACACCCAAGTCAACCAGGTGGCGCTGCAGAATCTTGTTCCTCCTCTCATTGTTCTCCAGCACCTTGTCGCTATGACCCGTGCGGGTGACAAGGTTCAGGTGCAGCACAAGGTTCTCATCCATCTTGGCCACATCGGCCACCTTGTCAATCTGATAGAACTGTTCCGAGGTGAAGTCGCGCTCGTCGGCATCCACCGGGATAAACAGCCGCCCCTCGTCGTCCACCATCATGCTGTCGAGGGCACGGGTGGGCGTAGTCACCACTTTCACTATCAAATTGCCCAGCGTCTTCCACACCAGCTTGAAGTAGTTGAACCGCGGACTGTCAATATTGCCCGACACCGGCACCGGCAGCAGCACCTTCTCGTCCTTGTCCTTCAGGATATACAGTGCCGCGCGCACCGGCAGACGCAGCTGCGGCTTCACGTCGCTGCGGCTCTCGCCCAGCGTGGGCTTGAAAATATCGATGCGGTTGTCGCCCCGCAGCTTGCTGTGGTTGATGGTGTTGAAGCTGGTAAAGCTGAATATGCCGTCGGTGAACGGCATGCCGAAGTAGGCCACCATATAGGGGCTGAGGTCAGTCAGATGCAGACCCTTGATGTTGAGGCGCAGCCGCTGGTATTCCTTCCAGTCGGAGATATTGCCCTCCCAGTTCACAATGGCCTTGCCGCCGCTGGGCAGCGTGGCCAGCAGCCGGGCGTTGTTCATCCCCGCCGTGGTCAGGTTTTCCGCGCTCAGCTGCAAATCCCTCACCGCATACTCGAAGCGGTCGGGCAGCGTGTGGTCCACAAAGGTGAAGTTGACATCCTCCACCAGCAACTTGCCCACACGCAGTTTCAAAGGCGGTGCCGGCGATGCTGGCTCGGTCGTTTCAGGCTGTGCGGTCGCCGTGCTGTCAACCTGGGCCGATGCCGTGTCGGGCTGGCGCAGCAGGCGGGAGAAGGTGTTGGTGCTGTCGGCAAAGAGTTCGTAACGTGCCGTCAGCCCCTTCAGCTCCACTTTATTGATGTCAAAATAATTCTTGTTTATCACCACCCTCGGTACATCCACTCCCAGATGGCGCAGCGACGCCACCGAGGCATGCTGCTTGTCGCGGATGTCCACCCCGTCGAGGCTGGCCTTCACAGCCAGCGACACCGCCGCCATACTGTCCAACCGGCCGGAAGCAGCGGCATTCAGCGCCAAGTGGCCCTTCACCTCGTCGATATAGGCTACATCGACCAGATAGGGTTTCACCTGGTCGAGGGCAAAGCCCTGAAGCCCCAGCTCGGCATCGAAATGGTTGTTCCTCGGGTTGATCTTCACATCTGCCGTGAGCGAGCCCCCGTCGGCAAAGGCCAGCGTCAGGCCCGCGTCGGTATGGTCCTCGCCCCCAATCGTGAAATCGGGCACATGCACATCCATTTGATTGAAACCCCAGTGGCTGTTCTTCCGCACATCGGTGTAGTTCAGCTGCCCGCGCAGCAGCCGGATGTTGTGCATGCTCACCACCCAGTCGCTCGGCGTGGTGTCCTCGTCGCGCTCCACCGTGTCCTGCTGGAAATGCTCGATGATGCTCGAAAAGTTGAAATGGCTTCCGTCCTGCACAATCCCAACATTCAAACCCGCCAGGGTGATGTGGCGCACATACACCGTCTTGCCTATCAGCCGCAGCAGCGACACCCCCACATCCAGCGAGTCGAACCCCGCAAAGCGGTCCGTACCGTTGTCCTCATACACCGCCAAATCCCTCACCGACACATGGCCGGTAAAGAGATTCAGCCCCACACGCTCCACCGAGGCCTTGCGGCCCAAAATCTCCTCCCCGTGGCTGTTGACATAATTCTTTGCCACACATCCGCCGAAAAAAGTGCCGAAAAGAAACACCAACAAGACGAATGCAATCAGCACCGCAAAAACTACAACAATGATTCTCAGTGATTTCTTCATTTATATATACTAATTAATGCAATGCAAAGATATAAAAAAAACTTCAATCCCGCTACAAAATAATCCCAAATTAAAAGTGTCAATGATACGCGCTCAATATAACAAATCTAAAGTTTGGCAAATATATTCAGTCGTTGATGCAACCATCAAGCGTCGTCATTTATTCGCTCGTTATTCGATCGTTTTCCACTCTTTTTCCGTTTCAGAAAGGGAAAAAAGAGGGAAACATATCGAAAAACGATAAGATAAAGAACGACGCAACATCGAATCCGGAAGGCTCGCAGAGGAACGTTGGGAACAATTATACGACACTATCGGAACGCTGACGAATGGTGGCGAAAGATGGCGTAATCCCTCGCAGAATAAAAAGTAAATTCCGCGCGAAACAGCAAATGTTGCGATCCTTTAAATGGTTTTTTTTCCCCGCTTTGCTATCGTAGGGCATTCAACGGATGTCCTTCTTCACCATACACAGGTTGTTCCGCCTGTTTGGCCAGCCACATGGTGCGGGGATTTTGGCGCCACTGATGTTTTTTAGTTCTTTTTTTTGATTTTTCTTCGTATCTTTGCATTTTGTTCCCGCAGGCGGCAATGCGTTGCGAGACTATCGAGTGTGCTGAAAACTAAATACTTTCAATATGACTACTGCTCTTGTCAAGAAAAAGAATGTGGCACGCGTTGCCCTGATTGACGCCGTGCTGGTGGGCGCGGCCTGCCTGGTTCCCACCCTTTCGCACCTCACGGCGCTGCCCCTCTACCGCCTCAACCCCATGATGCTGGTGCTGCTGGGCGGCATGGCGGCGGTGCGCGACCCGGAGTCCAGGCTGATTTCCAGCCGCAACGCCCTGCTGCTGGCCGTGATGCTGCCAGTGGTGTCGATGCTTGCCGTGGGCATGCCCGCACCCGCCAAGGCCCTGTGCATGGCAGCCGAGATGCTGACTGTGGTGGCTGTGGCCTCCGCGATGGAACGGTATTGGGGCTACCTCATGTCGCACGGCCAACCCGCTGTCAAACGGTTCGCCGCTTACACGGGTATGATACTGAGTGCCATGCTGTGCGGCAAAATCGTCTATTACTTGCTGAAAGCCCTGCTGCTGCCTTCCGCCGCACTGGTCGGCACCCCGCTGCTGACCCAGGCCGTCGTGATGGTTGCCGCCGCCGGACTCTACGCCCTCCTATTGACCCGAAAAAGATAACACTGATGAAAAAAATCCTCCTCATGCTGCTGATGGCAGCCAGTGTGCCCCTGACGGCACAAACCATTGCAACCGACTCGATAGGCAAATGCAACGGAGTCTTTTCGGTAAGTCCGACGACGAAAGTGCGCTTCTCGCAGGGCAACCTGCAGTACCAGCCCTCGACGCGCCTGTGGCGTTTTGCCGACGTGCAGACCGACGTGCTGGGATGGCAGGACTATTTCGCGTCGCCGCGCTACAAAGGCTGGATAGACCTCTTCGGCTGGGGCACGGGCGACAACCCCACGGGTTTCTCCACCTCGGGGAGCGACTACAAGTACACCGAATGGGGCATCTTCTGCGCCCTGCCCACGGGCGACGGCAAGCAGTGGCGCGCCCTGTCGGTAGAAGAGTGGACCTATCTGCTCAGCAAGCGCCCGCGCGCCCGGAGGCTGTATGCCCTGGCCTACGTGTGCGGCCGCTACGGCATGGTGCTGCTGCCCGACGAATGGAAATGCCCCAAGGGCATCTATATGCTCACGGGTCCAAAGGAGGACAAGACAAATGTCTATAACGAGGAGAAATGGGCACGCCTTGAGGCTGCCGGCGCGGTGTTCCTGCCTGCCGAGAGCAAGCGCATGGGCACCGAGGCGGCGGGTTCTGCCAACGCCTGCCACTACTGGACCTCGTCAAATAACACCAAAAAGGGCGACGAAGCCGTCTACCTGCTTGTCGACCCCTATCTGCCACAGGCCAAATCGGCCAGCCGCGCCACCGGCATGTCAGTGCGCCTGGTGCAGGAAGTGGATTGATGATTGCTTGCGAATTGAAAATTGAAAATTGAAAATTGAAAGTTGCTGACGCGGTCAAATCACTCAAACAATCAAGCATTCAGACAATCAAGCAATCAAAAATACTCAAACAATCAAACAGTCAGACAATCAAGCAATCTTGAGTTATGAACATTGCAGCTGTACTGGCGGGCGGCACAGGTTCGCGCCTTGGTGCTGACAAGCCCAAACAATTTATCGAGGTCGATGGTCGGACTGTGATAGAACGCTGCATCGACGCATTCGATGCTGCGCCCGGCATTGACGAGATTGCCGTGGTGATGCACCCCGACTGGATTGGCCACATGCAGGAAGTGACGGCACAGAATGTCTGGAAAAAAGTGAAAAAGATTCTTGAGGGCGGCAACGAGCGCTACATGTCGAGTCTGAATGCCATAGCGGCCTATCTCGACTATCCCGACGACACCAACCTGCTGCTGCACGACGCGGCACGGCCGTGGGTGAGCCAGGAGGTGATAGCCCGCACAGTCGAAGCACTCAAGCACCACGAGGCGGTGGCCGTGGGCATCCCCTCCACCGACACGGTATGGGAGGTGCGGCAGGACTTCGACCCGCAGCTGAGCAAGTTTATCGCCCGCATACCGGAACGGAAGACCATGTGGCGAGCACAGACCCCGCAGGCCTTTCGCCTGCCCCTGATTCGCGACGCCTACCAACGCGCCCTGCAAGACCCCCAGTTCCACGCCACAGACGACTGCGGAGTAGTGCGCCAATACCTCCCCGGCACCAAGATAGTAATCGTCCCCGGCGAAGAGCAGAACCGCAAGATTACCTTTAAAGAAGATTTAATATGATTGCTTGATTGTCTGAGTGTTTGATTGTCTGAGTGTTTTTCACTCAAGCATTAACACAATCAAGCATTCAAGCAATCACTCAACATACTACCTTAACAGGGTCACTGTTCCCGTCGTCGTGTGTTGTTCTGTCGAGGCGAAACGGGTCCGATAGTCAATTTTATAGACGTATGCCCCTTGCGGGCAGGGATGTCCGCTGTCGGTTGTGCCATCCCACGACTGGGTCAGGCCGTCGAATTTGGTTATCAGGCCTCCCCAGCGGTCGAAGATTTTTACTGTTGCTTCGACTATGTCGTTGGAGAATATTTTAAAGACATTGTTGTCAGAGCGGCCGGGGGTGAACACGTTGGGGATCCAGAGAAGGGTGGTGTCCTCTCTGGGGACAGGAGGCACGACGGGGCGAGGGCAGTGCACGGTGTTGAAGGTCAGCACGACTATGCTGTCGGCCCCATGGCAGTTGGTGTGGCGGTGGGTTACCACGCTGTCGTGTGTGAAGCGTTCTCCGTGCCAAAGGAACGGGAGGAGTGTGTCGCATACGATGGTGTCGAAACGCAAGGTGTCGTTGTACCACACTTTGAGGTGATAGATTTCCACGCTGTCGCAGCCGTAGGCTGAGCTGTAGTTGACGGTGTCGCCCGGTACGTCGGAATAGAGCAGGTCGCCGTGATAGTTGACAGGGAGGTTTGGCTGGACGCAGGTGTCGAAACGCTCCGTCCAATAGTTCGGGTAGACATGGATTACCGTGCACAATGTATCATAGAACAACACCGTATCATGGGAAGAGCAGCGATGGATAATCTCTACGCAAGCTTCATAATCGCCAACATCCGAGTAGGCATGATATTTGGGATTGTCGGTTGCAAACTCTCCGTCGCCAAAAGACCACAGTGTGTTGACAATATCGCCATCGGACATTGCTTCAAACCGTATGCTTTTACCAACACATGTATTGAAGCCTTCGGGATAGGATGCAGCATCCTGTCCCTTGACCAGCAGCCTTGCCTCGGGGTTGACAAGATTGCGTCCGGCATAGCCCAGTGTGTAGCCATAGCTTACACGTTGGCCAAACCCATACATATAGGCAATAAAACCTGTGCCACCAATATCTTGGACATTGTGTGTTCCAACGGACAAGGAGCCTCTCATATATGAATAACCGGGTGCATTGGCAATCGGGTGGAACTGTGAAGACACATTATTACCGTCGAGCCGTATAAACGGCACGGTGGATGTTTCACAAACAAGGTTTATCCAATGGGCGGTGACGTTGGTAGTGGAAATCGTCGGGAACTGGATACCGTGGAGTTTTTGCTCTATGGGTGTGATGGTTGTCATGGAGGGGTCGCCGTCGCCAGTGCCGTTGAGGCTGGGGAAGTAGATGTAGACCACGGCGGGGCCAGATGTCTCAATATGGTCAACCGATGTGGTGGAAGACATCTGGTATTCATATGAGTTTGCACTGTTCAGGTGTGCCACCACCGTTCCGTTTAACGTCACATCGCAGTTGTTGTTGAGCGAAGTCACACGCACATAGTCGCGACGAATGCCTTGCGATGCAGCCACAATGAAATCCCGCCCCCAAAATACAGTGGGCATGGCCTGTTCGACGACATGGTCACAGCTGGGTCCTGTTGTATAATTGGGAATATATACACACACATCTCCATTGAAGACAGCAATCTTCTTGTTGTCAGCAGCCATGATACGTGTGCCCGACAAATCACCCGGACGGGTGCTCTCCACCTGGTACACTTGTCCGGCATGAGGGATGAGCACGTTGTAGGCCTGGCCGGAGTAGTGGCCGTCTATGGTATTGCCGTTGAGCACGATGGTCACGGTGACGCTGTCCTCGGCGGCCACTATGGAGAATTCGCTGCTGTAGCGGTCGGCGGGGTAGGTCTGCACCATGTAGTCTGAGCGCAGCATGGCGGTGGGCAGGATGTTGGCATAGTCGAGGTTGGGGTATCCCTGCGTGATGGTGTAAAGGGAGATGGTGTCGGTGGAGGTCACGTGCAGGCCTGTGTTGGTCACCTGTCCGGACGTGGTGGTGTAGGCCTGAGAGAGGGGGATGTAAATCCTGTTTGTTGTCGAGGGGTTGACGGTGAAGGACTGGCTCCACCCGGTATTGGGATTGGTGACGGTGGCCACACAGGTGTTGAAGGAGGTGGCGAACATGCTCAGTGTCTGTCCATGCTGGGTGGTGTCGATATTGTCCATAAAGGCGACCCAGAAGTCTGTCCCCATGGTGTTCTGCACCTGGGCAGCCGACGGGTGGGACAAGGACGCTAGAGTTAGAATAAGAAGGAATAGTTGCAACTTTTTCATGCTGCAAAATTAGCAATTATTTTCCATATAACAAAAAAATCGTATATTTGCATTGTGAGAGACTCGGCATAGTGAACGGGGAATACCCTGTTGGATAACGATATGCAAGGCGAGCCCGCAGGGGCTCTATGTCTCTCGACAGACAATATGCAACACTTAACACTAGAATTGACATGGAGAAAAAAACAGTATATGTGGGGATGAGCGCCGATATGATTCATCCGGGCCACCTGAACATTATCAAGGAGGCGTGCAAGCTGGGTTCCGTCACGGTGGGCGTGCTGACCGACGCCGCCATAGCCAGCTACAAGCGGCTGCCCTATCTGAACTATGAGCAACGCGCCGAGATTGTGGCCAACATCAAGGGTGTGGACAGGGTGGTGCCCCAGACCACACTGGACTATGTGCCCAACCTACGGGAACTGAAGCCCGACTATGTGGTGCATGGGGACGACTGGAAGGAGGGTGTGCAGCAGAAGACCCGCCAGCGCATCATTGAGGCGATGGCGGAATGGGGCGGGAAGGTCATCGACATCCCCTACACGCAGGGCATTTCCTCCACGGCCATGAACCAACGCCTGAAGGAGATCGGCACCACACCCGAGATAAGGCTGAAAAGGCTCCGCCGCCTTATCGGTGCCAAGAAGATTGTCCGCATCCTGGAATCGCACAACGGTTTGACAGGCCTGATTATCGAGAACACGAGCGTGGAGGTGAACGGCATTAAGCAGGAATTTGACGGCATGTGGGCAAGCTCGCTCACGGACTCCACGAGCAAGGGGAAGCCCGACATCGAGGCTGTTGACATCACGACCCGTCTGCACGACTTGAACGACGAGCTGGAGGTAACGACCAAGCCCATCATTTTCGACGGGGACACGGGCGGGAAGATGGAGCATTTTGTATTCACTGTGCGCACGCTCGAGAGGCTCGGTGTCTCGGCCGTGATTATAGAGGACAAGGTCGGCCTGAAACAGAATTCGCTTTTCGGCACCGATGCCGTGCAGACGCAGGACACCATTGAGAATTTCTGCAACAAGATCAAGGCGGGGAAGAACGCCCAAATCACGGAGGACTTCATGGTGATAGCCCGCATCGAGTCGCTGATAGCGGGGAAGCCTGTGTCGGACGCGCTGGAGAGGGCCTATGCCTATGTGGCCGCCGGGGCCGACGCCATCATGATTCACAGCAAGAACAAGGACGGCATGGACATCAAGGCTTTCTGCGAGGCATTCCGGCAGAAGAACCAAGGCACTCCCATCGTGGCCGTCCCCACCACATACAACCAGTTTACCGAGGAGGAGCTGGCCTCGTGGGGAATCAACGTGGTCATATATGCCAACCACATGCTGCGGAGCGCCTACCCCGCCATGCTGGGCTGCGCCAAGTCTATCCTGGCACACGGCCGCAGCCTCGAGGCATCCAACGACTACTGCATGCCCATCAAGGAAATATTGGAACTGATACCAGGAACTAAAAAGAATTGAAAATTGAAAATTGAATTATTGCTTGAATGCTTGATTGTGTTAATTCCTGAGTGGCTTGCGCGGTCAAATAACTCAAGCAATCAAACAATCAGACAATCAAGCAATATTAAAAGCCATGCTCTCTCCCAAGTTCTTTATTGACACGCTTGCCTCATGGGGCGTTGAATTCTATACCGGCGTGCCCGACTCGCTGCTGAAAAATGTCTGTGCATACATCACAGACCATATCGAACCGCGCCGCCACATCATTGCCGCCAACGAGGGCGGCGCCGTTGCCCTTGCCGCAGGCTACCATTTGGCGACTAACAAAGTGGGCTGCGTATATATGCAGAATTCCGGGCAGGGAAACACCATCAACCCGCTGGCTTCGCTGACCGACCGCGAGGTGTACCACATCCCCCTGCTGCTTCTGATAGGCTGGCGGGGCCGTCCAGGCGTGCACGACGAACCCCAGCATGTTAAGCAGGGGAAGATCACCACGGGCCTGCTGAACACAATGGGCATCAACTACGAGGTGCTCAGCAAAGAGGAAGATACAGCCCGCCGCCAGATTGAGAAGGCGATGACCAGCATCAAGGAAACCGACGACGTGTATGCCCTTGTCGTGGAGAAAGACACTTTCGACACCTACACGCTGCAGCACACCATCCCCGACACCTACCCTATGAGCAGGGAAGAGGCCATCCAAACTGTGGCACAGGCCGTGGAGCCCGAAGCAGTCGTTGTAAGTACCACTGGTATGATTAGTCGCGAATTGTTTGAATTCCGCGCGGCCAGCGGCCAAGGGCACGGAAAGGATTTCCTCACCGTGGGGTCTATGGGTCACGCATCGCATATCGCGCTGGGCATAGCCCTGCAGCAGCCCGGCCGAAGGATATATTGCTTTGACGGCGACGGAGCCGCCATCATGCACATGGGCGGTCTGGCCATTGTCGGAAGCCAGAAGCCTGCCAACTTCATTCACATTGTCTTCAACAACGGCGCGCACGACAGTGTGGGCGGTCAGCCCACTGCGGGGCATCTGATTGACTTTCCCGCCATTGCCCTGGCATGCGGATACAGGGCCGCATTCAGCGTGTCGTCCCGCAACGAGCTGGACGGACTTCTCACGACCCTGAGGGATGCCGCCTGCCCCGCAATGGTGGAGATCAACGTGAGGAAGGGCAACCGGAAAGACTTGGGAAGGCCGACAACCACGCCCATTGAAAACAAGGAAGCCTTTATGCATTTTCTGAGCAAATGACAACCGAGAACCCGACACAACACATTCTAACAGGCATCGACAACCTTGATGCCGTGCTGAAGGACATCGGAGCAGGAAAGCTGCTCCTTGTTGCCGACGCGTCTTTCCCGTTCCTCAATATACGGCACCGTGTAGAGGCGGTTTCCACCCCGTATGTTGTATTCAGCGATTTCGGCTCCAATCCCTTGTACGAGGATGTGTGCAAGGGGGTTTCCCTTTTCCGGCAAGCCCATTGCGACACCATTCTGGCCGTGGGGGGAGGCAGCAGCATGGATGTTGCCAAATGCATCAAGCTTTTCTGCAGGATGAACGACGGTGACTGCTACCTGCAACAGGATTTTTCCGACAGCGGCATCCCGCTTGTGGCCATCCCCACCACAGCCGGCACAGGCAGCGAATCCACCCGTTTTGCCGTCATCTACCACCAGGGGGTGAAACAGTCCGTCACCCACCCCAGCATCATTCCGAACTACGCCATTCTCGAACCGGCAGTACTGTCGTCCTTGCCTGTGTATCAAAAGAAATGCACGGTTCTCGATGCCCTTTGCCAAGGGATTGAGTCGTGGTGGTCGATTAACTCGACGCCCCAGTCGCACAAGCTCTCGTGCGAAGCCGTGAAAACCCTTGTGGACAACATAGAGCCTTACATTTTCGAGAACAGCGCGGCGGCCGCCGCCATGGTGATGCAGGCAGCCAACAAAGCCGGACAGGCCATCAATATCACCCAGACAACAGCCCCGCACGCCTTCAGCTACAAACTGACCTCCCTGTACCATCTCCCCCATGGCCATGCCGTAGCTGTCTGTCTGCCCGGAATATGGGAATACATGCTCTCCCACCCCGAACACTGCAAGGACCATCGCGGGACGGACTACCTGAACCGCATCTTCTCGGACATTGCAGAGGCAATGCACCGCCAGTCGGCGACGGAGGCGATTGACTGCTTCCGGGCTCTTCTTGCAAAAATGGACATTTCCCAACCCAAAGCCAACAACCGCGAGGAGGAATTGGCAATACTTACCCGTGCCGTCAATCCCGTCCGGCTCAAGAACAATCCCGTTGGTCTTGACGAGCAAGCCATACAATCATTATACAACAACATTCTGTTATGAGAGATTTATTAGTGAAGATAGCCATCCGTCTGGGGCTCTACAAGCAGATGATGCAGTTGGACAACCGCATCCAGATGCACAAACAGAACAAAGCATTTGCAAAATATGGGCTTGAAACGCTGAAGCTGGCCGGCTGCGCAAGCGAGCAGTGCGGATGCCGTCTCTTCCTGGCTTTCGGCACCCTGCTGGGCGCCTACCGGGAAAAGGGATTTATACCCTACGACTGCGACCTGGACACAGGAATGCTTGCCTCGGACTATAACGACTCGCTCGTCGACGCCATGCAGAAAGCCGGACTGAGGCATCTTCGCCGCTACTACGTGAAGGCTACAGGCCGCATATGCGAAGACAAATTCGACTACAAGGGTGTGCACATCGATATCCACTATTTCTACAAGGACGAGGACGGCAACCTGTTCTGTGACCTGTGTCTGCCCCACGAATCAAAAGACTGGCGCACTGCCAACCAAACCGACGGCTTCCCCGGCATCATAAGAACCTGCCCGGACGCCACATTCTCCAAACAGCCCTTTATGGGGATTGAATGCTATATGCCGGACAATACCAAGTCGTGGCTTGAGACTCTCTACGGAGAGCACTTTATGACTCCCGACCCCAAATGGAGCATGGGCGACCACCAGCGCCGGTCGCAAACCCGAGGGGAAAGACTCTACCGCATAGAATACTGACGCTCCCGCTAATTCAGCCAGTGGCGGGGATTGAGGGCTTGGGGTGGATTGGAGCCGCACCACAGCTGGAAGAAGAATTCCGACGTGGCGTCGCTGCCCACTGCCACGGTGCCGAGGGTTTGGCGTGCCGACACTTTGCTCCCCGCCGACACGGAGACGTTGCCCATGCCGGCATAGACGGTGATGTATGCCCCGTGACGGAGGAGCACGCCCAGAGTTCCGTTGGGGTCGGTGAAGACCCGCGCCACGGTGCCGCCTGCCACAGCATAGACGGTTGTGCCGGGGGTGCAGTTGAGGTATATGCCGTCGCTGCGTCCCTGCCCGCCGGCGGCGTGGTTATATACGCCGAATTCGCGCGCCACGCTTTTGTAGTGCACCGGCCAGGCCATACGCCCTCTGTTCTGCACAAAGTCGGCCGAGGCGGCGTCGCTGTAGGCGGGGCTGGGTGTCTTGGTGCCTGAGCCCTTCCCGGCTGCAGAGCCCGAGCCTTTGGGTGCGGCCTTGGCCACCTCGTTGCTGATGAGTTGCTGTATCTGCTTCTGCAGACGCGAGCGCTGCTGCTCTTTCTTGGAGATTTGCTGCTGCAGATAGCGCTCGTCTTGCTGGCTTTTGTCGAGGTTCTTTTGGTGTTTCTGCTGCTCACGGGCAAGCGCGTCTTTCTGTTTGCGTTCCTGTGCCAAAAGGGTTACCTTCTCGTTGCGCTGGCGCTGCAGGTCCAGATCGAGGTTCTGGAAGAGTTGCTCGCGTCGCTGGATAACGGCGGCCTGATGCTTGCGGTAGCGGGAATACTCCTTAAAATATTTCATCTTTAGATAGGAGTAGTTGTAGGTCTCGTTGTCAAGCATCATCGATGTGGAGCTGACGTTGCCCCGCAGGCCGTAGAGTGTGCGCACCACTTTGGCATACTCCATCTTCATGCTGTCTATCTGGCCGCGCACCACCCGCAGCGAGTCCTCGGTGCGGGTAATCTGCCTGTCGAGCAGTGTCATCTGGCTGTTGATATTCTTGATGAGGCGTGTGCGCTCGTCGATGCGCTGGTTGATGAGTTTTATTTGCTTGGTAGAGTTGCGGGTGTTTTTACGCGCTTTGCCCAGCTCGCCCGTGAGGCGGGCTATCTCTTTCTCGATTCTAGCTTTGTCGCGTTCCAGCTGTTTCTTGCTCTGTCCTTGTGCGGGAGCACAAAGCAGCAGCATCGCCACAACCGGCAGCAGTATCCGTAGCCTGTAGTTAAACCCTTGCACTTTCATTGTCTGTTTTTAGTTTTTTACCACTATTCTTCCCTGCGCCGTGTCGTATGGCGCGCCGATGCGCCCGTGCAGGTTCTCTGTCATGTAGTCTTCCAGTTCCTGCAGGTCCGTTGTGGTGCCGGAGCTGAGCACTTCTTTGTGGGGGAACGCATAGGCGTCGCCTCCGTTGATGAGGATATATTCAGGCCCGGCGATAGTGTACGTTGCCTCCGGGTCAAGGGGTCTTTCTCCAATGCGAACGTCCGACACACGGCGCCGGCCTTCCACCCGCTGGAAGACGCCTTTGCTGTCGAGCACCACACTGGTGGCGACGGTGGTGTCGAAGGCAAAGGTCAGGCCGCTCACCTGCGGAAAACAGCCGTCGGCTTTGGGGAATCCGCGCATGGCAATCTCCAGGGCATCGAGGATATCCTGTCCCGTGGTGCGGATAATGACCATGTTGTTGCTGTAGGGGCAGGCGCTCAGCAGTCGGTTAAACGTGACGGGGCCGGCAGCAATATTGTCGCGCATGCTGCCTCCGTTGAGCCAGCCGATGTCGGTGCCCATGCGGATGCGACATGCATCGGCTATCAGGTCGCCCAGATTGGTCTCGCGCAGACGGCAGACACGTATGTCGTTCTCTTCAGCCACGAGGTCCACATCGCAGTGTGCAACCACCCGGTTGCCGTAGAGGTCATAGAGCTCTTTCACCCGCAGAAGGGTGTCGGCCACGGCGACATTCACGCACCCTGCATGGCGCAGGCTGTCGATAGGCAGCAGCCGTGTCGGGGGGATGGTTCCGACTTGTGCGCCGTCGTTCACGGGGATGGTGAGCATGCCCAAATATTTGAAATGCTTGCCTGTGGAGGTGAGGAGTATTTGCTTCCCTTCCTTGTCGCGAATCTTGCGACAGGGGATGATGTGGTGGTCGTGTCCGTCGAGGATGACATCCACACCGGTGACCTGGGCAGCAATCTGCACCGAATTCGGCTCGCCCTCGCTGTCGCCCAGATGCGACAGCAGCACCACAACATCGGCTCCTGCCGCCTTGGCGGCATCAACGGAGTGCTGCAGAACCTGCCCCAACGTGGCAAGGGAGAAATGATAGATGTAATTCCCCACCGAGTCCTGGAAGCTCTTCGGTGCCGAAGTGTACATGGTGTTGGGGGTGGTGATGCCCACGAAGGCCACACTGACGCCGTCGAAACGCCGTATCACAAACGGGGCAAAGGGAGTGGCGTAGCGGGTGTCCTCCCGCCATTCCTCCTTCGCCACATTGCCGATTGACCTCACTTTGTCCAAAGGTTTTGCCACGGCATTGTTGGGCATCAGGTTGCAACAGAGCATCGGGGCTGTCAGCATCGACTCCAAGCGGCGCAGCTGCCCCATGCCATAGTCAAACTCGTGATTGCCCAGACAGACGGCATCGTAGCCCACGGCATTCATCATGCGGACAATAAACTCCCCTTTCGATACCGACCCGAAAGGGCCGCCGAAAGAGAAGTCGCCCGCCGACACCACATACACCTTGCAACCCATGTGCTCGAGGCTGTCGCGCAGTCCCGCCATGACGGGATAACCATGCACAGCGCAGTGCACATCGTTGTCATACAACACGACAATGTCGCCCGCACGTTGCGCAAAGAGCGTCACGGCGAGCGACATGCCGATCAAAAAAGAAACAAGTTTTCTCATGCTTTTCCTGAAGAATAAGCCTACCAGTTGAGTATCTTCTTAAAGTCGTACTCTTCGGGGTTGGGCAGATACTTCTTGGCGGCCTCGTAGTCGGCAGGTGTGATGTAGTCCATGATGTCGTTGATGTAGGACTGCACCTTGTTGGTTTCCACATTCACCTGACGCGGCGGAATCTTGCCGGTCACGGGGTCCTGCAGGTCTTTCAGATACAGCGGCGACACATTGCCCTGATGGTCGGAATAGACCATGCAGCCCGTGCAACCCTGGTTGAAGAGGGTGTGCACACCCATGCCCATCAGCGAGCAGTAGGTCAGGTCGAAGGCAATAGGCGTATGGCAGCGGATTTCGTAGCCCACCTCTACAGGACGGCTCTTCACCTTCAGGCCGAGGGCTTTCACCTTGCGCTCCAGCAGGTCGTTGAAGATATGGGCTTTCGACACCTTGCCCAGTTCGGGATGGCCGTGGTCGTCATAGCTGAAGTGGATGCCGGAGTTCTTTATCTCCTCGTCGGAAAGGCTGTGGAACACACCTTCCGAAATCATGGCGCAGCCGTAGTTGATGCCCATAATCTTGCGCTTGACGATGCAGGAAACCACCAGATTGATGATCTTGTCAACCGTTATCTCAGTCTTGTTGAAGAATTCGGGGATGACCACCATGGGGTAGTGGCAGGCGCCGGCGATGCCGAGAGCCAGATGGCCGGCCGAGCGACCCATGGCCGAAACCACAAACCAGTTCTCCGAAGTGCGGGCATCCTCCATCACCGCCGTGCAGATGACGGTACCCTGGGCCTTGGCACTGTTGTAGCCGAAAGTGGGCGAGCCGTTAGGCAGCGGCAGGTCGTTGTCGATGGTCTTGGGCACATGGATATTGGCAATGGGGTAGTGTTTGCTCTCCAAGAACTTGGCAATGCGGTTGGCTGTCGAAGCCGTGTCGTCGCCGCCCACGGTCACCAGCAGTTTCACATTGTTATCGGTGAAGAACGGCAGGTTGAAACGTTTCTCAAAATCCTCGTCGGTGGGTTTGAAACGGCTCATCTTGAGAATGCTGCCGCCTTTGTTGAAAATCTCGTCGGCGGTGAGGAAATCCAAGTCCTGCATACGGGGCTTGTCGGTAAAAAGGGCGCTGTAGCCGCCGTGCAAACCGATGACGCGGTAACCGTCACGCAAAAAAGTCTTGGCAACCGAGGCCACCACTGTGTTCATTCCGGGGGCGGGACCGCCGCCAGTGAGGATAGCTATACTTTTCATAAGTCTGTATTTATGTTGTTGTTTGAATTTTACTCTGTCTAATCGGCACACACTCTCCACCTTTACCCCTCGTGCTTTTCGATTTGCAAAGATACAACTTTTTTTTCAATCCGCTGCAAAAAAGCGGACATCGGCCTGAAAAAATTCGCTCCCTACCGTTTCTCCAATATCTCCCTAATGCGCGACGGACTCATCACAACCGTTATCGGCTGTGCCGAAGCAGCTGTGCCATAGCGGTATTCCACCCTCACACCTGCAGCCACCACATACTTCCCCATGGCTCTGCCCGCCGTGGAGTGGAAGGCTCGCTCCACCGACTGTTCCAACGACTGCAGTGCTGCGGGGTTGTTCTTCAGGCCGTGCATCGTCGACTCGTCCACCCGATAAGTATACACCATCAGCCGCGCAATGGTGTCGAGCGAGCAGCTCACAAGCGTTGTGGCGCTGTCGATTATCGTAGGGCACTGCCTGTTCACCTCGTTGGCGATATACTGCACCATCTTCAGGGTGTCCGACTTGCTGCCCGTGCCGGGTTCGAAAACCGACTCCCACATCCACGAAGGAATAAGCATCTCTATCGAATCGCCTCCCTGATGGCTGCGGAACACATACCTCAGCGTCACGTCGCCCTTATATGCCACAAAGGCAAGACTGGTAGCCGTGTCGGCAACAAGTGCACGGGCACGGTCTTTCCTCACCGCCCCCATATTGTCCGACACATATTCTTTCACCGCGGGCCAATACCCGTCGGCATATTCAAACGTCGTGGTCATTACCCTTGCCTCAGCGTCGTAGCGGCAGCCTACCATCGTCTCCCCTTCGGCCACGGCATGCGGCAACGTACTGGCCACATGGCGGGCATAAGCCCCGATATACTCGCGCGCCTGCTGCCACAGGGGCGGCTGGAGCGCCTGCAAAATCTCTGCCGGTTTAAACGTGTACGAACCGCCGCCGGTGCCTTTGCGTTCCATCGCCGGGGTCTGCACCATCAAACGCAAATCGAATGAACTCTCGCCCAAGGGTGCAAGGTTCCACAGCTCATGTTTGACCATATAATGAAGATACCAGTTGGCATCATTGATGACCTGACCCTCGTCCAACTTGATGACAAACCGCATGAGGCGATAGTCGAGGTCCACTGACACACTACTCACCGTCAAATGGTTGACCGTGTCGTGATACGGTAAAATATTCTTCAGCTGCGACCTCAGCTCAATCACAGGCAAGGCCTTTTCATCTTCTATCGACTGGGCTGTGGACGTGTTGGCAGCCAGCAGCATCACGGCCACCACAGCCCATTTCATCAAACCTTTTATATTCATATTGCTATTATTTATCTGTCGTATTGTTGTTTAACCATGTTTTTCGACATTGTCTTCCGTTCCGGCGTCGTCGCGGCCATACAGCAGCGAGACGACATCCTCCACTATCCGGCGGGTCTGCTCATCAGTCGCCGGCACAGCGGGTCGAGCATTCACCGAGGCGCCCTGCAGCAAACGTCGTGCCAGCGCGATGGCGTCGGGGAAGAGGCTGTCCGACGCTATCAACACCTCCTCCACCCTGCCTGTAGGTTCGTCGACCGTGGCCGACAACTCCACACCGCCCCATTCAAACTGTGCCGCACGTTGCGCCACAAACTG
>JAEEGF011793997.1_pt1 | contig 25225 bp, 27 predicted proteins | sample 9134171 | NCBI WGS metagenome assembly JAEEGF01 (sample SAMN16246542, study PRJNA631951) | gut metagenome | biome: gut microbiome; feature: rumen; material: AP-attached | host: Bos | place: Iran: Karaj | collected 2018-10 | reverse complement strand
AAGAAAAAAGAAAGGTTTGATGTGATCATACTTGATCCACCTGCCTTTACTAAATCAAAGAATTCTTTGAAGAATGCTTCAAAAGGATACAAGGAGATCAACTACAGGGCAATGAAACTGCTCAATCCGGGCGGATTCCTTGTGACCTGTTCCTGCAGCGAATATATGACCAGAGATCTGTTCATGAAGATCATCCTCTCTGCCGCGAACGACTCTCACAAGCGTCTGAGACTGGTCGAAAACAGGGCGCAGTCTCCTGATCATCCGATCATCATCGGCAACAATGTTTCCGATTATCTGAAATGCGTGATCGTTCAGGTCAACGACAGATGAAAAAAAGTTCCTTGCGGAACTTTTTTACGCTAATCTGACTTCCTTGATGCCTTCGACTTCATCGAGGATCAGTGCTTCGACACCTTCTTTCAAGGTGTAATCAAGAGCCATACAGCCTACGCAGGCGCCGTGCACGCTCACATAGACGATATCGTCTTCAAGTTTGACGAACTGAACATCGCCGCCGTCGTTCTGGATATATGGTCTGACTTTTTCGATCGTCTTTTCGATCTGTCTGATTTTTTCTTCTCTTTCCATAGTTTTATAATCTCCATAAAAAATATATCACCAACAAAATGATATTTCCAACAAAACGACTATAAAAAACTTGGAAAAATGAAGGTGGGCATACATGTTATAATAGGTGCGTATGAGCAGTATCAATGATTACAAGGTCGGAATGACCGTTTATGGTAAAGTCACCGGTATCAAGCCTTATGGCGCTTTCGTAAAATTTGATGATGATGTGACAGGGCTCATCCACATCTCAGAGATCTCGAATGGGTTTGTCAGAAAGATCGATAACTATGTGCAGGTCGATGAGTATGTCATGGTCAAAGTCATCGACATAGACAGGCAGCATAAACAGCTCAGGCTTTCTTTCAAGGCATTGAGCCAGAACACGCGTCGTTATACGAAGAGAGTGCGTTTTATGGGCATGCCTGAAAGTATCAAGGGTTTCGGAACGATTAAAGATAAAATGCCCCAGTGGGTAAAAGGAGAGTATGATGATTAGTTTGGATCTGAGAAACGCAAAACTGAATGAAGACCTTTCCGCATGGCAAGAGAGAGTCAGCAAAGCTCATAAGGATCTTCATGAGAAGACAGGAGCTGGAAATGATTTCCTTGGCTGGGTGGATTGGCCATTGAATTATGACAAAGAAGAATTTGAACGCATCCTGGCCTTAAAAAAGCGCATGGAAGGCAAATATGACACGGTACTTGTCTGTGGCATTGGCGGCTCCTATCTTGGCGCCAGAGCTGCTTACGAGATGATCAAAGGCCTGTATCCATCTGAAGGGATCGAAGTCTTCTTTGTCGGTAACACTTTCTCATATACTTACATTTCACAGGTATTGAATCACATCAAGGATAAGGAAGTCGTCATGAATGTCATTTCCAAGTCCGGTACGACGACTGAGACCTCTGTTTCTTTCAGGATCTTCAAACAATTCATGGAAGAAAAATACGGCGAAGCTGCAAAAGAGAGGATCTATGCAACGACTGACAAGGCAAGAGGAACTTTGAAAGAACTCGCAGATGCTGAAGGTTACGAGACATTCGTGATTCCTGATGATATCGGCGGACGTTATTCCGTGTTCACCGCTGTCGGGCTTCTTCCTCTGGCTCTGGCCAATGTCGATATCGTCGAACTGATGAAAGGCTCTTTGGATGCTTATCATGATTTTGATACAGATGATCTGTCAAAGAACCCGGCCTATCAGTATGCGGTCGCAAGAAGGATTCTGGGAGATCAGGGTTACACAGCTGAGTATTTCGTCACATATCACCTGCAGCTGACGATGATCGCTGAGTGGTGGAAGCAGCTCTTTGGCGAATCAGAGGGCAAGGAAGGAAAGGGCATCCTGCCGACCAGCGCTTGTTTCACGACAGATCTGCATTCACTCGGTCAGTTCATTCAGGAAGGTGCTAAAAACGAATTTGAGACGATCTTCTATATCGATCAGATGTCTGATGACATCATCTTCCCAAGTGATGATAAAGATCTCGATCATATGAACTATCTCGCCGGAAAGAAACTCTCCTGGGTATCGGAAATGGCGTTTGAAGGCACTCTGAGCGCACACAGTGATGATGGAAACAATCCAAATATGGTCATCCATCTAAAGGATAATTCGGCATACAGCTTCGGTTATATGATCTATTTCTTCTTCGTTGCCTGCGGCATGACCTGTTACCTCCTGGGCATCAACCCGTTCAACCAGCCTGGCGTTGAAGTCTATAAGAAAAAGATGTTCAAACTTTTGGGTAAAGAATAAAAGATCCTAAAGCACCTGTGACATAACGAGCCTCTGAAAAGAGGCTTTTATCGTGCTTAATAACATGCACTTTTAGCTATGATTTCGTTTTATGAATAATAAAGGATCGGTTTTCAGGCTTATTCTGATATGAACGGTCAGGATAATTCTTTTTTTGAACAAATAATGATATGGAGGTTAAAGATGATAAAGAAGATCCTGCTGATCCTGGTCCCCACTGTCCTGCTTGGCATCTGTCTGTTTTTCTCCGTAAGCGCCTATCTTCGCTACCGGGATGCGTATGTCAAGGTTCCTGTCGCTTCTCATCAGCTCTATCAGCGAAGCTGTCTTAAAGATGAAGATCTGGAAATGATCGAAGTACCTAAAGCATATCTCAATGACAGCGTCTATACAAAGAGCGATGATGTTCTAGGCAAATATGTGAAGCTTTCCTATTCTTTACCGAAAGGGTCTCTGATCTATAAAGGGGCTTTGGAAGAAGACATCCGCGATCTTTCGGTGAGTCTGCTGAAGGATGGGGAAGCATCTTTTGATCTTTATACTTCTGAGATAAAGATCAATGCCGGAAATCTTGGAGTTGGCATGTATGTTGATCTCTATCTGAGCATAAAGGGGAACGAAAAGAGCGTATCGGATCTTTTGTTCGAAGGATGTCGCGTGATCGGGCTTTTTGACAATCAGGGAAGATCGATAAGGGACTATGAGAATGATGTGAGGGTGGCGATCGTGACGATCGCACTGAATAGGGAAGATATCTCTATCTTGAATAAGGCGATGATGATCGGAAACATCAGCGTCTTATGCAGCAGCAGGTCTTATGATATTTTTCAAAGGTCGATGCTCAATCAGAACAGTGAGGTATTATCCTATCTGGAGTGATATTATTATGACGTGAGGAAGACCATAAAAGCCGTTCTTTTGATGTGTTGGATGGCGCTTATATTCTATATGTCATCGCAGCCGCAGCTGGAGTCAGCGGCAACATCGAACCTGGCGACAGAACTGATCTTTAAGATCTACGCTTTTCTGTTCAAGAAACATATCGATATCGGAGAGTTCTTTGCATTGTATGGCCAGCCGATCCGGAAACTGGCACATTTTACGGAATTCATGATCCTGGGGATCCTGTCTTTTGTGAACTGCCGGGAGTACAGCAGAAAAAACGATATCGTTTATCCGCTTCTTTTTTCCGCACTGTATGCCGTATCGGATGAGATCCATCAGCTTTTTGTGGAAGGAAGATACTGCGCAGTAAAGGACATGCTGATCGATACTTCAGGCGCATTCTGCGGGATCCTTCTTTGTCATCTGTTTATCAGATGGATCGAAAAAAGAAAACAGTAATCGTTTTATTATTCATTCTATGCGGATGCAGCAGACAGCGTTCTGCCGCCTGCACTTACTATAACGGTGACGACTCACTGACCCTGGACCTGATCGCTGTCAATGATGATATCAGGATGATCGAAGTCAGTGAAGTTTTTGTTCTGCCACCGGAGCTGCTCGCAAATGGAAAGTTTTTCTCCGATCTTTGCAAACAGTTCGATCCTTCCTGCCATGTTGAGGATGATAAACTGGTCAGGAGATATTCTTTGGCTGTTGAGAGACGTTACAGCCTGAATGCCACGATCACTTCTCTGGAAGAAAAGAGGTTTCACTGTGAGTGAAATGATCATGCCAAGAGAAAAGGCTTTGCAGTATGGCATCAGATCCTTGAACAATGAAGAACTTCTGGCTTTGATCATAAAGTCTGCATACCGGGAAAAGAACGTCCTGGAACTGGCAAGAGAAGTCATAGACACAGCGAATGGCTTTGAAAACCTTCTTTCGCTGACATATGAGGAACTCACTTCCATCAAAGGGATCAAGAAGGCCAAGGCGTTGGAGATCATGGCTATCCTGGAGATCTCCAAACGCTTGAGCAAGGTCGATCGGATCGCTGAATCACAGCTTTCTTCTCCGGAAAGAGTCGTTGAATGGCTGCGTTTCAATCTGGGTTTTGAAAATCAGGAATTGTTTTTCGTGATCTATCTGAACGGCCGTAATTCGGTCATCAAATCGGAAGTCCTGTACAAAGGAAATAAGAATTCAGCCAACGTAAGTATTGATGAGATCCTGCGGAAGGCTCTGCTGGTAAAGGCATCATCGATTCTGGTCGCCCACAACCATCCAAGTGGTCATACCGAACCTTCTTCGGCAGATATCGAATTGACTGATAAACTTTCCAGGGCCTGCCAACTGATGGGAGTCCCTCTGGTCGATCATATCATCGTTTCCAGGACCAGCTACTTTAGTTTTAAGAATCATTGTATGTTAGAATAAAGACGTGAAAAAGTTCATAGTCTTTTTGATGTGTATATGTTTGTACGGGTGCGCTCAGAGCCTTGATCTAGAAACTGAACTTGATCAGGTCTTTTCTGCTGAACTCGTACAGGAAAAAGTGAGAAGAAACAATTACAGCCGTTATCTGGATTACTATCTGCCCAGCGATCTGCATGAAGTAGAAGGAGATATGCTGACGAATTATTTCTCATACAACGATTCGTGTTTCATCATGGATGTCAATATCTCCGGCATCGTCAACGACAGATATTACCCTGATCAGAAACTTGGCGATGAAGGTTTTTTTGATGAGCAGAGACTGGTCTATTACAGAGCTGGCACGTACAAGGACAACGAGGGGAATGAACGGGAATACCAGTACAAGGTGTATGGATATGACGGCGAGTATCTCTCCTACTTTTTCTCAAAGGATCTGATCTTCTATGGATATGCCACACCTGATGACATCGTCCCTATGAGTTCAAGGATCCTGCTGATGGCAAAAGGAACGATCGTCAGAGAAGATGATGTGGCTGCCGGTTATTCGTTGAAGAATGAGATCGACTATGAAAAGAAGCAGGTCAACCTGTTTGAAACGATCATGCCGGTCAATGGCAATGTCAATGACTTCTTTGTCTCAGATGACCAGGAAAGTGCTCAGCAATAGTGTTGTGCTGATCTTAAAATGATGTAGAATTAAGTAGAGGTGGGAAATGAAAAACGATATAAAGAAGAAATTTATTGACATCCTGTTTGAGCCGGATGAAGATGATGAAGTTTATGAAAAGCCGGTCGAGGAGAAGAAAAAACCGGTCAAAAAGCAGGAGAATACAGTAAAAGCAAAGGACATCTTGTATCGCAAACCGGAGAAGTCAGCTTTTATCGACCTCAATGAGAAAAAGAAAAAAGAAGATCAGCAGAAAAAAGCTGAAGAAGTATACGGCGACTACGAATTCTCATCTCAGATCTCTCCGATATTCGGCGTGATCAAAGAGAACAAGCCTGAATTCAAGTCTTCTGTAAGTGCGAATGAGTCACTTGTCAATAAACCGGACAGTTCCCATCTGGAGATCATCACCTCGCCGATCTATGGATACGGTACCCGTGATGACTATATGAAAGACAATCTCGATTTCAATCACGTTCTGGAAGACACAGATGAGGAAGAACTGCATCGTCTTCTGGATGATGATCTGGACTTTGGTTCTCATACATATGATGATTTTGACGAAGATGAAGAACTGAATCTGTTCAACGATCTTGAAGAGGAAGAGTGATGTATTACTTTATCGGAATCAAAGGTACCGGTATGGCTTCTCTTGCCGTCATGCTGCATGAACTGGGCAACGAGGTCATCGGTTCCGATCTGGAAAAGCATTTCTTTACTGAAGATGAATTGGTCAAAAGGGGGATCAGGATCCTTCCTTTTGATGAGAACAACATAAAGCCTGAATATACCGTCATCATCGGCAATGCCTTCCTGGAGGACTTCCCGGAAGTCGTCAGAGCAAGGAAACTGTGCAGATGCTACCGCTATCATGAGTTCCTTGGTGAGCTCATGAAGAACTACAAGAGCGTTTCGATCTGCGGCTCTCATGGCAAGACGACCACCACCACGATCACCAAGACGGTCTTTTCTGAATTCAAGAAGACTGCTTATCTGATCGGCGATGGAGAAGGCTTCCTTGAGAAAGACAGCGAGTTCCTCTGTGTTGAATCGGATGAGTTCCGCCGTCACTTCATCTCGTATCATCCTGAATATGCCATCATCACGAATATCGAGATCGATCATGTCGATTATTTCAAAGATGAGATCGATTATTTCAATGCCTATCAGGAATTCGTCAACAATGTGAAAGAAGCCGTATTCTATTATGGAGATGATCCATGGTGCCAAAAACTGCAGTTCAGCAGCAAGGCCTTTTCTTTCGGACTCAGCGATCAGAACGACTACTATATCGCAGATCTTGTGACCAGTGAGGATGGATCGGCTTTTGATCTGATGTACAGAGGAGAGAAGCTGTATCGCTATGAGGTGCCTTTTGTAGGTGATCATCTGATGATCGATATACTCGGTGTTCTGTCTCTGGCTCATTACATGGGCTTTGATCACGAAAGGGTGGAGAAGGCGCTGCATGAATATGTGGGCCCCAAGAGACGTTACGTGATAGAGGAGTATAAAGGTACGATCTTCGTGGATGACTATGCACATCACCCGACGGAAGTAGGCGTGACGATAGAGGCTTCACATAAGCGCTATCCTGATAGGAAGATCATTGCCATCTTCAAGCCGCATAGGGCTTCCAGAGTCAAGTATTTTGCGAAGGAATTCAAGGAAGCGCTCGAGAAGGCGGATGAGATCTACCTGCTGGACTTCACTTCGATCGATGACAAGCAGGATGGAACGGATATCGATATCACTTATCTTGCGGATATGATACCGGAAAGCCATGTCCTTTCGGAGGATATCGAAGGAGCCAAGGTACTGGCTCAGTATAAGGGAGAATGTCTCCTCTTCATGTCCAGCAAGGATATCTATAACATAGCGGAAATGGTGAAGGAACTGTTATAGTTCCTTTTTCATTTGTAAAGGCATACAGATTATTGAAAACTTTTACATTTTCATTTAGAATACAGATGAGGAAGGTGAATGATATGGATGCTTTCATTATTGCTTTTAGAGATCTGAGCAGGGACCTGATCCCGATCCTGGGTGCAATCTGCCTGGTCTGTGTGATCATACTGCTGATAAAGCTGATCAAAGTATTATCCAGCGTAGATGATACTCTGCTGAAGACGCATGGTACGATCGATCTTGTCGATCGTTCGATCGAAAAGGTCCAGGCTCCTCTGGATACCGTCGTCAGAGTATCCGGTACTGTCGACAAAGCGCATGATGCAACGATCTCGGCAGCCAAAGACGCGAAAGAATTTGTGACGAAGAATGCCGGTGAGATCAAGGAAAGAGTCCTGGCATTCATCAAGGAAGAAGAAAACGAAGACGAATTAAAAGAACCAAGCCCTGAAGATATCATAGGAGGATAAACGTGGAAGACAAGTATATCGAAGAAAGCGTTAAAGAAGTTATTGAGGATCTTAAGAGCAAAGTCGATGCTTTGACTGAAGCTGCAAGTGGCAGTGATGAGACCGTTGCGGAAAAAGTTGAAGCCGTAAAAAACAAAGCAGTAAAAGTATTCCAGGATGTTACTGAGAGACTGAAAGGCCTGAGCGAGAGCGCAGCGAATGAAGAAGAGCTCGCTAAGGCGATCTCCACGATCAAAGATAAATCCAAGGATCTTTATGAGAATGCCTTGAATAAGATCGATGAGTTGAGAGGCGGTAAAAAAGAAGGATCAGAAAGCGAGAAAGATGCGGCTCCCGCAGAACAGAAAGAGGATGCCGATCCTTTTACGGAAGTGAAAAAGGGGATCGAGAACATCGTCGCGGATGCGAAAGCGGAGTTTGATGATTTCATGCACAGAGAAGATGTCAAAGAGGCTGTCGACAAGGCAAAGGTCCAGGCAGTCGATATCGCTGAAAAGACGCTGGAGATTCTGAAAGGATGGCTGACGCCAGATGGTGATGACAAATGAAAAAAGTGACGATCTACGAAGTTGCTAAAGAATCAAATGTTTCATTAGCTACTGTATCAAGAGTTATTAATGGCTCGACAGTAGTCAAGGAAGATACAAGAAAAAGAGTCGAAGAAGCGATCAACAAGCTCGGTTACAGACCGAATGCGATCGCTCAGGGGCTTGCCCTGTCGCGCACGACGACAGTCGGTCTGATCATTCCTTCGACTTCTGTTTCATTTTCAGGAAGGATCATAAACGGTCTTTGCGATGTCGCCAAGATCTATGATTATTCCGTCTATCTGCATACGATCACAGAAGGAGTGACGGATATCAAGGAGATCATCGATGAAGTGATCAAGGCAAGAGTTGATGGTGTCATCATCTACGCCGATAAGGATCTTGATGATTCGCTTAAGCTCCTGGAGGAGTATAATATTCCAATGGTGGTCATGTGTTCGCAGATCTCTTCTGATAACATCTGTTCAGTCTATGTCGACTATAAGAAGGCGGTGTCTGAACTTTGCGAGTCTTATCTGCAGAAGGGTATCGAAGATATCGCGATCCTGCAGGATCACCGCAATGATGTCGTTTCCGAGCTGATGAGAAGCGGTGCGGAAGAAGCTTTTGCCAAATATGGCAAGGAATACAAGGGTTACATCGAGGTCTCCAAGGACAATCGTTCGACTTACAAGTTCCTGAAGTCTTACTTCAAGACACACAGGCACCAGGTCTTCATTGCGAATCGTGATTCACAGGCCATGGCCGCATTGAACGCAGGCCAGGGTGCGGGTATCGCGATCCCTGAAGATATGGATCTGATCTGCATGAACGAAAGCAAGTATACATCTTCAGTGCGTCCTGAGATCAGTTCTTTCGTCGTTCCTACTTATGATCTTGGTGCCATTTCTATGAGACTGATGACCAAGATGCTGAAAGACGAACATGTCGAAGAAAAAGAGAAGAGGCTCAACGCCTTGTATTCACCAAAGAAAACAACAAAGGAATAGTTTATTATGGGAATTTATGAAGAACTGGTATGGCGCGGGCTGATCAAAGATGAGTCTTCGCCGGAAATAAAGGATCTGCTCAACAAGGGCGGTGTGACTTTTTATATCGGCACCGATCCGACGGGCGATTCTCTGCACATCGGACATTTTTCGTCTTTTCTGATCTCTAAGCGTCTGAAAGACGCGGGTCATAATCCGATCCTGCTGGTAGGCGGCGGTACGGGACTGATCGGCGATCCGAAACCGGATGCTGAAAGGCCGATGATCACGGTGGAAGAAGTTGAACACAACTTCAAATGTCTCAAGGCTCAGGCGGAGAAGCTTTTTGGTTTTGAGGTCGTCAACAACTACGACTGGCTGAAAGATTTCACGTATATCGACTGGCTCCGCGATGTCGGCAAGTATTTCAATATCGGCTACATGCTGAACAAGGATATCGTCAGAAGAAGGCTGGATGAAGGTATCACCTATACCGAGTTTTCTTATATGACGATGCAGGCTTATGACTTCATGCATCTGTATCTGGACCGCGGAGTCACGATGCAGGTCGCCGGTCAGGACCAGTGGGGCAATATCACTGCCGGTATCGAGCTGATCAGAAAGAAACTGGGCAAGGAGGCATATGGCTTTACGATGCCTCTGCTGACGAAAGCTGACGGCCAGAAATTCGGAAAGACCAACGGCAAGGCCATATGGTTGGATATCAACAAGACTTCTGCATATGAGATGTATCAGTTCTTTATCAACTCCGAAGACAGCAAGGTCATCGATTATCTCAAGTTCCTCACTTTCCTGTCCAAGGAAGAGATCGAGAGACTGGAAGTCTCTAACAATGAACATCCGGAACTTCGTGAGGCGCATAAGGCACTTGCCAGAGAGGTCATCACTTTCCTGCATGGACCGGAAGCGTATGGATCAGCTGTCAAGATCGCTGAGACTTTCTTCAAAGGCAATCTCAAGGATCTGACTTACGATGAACTCAAACAGGGTACAGCTGATCTGGAGCGCACGAAGATCGAAGACGGTGGTTCTCTGATCGAGACCCTGGTGAAGGTCGGCGCCTGCAGATCCAATCGCGAGGCGAGGGATCTGATCAAAGGTTCTTCCATTTCGGTCAACGGCGAGAAGGTCACGGATCTGAATCATGTCCTGAAAAAGGAAGATGCCTTCAATCAGGAACTGACCATCATCAAAAAAGGAAAGAAGTTCTATTACGCTGTTGAATTCTGATATGAAAAGATTGATCCTGATACTGGTTTTGTTGGTGAGCTTGTGTGCCTGCGAACAGGACGGCAAGCAGATGGCGAATCCGGACGACAGATATATGTATATCATTGAAATGATCGGGGAGCACGATAGTTTTCAGGATACCTCGAACTATTTCGATATCAGCGCTGAGATGGCGAAGATAGAAAATGGTTACCGTTACTATATCACCATCGATAATCCGCGCATCGCCATGTATGATATCGAGCTTCTTGCGATCGAAAAGAATGTCGATTACCGCAGTACGATGGCTGCCAATGTCGGCATCTTTGAGGACAAGGAATACAACATGGTACCGAATCAGGCCAATATCGAACAGGGCTTCGTCAAGGGTATCGTCGCATCAGCGATCACCAAGTATCCCGAGACGACACTGTATATTTTTGTCCAGTTCAAAAATTCTGACTATTCTGTCGTTCGTTCCGAGTATTTCAAGCTCGATGTGAGTTACGGAGAGAATGAATGAATAAAGAGAAGATGAAACAATCATTACTGATCGGAGCTTTAACGAGCTCCTTTGGTATTTTTGTCTCCAAGCTTCTCGGATTGCTTTACTATTCACCGCTTTCTGCGATCGCAGGGGAGTCCAATATGGCTTTCTATTCGATCGTCTATACCTATTACGATCTGCTTCTGCAGATCTCTCAGGCGGGCATACCTTTTGCGATCGCTTCCCTGGTCGCAAAGTACTATTCCAAACAGGATTACAAGACTGTCCTGCTGGTCAGAAAGATGGGCACTTCCATCGTCATGGGACTTTGCGTTCTGACAGGTCTTTTCCTGACTCTGATGTCAGGACCTCTTGCCAGACAATCGCTAGGTATCTCCGCACCTGCCCAGGATATACAGAATCTGAGGATCATGTTCAATATCCTGACGATCGCTGTGATCCTCGTTCCGCTGCTTTCGGCTTTGAGGGGCTATATCCAGGGACTGAAACGCCTTGATCTCTACGCTTCCTCTCAGGTCCTTGAACAGTTCGTCAGAGTCTTTTCCATCATTCTTTTTTCGTATCTCTTTGTCAGGATACTGCATTTTGACAATATCTGGGCGATCTTTGCTGCGATCGCGGCGGCATCTTTAGGCGCTTTTGCAGCCTTCGCATATACGAGGCTGCTGAGCAGACGGGATGTCAGGAATGTGGAAGTCCTTGCAAAAAAGCAGGGGAAAGAAGCTTTGATGAACGAAAAGGAGATCGTCAAAGAGATCCTTTTCCTGGGCATCCCTTATGTGATCATTTCCTTCCTTGGTACAGCCGGTCCTTTGATCAATACGACTTTCTTCATGGATTACATGACCAGAGTCAATGGACCGTCTGTCTACGAGAGCGCAAAGCTCTCTGCCGGCATCCTGCAGGCAAATGTTGCCAAAATCTCCAATATCCCTTCGGTTCTGGCTCTCGGTTTCGGTTCCGGCATGGTCCCTTACCTGAGTGAATCGCTGGAGTCTCACGATCACAGAAAGATCACCATGCAGATCAATCAGATCCTCGACACCGTCTTTTTCATCCTGATGCCGATGATCGTGATCTTCATCTTTTTTGCCAGAGATATCTACTTCATCATGTATGGAAATCACAATCTCGATCTGGGTACGACACTTTTTGCTGTGAGCAATATTCAGATCTTTTTGGGGACGGTCGCACCGATCTTCTCTTCGATCATGATGTCGCTGAAACTGCGCAAAGAGGCGATCATCACGCTGATCATCTCTTTCCTGGCAAAGCTGATCACGTTCTTCCCGCTGGTGAGATTTTTCGGTGCCTATGGCATGATCTATTCATCGGGAGTCTATTACCTGATCCAGATCGTCTGTTATTTCTACAGTCTGAAGAAGAATTTCGGGATCAATATAAAAGGAACTTCACGCCGTTTCGTGAAGATCCTCATTTCTTCTTTATTGATGGTGATCCCGGCATTTGCCTTGCGTTCCCTCATTCCGTTTGGCTATGACTCCAGAGTCATCGACATCGGTATCATGGGCGTACTTGGTTTGATCATGCTGGGGATCTACTATGCTGTTTCAGTTTATTTCAGACTTCCGCAGAAGATATTCGGCATCAAAGATGTCTCAGTCAGAAGTCTGATCAGGGCACTGCGCCCTTAAGAACGTGATCACTTCACTGATGAGATCCGGTGGCGTGGAAGCTCCTGCCGTCACATAGACCTTTTCGGCATTTTGAAGATCTTCGATATCGATGTCTTTATAGTTCTGTATCAGCAGAACTTTTTTAATGCCGCTTTTGATGCCGATATCGACGAGTTTTCCGGTGTTGTTGGATTTCCTGTCGCCGACGACATAAAGCAGGTCGCAGTCCTGCAGTTTCGTGATGGCCAGCTGTCTGGATGAAGTGGCGTTGCAGATCTCTTCTTCGATGATGATCTGCGGATAAAGCTTTTTGGCGATCTCAAAAAGGTCTTTGAGTTCCAGATAGGACATGGTCGTCTGATTGGTAAGGAAGAGTTTATCATTTTTCAGATCGAGATCTTTCAGATCCTTCTCACTGCTGACAAGGTGTATCCTGTCTGAAATGGAAAGGACAGCTTCCGCTTCCGGATGTCTCTGCTTTCCGAAATAAATGATGTCGTATCCCTTTGCCAGGTATTCCTTGATGATGTTCTGCGTCTTGAGGACGTCAACGCAGGAAGCATCGACGTATTTCAATCCTTTGGCCAGCGCTTTTTCTTTGATGCGGTCAGAAATGCCGTGTGCAGTGAAAATGACGATGCCCTGATCGATCTGATCGAGCAGTTCATCTTTGTTTAAATGTGTGTCATCGAGGGTGATAATGCCCAGCTGTGACAGTTCTTCCGTGACATAGGAGTTGTGCACCAGCATGCCAAGGATATATACGTTTTCATCCGGATGCTGGAGCTTTGTATCTTTGGCAAGTTTGATGGCGTTGATGACGCCTTTGCAATAGCCGCTTGGGACCACTTTTTTAATTTCCATAAGTTCATTATACAGTATGCTAAAATAGAGGCGTATGAATAAGAATTTAAAAGAAACGACAAAAGGATTCATCGAACTGAACAGTTTTGAGGAACTGACCGCTGTTCAAAATGAAGTCCTTCAATTTGCTTCGTCCCATAAAGATGTGATCGCTCTTTCCAAGACCGGAACAGGCAAGACGCACGCCTACCTGATCCCGATCATGGAGATGATCAATCCGGTATCCGATAAGACACAGGTGGTGATCTCCGTTCCGACCAGAGAACTCGCTTATCAGGTCTATCAGAATGCTCTGCTGATGAAAGAGGTCCTTCCTGAATTACGGATCTCACTTCTTTCGGGCGGTACGGATAAGAAGAAGTCCATTGCCAAAATGGAGAATGCGCCGCATATCGTCATCGGGACACCAGGACGTATCAGAGACCTCTTTGAATCCAATGCGTTGCGTGTGGATTTCGTCCAGATGTTCGTGATCGATGAAGCGGACATGACACTGGAGTTCGGTTTTCTTGAGGATATCGATATCGTGTTCTCTCACATGGTCAAGAATCCCCAGGTCCTGTGTTTTTCGGCTACTTTTCCTGAGGAACTCAATGCTTTCGTAAAAAAGTATCTGTCAAATCCGAAGATCATCCGGGTCGAAGATAAAAAGAGGGATCCGCACATCACACATGTCCTTGTCAACTGCAAGCATAAGGAATACAAAGAAGTCGTCTATGACATCCTGCCTGGTTTCAAGCCATATGTTTGCCTGATCTTTGCCAATTCCAAAGATGAAGCTGATGCGACTTATGAATATCTGAGCGAGAAAGGGGTCAAAGCCCTGCTGATACATGGCGGTCTGGATTCAAGGACCCGTCAGAAGGCCATCAAGGATCTGCAGGCGAAAAAATACACCTATGTCATCGCTTCAGATGTCGCTTCAAGAGGTATCGATATCGACGGGATCAGCCATGTCATTTCAATGGGTCTGCCTAAGCAACTGCAGTTCTATATGCACAGGGCCGGCCGAACAGGCAGGAATGAAAAAGATGGGACCTGCTATCTTCTGTACAAGGAGACCGATATCCCACAGATCAAGACGCTGAATAAGAAGGGGATCAACTTCCTGGCCAAAGAATTCAAGAAGGGCGTCTGGAAGGAGGCAAGCAATCCGACTGACAAAAGAAGGATCAAGGCGGATGTGGAGGAGAAACAGATCGTAAAGACGCTCTATCGCAAGAATGAAAAAGTCAAACCGAACTATAAGAAGAAAAAGAATCGGGAAGTCGAGAAGATCAAGCGGAAAAAGAGAAGGGAAATGATCCAATCCAAGATCAAGGAAGAGCGGATCGAACGTTACAAGGAAAAACAGCGAAACAAGGCGCAATAGCCTTGTTTTTCTGTATAATACTGATTGTGAATATCGCAAAATTCATCGCCGAAAGTGATTTCTATAAAAGAGTGTTGAGAGTCGCACTGCCGTGTGCTCTTTCGCATCTGCTTCTTTCGTGCCGTTCGGTGATCTGTTCCATCATGGTCTCTTCCATCGGCATGGTCACGGCTGTAGGCAACGCCAACAATATCCTCTATCTTCACGATTATCTGCTCTGGGGCTTTGAAGCGGGTGCCGCTTTGTTCGGCGCTCAGTTCTTTGGCGCCAAAAAGTTTTCCAATATGGCTAAGACACAGGGAGTCTTTCTGCTGATGTCGCTGCTGAATGCCTTTCTTTGGATCGGGATCGTTTTTACTGTAGGAGATAGGCTTCTTCTTTTCTATCTGAATGATCCAGAGTTGTTGCCGTATTCCCTGACGTATCTGAGATATGTGATGATCTCATTGATATTCTTATGCATCTCGATGTCTTTTCGAAGCATGTATCAGGCGATGCACAGGACGAGACTGACTTTCACGATATCCGGTCTCTATGTCCTGAGCAACATCATCTTCAATTACCTGTTCATCTTTGTGTTTCGGATCGGTGTTGCCGGTGCCGGTCTTTCAGTGCTCGTCTCTGAAATGCTGTGCTGTATCGGCGTTCTGATCTATGTGCATTATGACAAGCCGGATTTCTATCTTGGTTTAAAGCAGATGTTTTCTTTTGACTGGTCTTTCATCAAGCCGTTCATACTCAAGGTCGCTCCGATCGCTTTCAATGAGATGCTGTTTGGATTCGGCCAGTCGCTTTTCAACAAAGCGTACGGCATGCTGGGAAGCAGTTCGATGGAAGCGATCTACGTCTGTTCGGAGATCCTTTCGATGGCTTTGTTTGCAGTGTGGGGCTATGGCGAGGCTGTCGCCATCCTGGTCGGCACTCTTCTGGGAGAAAGCCGTATCGAACAGGCAAAGGAAGAATCGGCTTATCATCTGGGATTGTCTTTTGCTGTCGGCGTCGTGCTTTGGGTCTTCATGGTCGTCTTTAGTCCGGTATTCCTGAAGCTGTACCATATCTCTGACCCCGCAGTATACTCATCCTGCAGACAGCTTCTCGCTGTCTATGGATTCAAAGCCTTCCTGCGCGTTTTCACTTATGTGATGTTCTGCACACTGAAAGCGGGCGGCGATTCAAAGATCTACAACCTGCTGGATTCCGGCATCATGTATGCTGTCGGCATTCCGATCGCTTTTGCCGGTGTTTATCTTGGCGTTCATGATATCGTCTTTCTGGTCCTTCTGTGTCAGATCGAACAGGTGGTAAGATTCTTTCTTACTTTGAAACGGTATAATAGTTTCAAGTGGGCTAATAATCTAACGGAGCTGGTGAACTGATATGAAAATTGGTTTTATTTCTCTTGGCTGTGCCAAAAATCTGGTCGATTCGGAAAATATCATTGCGTTATTCGATGATCCGTTTTTTGAGTATGAAGCGGATCTTCGCCAATGTGAAGCGATACTGATCAATACCTGCGGATTCATCCTCAGCGCAAAAGAAGAGGCGATCGATACGATCCTTGAGATCGCGGAATACAAACAGGACAAGCTCAAGAAACTCATCGTCTGCGGCTGTTTCGTGCAGCGTTATTTCGATGACTGTCTCAAAGAATTCCCGGAAGTGGATCTTTTTGTCAGATTGTCCGACTATCCAAAGCTGCCCGATCTTCTTTCAGAACTCTTTGGTCACAGGTTCTTGCATACTTACGGCAAGAACCGAAAGCTTGCCAACAATTCCTATACCGCCTATCTGAAGATCTCTGATGGCTGCGATAATCGCTGCACTTATTGTGCGATCCCTCTGATCAGAGGGAACTGCCGTTCCTATACGATAGAGGAGAATGTAGAACAGGCAAAGCTGCTTTCCGAGAGTGGCGTCAGAGAACTGAATGTCGTTGCACAGGATACGACATACTATGGTCATGATCTCTATGGCGAATTCAGGCTCAAAGATCTGATCCACGAGCTGGATAAACTCGATTTCAAATGGATCAGGATCCTTTATATGTATCCGGACGAGATCGAAGAAGAGCTTCTGATCGAGATGAAGAAATGTCGGAAAGTCCTCCCGTATTTTGATATTCCGATCCAGTATGGCAATGACGAGATCCTCAAACTGATGAACAGGAGAGGAACGGTCGCTCTGATCAAAGAGAAGATCGCTCTGATCAGGAAGTATTTTGATGATGCCTATATCCGTACGACCCTGATCGTCGGATTTCCGCATGAGACGGAAAAGACCTTCAGAGATACTCTTGATCTGGTGAAAGAGATCGGTTTTGATTCTTTAGGTGCTTTCACTTATTCTCCGGAAGAAGATACTCTCGCCAACGAGATGGATGAGCAGGTGGATGAAGAAGTGAAGAACAGGCGTTATGAGGAACTGATGAGTCTGCAGCAGAGGATCGTTGAAAAGAAGAATGAAGGAAGAACCGGCAAGGTCTACACAGTGCTGATCGAAAGATATGAATCCCTTTTTGACAGATACATCGGCAGAAGCTATATGTCAGCTCCGGACGGGATCGATGGCATCATCTACATCCGCCATGAGAAGGGGCTTGAGATCGGTGGATTCTATGATGTCGAGATCACCGGCTTTAAAGAGTACGACCTGTATGGAACGATCAAAGAATGACATCGTCTGATGACGATGTTTTTATTAAATTATCAGTTTATCGTTTTTAAAATGATCTTTTACATACTATAATGAAGAAAAAGAGGTAAATATCATGAATTATTATGTAGGAATCGATTTGGGCGGTACGAACGTCAGGATCGCCAAAGTAGATGAAGATGGCAGGATCGTTCAGGATGTCATCGCTCCTTCACATGGTCTTGAGGGTCCTGAAAAGATCGAAGAAAATATCCTTGAGCTTCTGAATCAGTTCGATCTGAATGATGTCAAGTCCATTGGCCTGGCTATTCCGGGACCGGTAGATGGAGAGAAGAACGTCATCACGATGGCGACGAATATTCCTGGCTGCGAAGGGTATCCGTTTGCAGATAATATGCAGAGAGTGACAGGCATCCCGGTCTTCCTTGACAATGACGCCAATGCCGCAGGTCTTGCAGAGGCGGTCCTTGGCTCAGGGAAAGGCTACAATGTCGTTTATTTCCTGACGCACTCGACTGGTATCGGCGGTGCTCTTGTGATCAATGGAAAGGTCATTCAGGGACACAAAGGCTATGCGGGTGAAGTTGCTAATGTCATCGTAGACCCTGATGCAAAACAGTATCCGGTCTATGCGCATCTGAATAAAGGCGGTGTCGAGTCTGTTGCCTCCGGTACAGCGATCGGCCTGATCGGTAACGAACTGATCGGCCCGGAAGCGAATTCAGCCAGAAAAGTGTTTGTACTGGCTTCTGAAGGAAATCCGATCGCTGAGGCCATCATCGATAAGATGTCAAAGGATTTTGCGACATGTCTGGCAGCGATCTCCGCGATCTGCGCTCCGGATTGTTTCGTCATCGGCGGCGGATGTTCGCATTCTTCCGCGCTGTATTTTGATAAGCTCAGAGATTATTTCCGTTCCATGGCTCACGAAGGCATGAGAGAAGTTCCGATCCTCAAGGCTTCATTAAGCGAACCCGGTGTATTGGGGGCTGCCATGATCGGCAGATCACGTGTGAGCTGAAAACATGTATTATAGAGAACTAAGGGAATATATCAGTTCCGGAAAGATCGATGAGATCGTTTCAAAGATCATCGGTTCTGAAGACATTGAAAAAGAACTGGAACGCTATCTGAAGCTTCTGGATGATGCCTTCGATCTGTTTGGCGATGGAGATTATCATTTCGTATCTTCTCCTGGCCGTTCCGAGATCGGCGGCAATCACACCGATCACCAGCATGGCCATGTTGTCGCTGCCGGACTGAATATCGACAATCTCGCGGTCATCAAAGCCAATGGCAGTGATCTTGTCAACTATCATGACCGGGCTTTTGCCTTTCAACAGGTCGATCTTTCAGATCTGAGGATGCGCGAGGAAGAGAAGAATTCTTCACAGGCGTTGATCAGAGGCATCGCTTCAAGACTGAATGAGCTCGGTTTCAGGATCGGCGGTTTCGATGCTTTATGTGAATCCAGGGTCCTTGTTGGATCAGGTATCTCTTCTTCAGCCTGCTTTGAAATGATGGTCGTGGAGATCTTCAACGCCTTATTCAACGAAGATAAAGTCGATCCTGTCCTGAGGGCCAAGATCGGACAGTATTCGGAAAATGTCTATTTCGGCAAGCCAAGCGGTCTTCTTGATCAGATGGCGATCTCGGTCGGTGGCTTCGTGACGATCGATTTCAAGGATCCCAAAGATCCGATCATCGAGAACTTTGATTTCTCCTTCTCTGACTATGGCTACGAACTTATCCTGGTCAACACGAAGGGAGATCACTCCGATCTTTCTCATGAGTATGCAGCTGTTCCTTTTGAGATAAAGGAAGTCGCAAAAGAACTTGGTGTCGAATATCTCGCCGATTCTTCCAGAGAAGCCCTTCTCAAAGACTTCGCTTCGATCCGTGAAAAAGTCGCAAATGACAGAGGGATCTTAAGAGCTTTGCACTTCTATAACGAAGATGAAAGGGCAGTCTTGCAAAGGGAAGCGATCAGAAACAGGGATATCGGCTCTTTATTGAAACTGATGAAAGAATCCGGCCGTTCCTCTTTTGAATATCTGCAGAATGTCTATCCTGCATCGAGGCCATCTTCTCAGTCTCTGGCGATTGGACTTGCTCTGGCGGATCTTTACCTGAAGCAAGAGGGTACTTATCGTGTGCATGGCGGCGGATTCGAAGGGACGATCCAGTGTGTCGTTCCAAAAGAAAAACTTGCCGGTTTCAAAGAACTGATGTATTCGGTCTTTGGGAACGACTGTCTGCTGGAAGTCAGAGTCAGACCTTTCGGTACAGCTTTGGTGGTATAAAAAATGGTTTCCTGCAAGGGAGACCATTTTTCTTTATGCGAGGATCATCCTTTCATCATCGAGCTCTCTTCTTGACCGTTGTCTGAACAGATCACGGAGATCATCGATACTGAGCTTTTCTTTTTCTTCTTTGCTGAGATCCAGGATGATCTTTCCGTCATCCATCATGATCAGACGGTTTCCCATCTGCAAAGCAGTCTGCATGTTGTGTGTGATCATGACACAGGTGATCCTTTTTTCTTCGATGCAGTCTTTCGTCATCTTCAGGACCTTATCAGCAGTTTGCGGATCGAGAGCTGCCGTGTGTTCATCAAGAAGCAGAAGCTTCGGCGTTTTGATCGTATTCATGACCAGGGTCAGAGCCTGACGCATGCCCCCGGACAATACGCCGACTTCCATCTTCAGCTTGTCTTCCAGTCCCATATCGAGTCTGAGCAGTTTTTCTTTGAACATCTTCCTGTCTTTCTCACTGATCCTGGAAAGCCAGCCGCCGTTTTTCGCGGCCAAAGCCAGATTCTCTTCGATCGTCATATGAGGAGCTGTACCGGCCATCGGATCCTGGAAGAGATGGCCGATATCATGCGCTCTTTGATGCTGAGGAAGCAAGGTGATATCCTTGCCATCCATGATGATATTTCCTTTTTCGGGAATGATCGCTCCGGAAAGGCAGTTCAGAAGTGTCGATTTGCCCGATCCGTTGGATCCGATCATGCAGATGAAATCAGAGTCGTTGATGAACAGATCGATATCAGAAAGAGCGATCTTCTCGTTGACTGTTCCTTCATTGAAGATCTTTGTCATATTCCTGATCTCAATCATCTTGAAGCACCTCTTCTGATCATGGCTTTTCTTTGCAACATTGGGATCTGTCGCTTCAGATAAGGCAGGGATATCGTCACGGCGACGATGACTGCCGATACGAATTTCAGCATATAGGCAGGCATATTGAATCTCAAGGCAAGCGCATAAACACTCCTGAAGATCAGCGAACCAAGTACTGAACAAAGGAGCCTGACGGAAGTCTTCCTGGATCTGCTCAGGATCTTTCCGATCAGAAGGGAAGCCAGTGCGATCGTGACCATTCCGTTTCCGATATCGATATTGACAGATTTCTGCGACAGTGCCAGCAGAGCTCCGGAAAGAGCTGTGAAACTGTTTGAGATGGATAAGGCGATGATGGTCGTGATCCTGGCATCGATCGAAGAAGCCTCGACCATGAATGGATTATCTCCGGTCGCTTTGACCGCCAGTCCGATCCTGGTCTTCAGAAACCAGTTCAGGAAGCAGGCGACCGCAAGGACAAAAGTAAAGTCGATCAGCAGAAAGCTGTATCCTTTCAGAAAAGTGTCCTGAAAGATTTCTTTAATGATCGTATAGATCGTCTTTGCTTTATTCAGATTCAGCAGCGAAGAATTGCCCATGATGGCAATGTTGACAGAATACAGGGCCGTGTTGACGATGATGCCGGATAATAGGGAGTTGATCCCGCAGAAAGTCTGCAGAAAGGATACAGTCAATCCTGAGAGCAGGCCTGATATCATCGCCCCGGCGATCGCCAGATACGGATGCCCTCTTAAAGCGATCACGGCAGCCGCACATGCTCCAAGCGTGAAGCATCCATCTGTAGAAAGATCACAGACATCAAGTGTCAGATAGCTCAGGTAAAGGCCAAGCACGGTCAAAGAACCGATGAGAGCCAATTCCAGAGTCGTATATACCAGCGAGATCATGATGAGCTTTACTCGAATTCCTCAGCTGTTTCGATCGTTTGGATCCTGGTGCAGAATGGTCCGAAAGCTTCTTTGAGCTGATCGAGGTCGAGACCTAATTGAGAAATGATATCGGAATTGATCGTTGCTGTGCCATTGTCGAAGGTCCTGACACCATAAGAAGAGATGTCGACATCGTTGAAAAGGACATCATAGATCATGTCGGCTGTTTCCTGACCAAGCTGGGCGTAATCGACGCCAAAGCCGAGGAATGCTCCATTCAGAGCGAAAGAATCCGCACCGGCATAGTGAAGGATGCCTGCATTGGCGATCTCTTCATAGATGGATAGTTCTGCGGTCATGACTGTATTGTCGGTCGGCGTGAAGATCGCTTCGACACCTTCCGCGATCAGTGCAGAGACCGCAAGTTTGATCTCATCGACATTCGTACCGGTCTTTTCCACGTATTCGATATTCCTTTCTTCAAGGAAAACTTTGGCTTCTTTGATCGGATTGGTCGAAGCGTCCTGTGAGATGTCATAGAGAAGTCCTGCTTTTTTGATCTCCGGGTTTTGCGCAACGATGAGTTCCAGGACTGCCTGTGTATTGAGATAATCGGATGTTCCGGATATGTTGTGCCCAGGCATGTCAAGAGAATCGACCAGCCCGGCAGCCAATGGATCGGATACAGCGGAGAAGATGACAGGGATCTGATTGTCTTCCGTCATCGCCTGCATATCCAGAGCAACAGGTGTCGCAATACCTACAAGCAGATCCACATCTTTGGAGATGAAATTGGAGATGATCTGGCGCATGACGTTGGCATCCGCGTTCGCGTTGTCATAAAGGATATCGATACTGGTACCATTCTGCTGGTTGAGTTCGTCAAGTCTGGTGTTGATGTTGGCGACGATCTGGTTCAGGGAAGCGTCGTCGACGTAGTTGCAGATGCCGATCTTCAATGTGCTGTTTTCTTTGCTGTTGCCGGCATCAGCTGAGCAGGCACAAAGTACGAATAAAGATAGAACGAATAATACAGTCAAGTTTTTTTTCATTTTTTCATTTCCTTTCTTTAAATCAGTTTTCGGTTTTTCTCTATCGATCCAAAGAAAGACGCCATCGTTTGTTCAATTTCATCATTCAACCTCCCGAAAATATAAAAATCCTGTCCCAAATATGCTGGGACAGGATCATATTTATCCTGCGGTGCCACCCGGCTTGATGTACATCATACATCCACTCATGCATACCATCATATGCGGATTCTTTTTACGAAGGATCACTTCGGCGCCCATACTCTTTGCATTTCTGTTTGCCCTTAGGAGTCCATTCGGATCTGTCTTCTTTACCGCTTTTCACCATGCAGCGGCTCTCTTTGAAAGGGTGCTCAGATCTTACTTACTCTCCCTCATCGGTTTATTCATTTATAAAACGATATCGTTCGAATTGTCAACAAATTGAATCTGTTTCAAAGATTATGTACCAAAAATGATAAATAATCGTTATTTGTGAAATAAAGGCGAAATTAAAAATGTTTGTAATCGTTTACATTTGATTTATAATAAGAAGTGGACAATTAGTCCGAGGAGGAAAAAATGAAAAAGCTTTTAAGTGTATTACTGGCTGTCCTCATGGTTTTCGCTCTTGTCGGTTGCGGTCAGAAGGAAACTCCTGCTGACGGTGGCGAAGCAGCTCCAGAGACAGTCAAGATCGGTGTTGCGATTTATCAGTTTGATGATAACTTCATGACTTTATATCGTAATGATATTCAGAAGTACTTTGATGATCTCAACGCACAGGGCGGCACTCAGTACGAAGTCGTCATCGTTGATGGCGCTAACGATGCTGCAACTCAGACAGAACAGGTCAATACTTTCATCACTCAGGGTGTTGATGGCATGATCGTCAACCTGGTTCAGACTTCTTCCGATGCTTTGGCAAAGGCTGTTGAAGAATCAGGTATTCCTACAGTCTTCATCAACCGTGAGATCGCTGACTACCAGTATGGCGAGAAGACTTGCTATGTTGGTGCAGATGCAAGAGATTCAGGCACATACCAGGGCCAGATCATTTTTGATCAGGAAAACCATGGCGACCTGAACGGTGATGGTGTTGTCAACTACATCATGATCATGGGCGACCCAGAGAACTCAGATGCTCAGTTCAGAACTGAATATTCTATCAAGTATCTGACAGAAAATGGCGCAAATGTCAACTGCTTATATCAGGAAACTGGTAACTGGGCACAGGCTCAGGGCCAGGAACTCGTTGCTACTGAACTGTCAAAAGAAGGCGATGCTATCGAAGTCGTATTCTGCAACAATGATGGTATGGCAATGGGCGCTCTCGAATCCATCAAGGCTGCTGGCAGAAAAGTTGGCGAAGACATCTACCTCGTAGGTGTTGATGCTATTCCTGAGGCTTGCGAAGCTGTCAAGAACGGTGATATGACTGGTACAGTTCTTAACGACGACCTCGGCCAGGCAACTGCTGCTTGCGAATCATTATTGAAGATGCTCGGTGGCGAAGTCATTACCAACAAGGTCAACTATGTTCCTTACGTAATGGTCACTGCTGCAAACGTTGATCAGTATATCAAATAATCAATAATCGTACGTTTGAAGAGTTACATGTCTATACATGTAACTCTTCTTTATTATTTGAAGGAGGAAATATATGTCAGAATATATTCTTGAAATGAAAGATATCTGTAAATCCTTCCCTGGTGTAAAAGCGTTGGATCATGTGTCGCTGCAATTGAAACCCGGACATGTCCATTCTCTGATGGGTGAAAACGGAGCCGGCAAATCGACTTTGATGAAATGCTTGTTTGGCATATATAAGAAAGACGAAGGCTCGGTCATATACAACGGCGAAGAAGTGAACATTACCGACCCGTTTGACGCCTTGAACAGGGGTATAGCCATGGTCCATCAGGAACTCATGCCGATCAGAGACCGTTCTATAGCGGAAAATATCTATTGTGGAAGATATCCGGTAAAGAATTTCGGTCCGATCAAGGTCGTAGACCATAAGAAGATGAATGCAGATGCACAATTTCTGCTGGATGATCTTGGTTTAGGCTTTAAAGCTACAGACAAACTTGGTACACTCACAGCTTCACAGATGCAGCTCGTTGAGATCGCTAAGGCTGTAAGTGCTGATGCAAAGATCATTATTTTGGATGAGCCTACTTCATCGCTGACACTGAAGGAAGTCAACAAACTTTTTGAGATCATCAAAAGACTGACTTCCAAAGGATGCGGTGTTATTTATATTTCTCATAAAATGGATGAGATCCTGCAGATCTCGGATGAAGTTACGATCATGCGCGATGGTCAATACATTGGCACATGGCCCGCAAGTGAACTGACTACCGATTTTATCATTGCAAAAGAAGTCGGACGTGAACTGAAAGATCTCTATCCGCCAAAAGTCAACACTCCTGGTGAAACAATCTTTGAAGTAAAGGACTTTGATTCAATTATTGAAGGTTCATTCAAAGACTGTTCATTCTCGGTAAGAAAGGGTGAGATCTTCGGCGTTGCCGGTCTGGTAGGCGCACAGAGGACAGAACTGATGGAAGCGATCTACGGAATGCGTGGCATCAGTTCCGGTACAGTGTACTTCAACGGTCAGACTTTGAAGATCAAAAACCCGGAAGATGCGATCAGAAACGGCATTGCCCTGATCACGGAAGACCGAAGAGGCAATGGTATCTTCGGTGTCCTTTC
>JAEEGF010767706.1_pt1 | contig 25240 bp, 13 predicted proteins | sample 9134171 | NCBI WGS metagenome assembly JAEEGF01 (sample SAMN16246542, study PRJNA631951) | gut metagenome | biome: gut microbiome; feature: rumen; material: AP-attached | host: Bos | place: Iran: Karaj | collected 2018-10 | reverse complement strand
TCTTTCCTGCGCTCTCAGCCATGAGGATATTCGGAAGCTTCAAAAAAGTAACCGTATTTGCAGCGATCCTTTCGGTGACCTGCGCCCTGGTGGGAATACTGATTTCCATCCTGGCGGGAACCCCTGTGGGATCCACAATTGTGGCGGTGGATGTGGCAGCGTTTTTTGCCTGCTTCTTCTCAGGAAAGCTGATGGGAGGTATAGCATGAGGATAAAAAGATTTTTACCGGCAGCTCTGCTGGTGGGAGCGCTGATGCTACAGGCCTGCGGAGCAGAGGACAGTAGTGGCGGCACCGGCAGCAGGACCGGCTCCGGCCCCTCCACAGTCAATGATGTTCTTACAGAAAATATGGCAAAAGAGGATGAGAAAGCAGCGGAAGAATCTTCAGATGTGGCATCGGTGGAGATCTCGGAAGAGATCGTCCCTGCTGCGGCCGAGGCAGCAGAAGAAGTATCTGCGGAAGCTTTGGAGCAGACTATTACAGCGGCAGAAGGTAGTAGCGCTACAGAGGAAAATGCCTCAGCTATCGAGGGAGATTACGTAGATCTCACAGCCCTTTCAAGCACCATGATCTATTCCGAAGTCTACAACATGATGTACTATCCCGAGAACTATGTGGGGAAGGTCATCCGCATGGAGGGCGCCTATTCCGATTATTACGACGAAGCAAAAGGGAAACATTTCTACGGCTGTATCATAATGGATGCCACAGCCTGCTGCGCCCAGGGCGTGGAATTTGAGCCCACAGCTGACTACACCTACCCCGATGATTTTCCTAAGGAGGGGGACATGATCCTGGTGGAGGGAACCTTCGACCTCTATGAGGAGGATGGGTACACATACTGCACCCTCAGAAATGCCACCATGGAGAAGAGATAACTCATTTTTGCAAAATGTCCGGGAAAAAGGTAAAATAAAAGTTAGGCACATCAGACTGCACCTGGCGTTTTCGATGAGGACTTCACATGGATCAATACCACTACAGTGAAACTGAACTTAATCTGATTGAGAACAGCTGCATTCCCATGGCGGTATATCAGTTTATCGACCGCAGGGTTGTAACTGTGGCCATTTCCAGGGGCTTCTGCGAATTATTCGATATCCAGGATATAAAGGAAGCCTATGACCTTATGGATAACAACATGTATCGGGACACCCATCCCGAGGACGTGGCCAGAATATCCGATGCAGCATACAAGTTTGCTACAGAGGGCGGCGAATACAAGGTTATCTACAGGTCCAGGAAGGGCGACGAGTACAGAATCTACAGGGCCCATGGCAAGCACGTTTATAAGGGCGACACCAGGCTCGCCGTTGTAGTTTATTCAGAAGAAGGTGCGTTTCTGGACAGTGAGGACAGCTACGCTGATAACCTTCAGCAATCCCTTTACAAGGCACTTCGTGAGAGGACCCAGGCCTACAATACAAACTACGATTACCTTACAGGTCTTCCCAGCATGACTTACTTTTTCGAACTTGCAGAGGCAGGAAGAGAGAATCTCCTTGCAAGCGGCCAGGAGCCTGTGGTTTTATTTTTTGATTTAAGTGGTATGAAGAATTTCAACCACAAGTACGGTTTCTCTGAGGGCGACAAGCTTATAAAAGAGGTTGCCGACAGCCTCAGGAAGCATTTTTCCAATGAGAACTGCGGAAGATTCGGAGGGGATCATTTCGCTGTTTTCACAGCCCGCCAGGGCATGGAGGACAAGGTGGACGCCATAATAAAGGAGCTGGAAGAGCTCAATAATGGTGTGACACTGCCCCTCAGAGTGGGAGTCTACGAGGTTCAGGACAAGCACGTGGAACCCAGTGTGGCCTGTGACAGAGCCAAAATGGCCTGCGACGCCACAAGAAGCAGCTATGTTTCCGGCATCAGCTTTTTCCATATGGATATGCTCCGCAGAGAGGAAAAGAGGCAGCACGTCCTTGAAAATATTGACAGAGCAATTAAGAACGGCTGGATACAGGTCTTTTACCAGCCCATTATCCGCAGCGCCAATGGCAAAGTATCCGAAGAGGAGGCCCTTGCCAGATGGTTCGACCCTGAAAAGGGCATGATTTACCCCGATGAGTTCATTCCTGTTCTGGAGGATGCAAGGCTCATCTACAAGCTGGATCTCTTTGTGGTAAAAGAGGTTCTTGCCAAGATGAAGATCCAGAAGGAAAAAGGGTTCTATGTGGTGCCCCAGTCAGTGAATCTTTCCAGGGCAGACTTTTTCTCCTGCGATATCGTGGAAGAGATAAGAAAGCTTGTGGATAACGCCGGGATCGATAAGAGCAAGATAACTATAGAGATTACAGAGTCACTGGTTGCCAGTGATATTGATTTCATAAATGAGCAGGTTGACAGATTCCATGAACTGGGCTTCAAGGTGTGGATGGATGATTATGGCAGCGGCTATTCCTCACCGGGAATACTGCAGCAGATCAGTTTTGACACCGTCAAGTTCGATATGCAGTTCATGAGGGATTTTGACAAAAACAAGGATAGCAGGATCATTCTTTCCGAGCTCCTGAAAATGTGCAGGGTCCTTGGAATTGAGACTGTTGTTGAGGGTGTTGAGACCGCCGAGCAGGCAGAGTTCCTCAAGGAAGCAGGCTGCACCAAGCTTCAGGGCTATTACTACAGCAAGCCCATTCCCATGGATGAAGTATTTGAGTGCTGCAAAAGGGACATTAATATTGAATTTGAGACTGCTGAGGAAGCAGAGGGCTATGCATACAGAGAGAAACTGAATGTGTATGACCCTACCTTTACGGAAATGGCCCAGTCTCTTTCTTCTGACTATATTTACTTTTACTTTGTGGATCTTGATACAGAGGATTATGTTGAGTATGCCACCGATGGCCGGGGCAGGATCATTTCCGCCGGAGTCAGAGGCAAAGACTTTTTTGCCAAATCCTATGAAAATGCGGCCCATGTATTAGTTGAGGAGGATGTGGAGCAGTTTCGCCAGAGCTTTACAAAAGAGAATGTGGTAAGGCGCATTGATACCTCCGGAAGCTATACCTATACCTATCGAATCAGGCTGGAGGGCAGGCCCACCTATGTTCATATGAAGGCCAGCCGGTCCAAGGTGAATGGCGTCAAAAACGGCATGGTCATCGGTGTCAGCGATATCGATGCCCAGAAGAAACAGCAGGAGGCCTATGAACGCCTTAAGGAAGAGCAGATAACCTACAACAGAGTTTCTGCCCTCTCCGGAGATATTGTGTCCATCTATACCGTCAATCCCTACACAGAGAGCTATTACAAATATGTGGAAAATAAGCGTTTTAAGGGAATCGGCATAGCCTCCAAGGGCGACAATTTCTTTGAGATCTTCAGGGAATCCGGCAGGAAGCATATTTTTATCGAAGATGTGGACCAGTTCCTGGACTCTTTTACCAGAGAAAAGGTTCTTAAGAGCGTGGAGCAAAAGAAGATCTTCTCCATGAACTTGAGGGTCATGGTCAGTGGGGATCCCAAGTACGTGAATCTGAAAGCGGCCATGGTCAAGGCCAAGGGCGGCAAAGAGCTCATCATCGGTCTTATCAACATAGACGATCAGATGAAGAGAGATCTTGAATACGCCAAGAACCTCACCGCAGCCCGCAATGAGGCCAATATCGATGTCCTCACCGGAGTTAAGAACAGGCACGCCTATGTGGACGTGGAGGAACAGCTGGATGCACTCATCGAGGAGAAAAAGGCCTCGGAGTTTGCTGTGGTTGTTTGCGATGTAAACGGACTGAAGGAAGTCAACGACACCTACGGTCACAACGCAGGAGATGAGTACCTGAAGGAAGGCTGCGACATGATCTGCGGAATCTTCAGGCACAGTCCGGTGTTCAGAGTGGGCGGCGATGAATTTGCCGTCATCGTACAGGGCAGAGGCTACAAGAACATCGACAAGCTCATGAAGCTGATGGAGGAGAAGAATGAGGAGAACATCCGCCAGGGACGTGTGGTTGTGGCAGCAGGAATGAGTGCTTTCCATAATGATCCCGGGGTGGCCTCGGTCTTTGAAAGGGCAGACGCTGCCATGTATGAGAATAAGGTAAGACTTAAGATAAAGAAAAAGGAGTTAATGGGATGAGCGACGGGGTCAGAAGAGGACTTGTGATGGAAGGCGGAGCCATGCGGGGAATGTTTACCTGCGGCATACTGGACGTCCTCATGGATAATGACATAACCTTTGACGGAGCGGTGGGAGTATCCGCCGGAGCGACCTTCGGCTGCAACATCAAGTCAGTGCAGCCCGGAAGAGCATTCAGATACAACAGAAAGTATTGCGGTGATAAGAGGTATCACAGCATTTCCTCCCTGATAAAGACGGGAGATATCTACAACGTGGATTTTTGCTATAACAAGCTTCCCTACGAGCTGGATAAATGGGACATCAAGACCTTTGAAGCCAATCCCATGGAGTTCTACTGCGTGGCAACGGACATCGAGACAGGAGGGGCGGTGTATCATAACTGCCGCACCGGTGAGAAAAAGGACATTGTCTGGATACAGGCTTCAGCCTCCATGCCGCTGGTTTCAAGACCTGTGGAGATAGACGGTAAAAAGTACTTAGACGGCGGCATGTCGGATTCCATACCCCTTAAGTTTATGGAACACAAGGGTTACAACAGGATCCTGGTCATCGAGACCCAGCCTGTGGACTACGTTAAGAAGCCCCAGAAGTATATGCCGCTGGTAAAATGGACCTACAAAAAGACCCCCGGCATGATCAAGTGCATGGCAGAGCGCCATCTCATGTATAACGAACAAAAGCGCTACATCCGTGAGAGGGAAGAGGCCGGAGAGGTCTTTGTTTTAAGACCAAAGGAGCCCTTAAACATAGGTGCCATCGAGAAAAATCCCGGAGAGATCGAGCGCGTATATCTTCTTGGCCGCAAAGAGGCAGAGGACAATTTAGAAGCTATCAAGGCATTCCTTAAGTGAGGGGAATGTCTTTTTTTACCCCTTTAATGCATTATTCTCTTGAAGCACCGCGGTCAATCCTATACAATAATGGGTAATGAGGTTTTACGAGAGGAAATCATTTGGAGGAAAAAATGAAGAAATTTGATGGATTTATGTTTGGCGCTAACCTGGGTGGATGGCTCTCCCAGTACGACGACGACAGCAAGGAGCATTTCGATACCTTCATTACTGAGGCGGATATCGAGAAGATCAAGAAGGCAGGCTTTGACCACGTAAGAGTTCCTGTGGACTACGTGATAATCGAGACTGAGGATGGCGACCCTATCGATGAAGGCTATGAATATATTGCCAACTGCATCAAGTGGTGCAGAAACAATGGTCTTAACATGGTACTTGACCTTCACAAGTGCTATGGTTATTCCTTTGATCCCCTTGATACAGGGGCCAGCAAGGAGAAGTTCTTCTATGACAAGGATCTTCAGGAGCGCTTCTACAAGACCTGGGAGACCATCGCAGAGAGATTCGCAGCTGATGCGGATATGCTGGCATTCGAGCTTCTGAACGAGGTTGTTTCACCTAAGGTTGTTGAGGAGTGGAACGAGATCTCAAGAAAGTGCTCACTGGCTATCAGGAAATTTGCGCCGGTTTCTTATATCATCATCGGCGGCGTTTGCTACAACAGCGTAACCAGCGTGCCCCTTCTTGGCAAGCCAATAGATGACAAGATCGTTTATAACTTCCACTGCTACGAACCCTTCATCTTCACACACCAGAGAGCATTCTGGGTTGAGAACATGCCTAAGGATCTGGTGGTTGAGTATCCAGGAAGCCTTGATGAGTACAGAGACAAGTCAAGAGAGCTTTCACCGGATCTTGCCGATGCCATCAACAGAGGAGAGATCACCGAGATCGGACCTTCCTACTTCGAGAGAATCTTCGTTCCCGCTGTTGAGACAGCTGAGAGAGAGAATGTTAACCTCTACTGCGGAGAGTACGGCGTAATCGAGCTTGCCGACACAGAATCCGCCAAGAGATGGTTTGATGATATCCACAGCGTATTTAACAAGTACGAGATCGGACACGCTGTTTGGAATTACAAGGAAAAGGACTTCGGAGACACCGTTCAGAAGTGCTTCTTCTAATTAAATTAAAAATATAAAGCAATGACGCTTTGGGAGCTTATTTATCTATGGATAAAAATCTGGAACCTCTTTTTACACCTTGGAAAATCGGCAATGTGGAGATAAAGAACAGAATAGTTTTAACCTCCATGGGCGGAACAGATCTTTTCGGTTGGATGGAGAAGAATCATTTTGACAAGGAAGGGGCAGATTTTATTCTGGAGGTGGCTTCCAACAATGCAGGACTGCTCCTTCCCGGATGCCAGCCTGTGTACAATCCCATGTACGGCCAGTGGCTGTACAAGAACAAAAAGATGTATAGGGACCTTGCGGAATGGATGCCAAAGTTTCACGCTACCGGAGCCAAGCTCTTTGTCCAGCTCACAGCGGGCTTTGGCAGGTCCTTTACCGTAAGCTCCATGATGGAGACTTTATATAACAACAGATTCTTAAGGGCAGTGAGCAAGCCTGTGATGGACCTTGATAAGATCACAGCTTCCGCCAGCCCTTCTCCCAACAGATGGTCCGACAAGCTCCCCTCCAGAGAGATGACAGTGGAGGAGATACATGAGTTTGTCAAGGCCTTCGGCAAGACAGCAAGACTTCTCAAGGCCGCCGGTGTAGACGGCGTTGAGGTTCACGCTGTTCACGAGGGCTATCTTCTGGATCAGTTTACCCTGGGCTATGTCAACAAGAGAACAGATGAATACGGCGGAAGCTTTGAGAACAGATACCGCTTTGCAGTAGAGATAGTAAAAGAGATCAAGGAAAAGTGCGGCAAGGACTTCCCTGTATCTCTTCGTTACAGTGTGGTTTCCAAGACCAGGGGCTTCAGACAGGGAGCTCTGCCGGGAGAGGATTACACCGAGGTGGGAAGAGACTTTGAGGAGTCCAAGAGAGCTGCCAAATATCTCCAGGATGCGGGCTATGACATGCTCAACTGCGACAACGGAACCTACGACGCCTGGTACTGGGCACATCCACCGATTTATATGCCGGAGAACTGTAACCTTGCCGATGTATCAGAGCTAAGGAAATATGTGGATATCCCGGTGGTCTGCGCAGGCCGCATGGATCCGGAGGTTGCTGCCAGGGCGGTAACTGAGGGACAGATAGACGGAGCGGGCTTTGCAAGACAGTTCCTGGCTGATCCCCAGTGGGTCACCAAGCTCATGGAAGATAAGAGAGAGGATATAAGACCCTGTATCCTCTGCCACAACGGATGCTTTAACATGTGTCACTACAAGGGAGTTCCCAATGATCAGGACCTCTATGACAGCCTCCATCTTGCAAGGTGCGCTGTCAATGCAGAGACCATGCAGAAGGACAAGCATCATATCAAGAAGACAAGACATCCCAAGAAGGTCATTGTCATCGGCGGCGGAATCGGTGGAATGGAATGTGCCAGAGTCCTTAAGCTAAGAGGCCACGAGCCTGTTATTTATGAAAAGACCGGCGAACTGGGAGGCACCTTTATCGCAGCCAGCGCCGAATCCTATAAGGGTAAGCTAAGAGACCTTCTTTCCTGGTACCGCAGACAGATTGAGGAGCTTGGAATCGAGGTTCACCTCAACACCCCCATCAAGGATGTAAGGAAGTTTGGAAGAAGCGACATCATCATCGCCACAGGCTCCAAGCCCAGGTTCCTGCCCAACACTCCCGGAGGCGAGAAGATGATAGAAGCCTGTGACTTCTTAAGAGGCAGAGAAGTCGGCCAGACAGTAGCGGTAATAGGCGGCGGCCTTACAGGCTGTGAGATAGCCTACGAGCTGGCTCTTATGGGCAAGACTCCCATTATCGTGGAGATGAAGGATGACCTGATTTCACAGAAGGGCGTGTGCCTTGCCAACAGTTCATACCTCAGGGAATGGTTTGAGCTTAACCGGGTGGAGGTTCATCTTGAGACCGCCCTCAGCGAAGTCTGGGACGGCTACATTATTTGCAGGGATAAGAAGGGCAAGGAGTTCAGGATCGACTGCGACAGCGTCATCAGCTCCATCGGATACATTCCCAACCCTGTGGTAAAAGAGAATGAGAAGACCAGCAACATGGACTACGTCGGAGACTGTAAGGAGATCGGTAATCTTCGAACAGTTATCTGGAGAGCCTATGAGGTGGCAATGAGAATATAAAAAAACTGTAAAATTTTTAGAAAGCAGGTGGCGATAAGTCACCTGTTTTTTTTGACATTTTTCGGGAAAAACTGAAGCCAAAGCACAAAAGTTATTCGTATAAAGTACATATCCAAGCCCCCCCGGACAGGGTAGAAAATACACGTTAAACAGTTTAAAATATTAATTACAATGCGTATATTAGCTGTTCGTAATAAGGAGGGTGACAAATGAAGCGGAAACTAAGAGAAACATTGGCCTTTACTCTGGCTTTTTCAATGCTCTTTTCCTCGTCCCAAATGACTGCGTTTGCAGCAGAGGACATTGCAGAGGAGCAGGAGATACTGGAGGTTTTTGAGGAAGAGGAACCTACCGGGGAAATCCTGCTTGAGGAGGATGTTTCGGAAGAAGAGCCTGTCTTTGTGGAAGAGGAATCTACACTTCCGGAAGAGGGGGAGACTATCCTTACAGATGGCGGAGAAAGTTCCCCCAAGGACAAACTGACCATGATGATCTACGGCATTGGCTCAGATCTTGAAAGAGAGGGCTATGCTTATACTATTGATATTTGTGAGATTCTGGCAGGAATGGATGCTGCACTGGTCAACTCCACGGATGAGACCAAGACCCTTCCCATTAACCTTGTGGTTGAGACAGGCGGCGCGTCCTATAATCCCCTGATGAGTGACAAAAGGGATGAGGCTGCCAAGGCAAAGCTTCGTGCCGATACCGGCAGGAATATCCTTAATGACGAAAATGCCTTTAAACAATATGACGATGATCTCAAGAAGCTTACAGGTGGCGATGAACTGAAGTTCAAGACCCTGTTCAAGGTTCTTACCGCTTCAAGCTATCCTGAGAATGTAACCTCCAAATCTGAGATAGGTGAAGCCATTGACTGGTCCAAGAACCAGAGATGGCATTTTGTTCCTGATCCTACAGACAGTGCTCTGGCACAGATTGAACCTGCCAAGAGTCCTGTTTCATCGCAGAATGAAAACATAAGCCTTGTGGAAACAGACAGTAATGGCGTAGTCAAGGAGCTCTATGACTTTGTAAATACCACTATGCAGGATTATCCCGCAGAGCAGTATGTTCTTGTGCTGTGGGATCACGGCGGCGGCCCTGTGGACGGCTTTGGTTCCGACGAGCGTGACCTTGAAGTTGATAGTAACGGAAATAGAATATCATCTGTTCTCCATGGAATAACCGGCGTTGATATCCAGAAGACCATGGCAGCCCTTAAAGCCAACAAGGGTGATAACTGGCAGAGCTTTGCTTTTGCCGGCTATGATGCCTGTCTTATGGGTTCTATTGATGATGTGGCAGCCTGGACCGGCTATTCAAGATATCTCATAGCTTCCGAGGATCTTGAAGGATCTGACGGCTGGTATTACACACCCTGGGTCTATGACCTTTCAGTAGCTGCCCTTAAAAAGGACGAGGATCCTTTTGCAAACACACAGACCATGGACGCCTTGTCAGAAACCACCGGAAGAAAGATGGTTGACAGCTTCTGCGAGTGGTTCAATGACGGCAGGGGAACCCTGGCTCTCTTTGATCTTAGAACTGATGCGGCTCTTAACGTTGCAGACGCCATGGATGGACTGTCGGATGCCCTGATTGATTACATCAGGTACAATCCCGCAGACGCCTTCAGAAGTTTTTACAATGCAAGTAAGAATACCCATATGTTCGGCGGAATCTATAAGGGAATGCCTGACATAAATGCCTTTTGCGAAAAGCTCAAGAATGAGCTTCCCGAGAAAGAAAGCAGAACAGAGGAAGAGCAGGTTATCTATGAAAAGGCAAATAATCTTCAGAGCATGCTCGATTCTCTTATCAAGTATTCAAAGAACACCGGCGATTACAGAGATGCAGACAAATTAAAGGGAATTACACAGTTTACTCCTTATATTGATGCTGCAGAGGGCTGGAAGTACTGGAGCATTATAAATTCCGGATCTGAAACAAGAGAGGCCTACAAGGACTTTATGGCGACCTATGCCGCTATGCAGGAGACCGGAAAAGTTCTCTATGAAATCTATGATAATGCCGATAATAAATATCCTACAGATGATGCTGCAATAGCAGCCATAGAGAAGACCTTTGAGGAAAAGCTTAAAGAATTCAGAATATCCGATTTTGCTCAGTCAACTATAGATGAGGTGGCCTCCGAGCTCTTTGAGGAGAGGCTCACCAAAAAAGATACCAAAGTAGTAAAAAGAGGCAGTAACTATTACAGCAAAAACGACCACTGGGAACTGGTGGATAATCTCTACCAGCATGCCAGTATGCAGTTTGAACTTAAGGATGAATCGGTACAGAATATCTACCTTGGATATTTAAGTGATGGCGAGTTCGAAGATGGCGGCTGCAGGCTTGACAGATTTGGCAAGGATCTTAAGTGGTTCTACATGTCAGCCGAGGGACAGGACTATGTTTATCCTGTCAGCCTTCTGTCTGCACTGGGAGATGACCCTTTTACGAAAGAAACAGATATTCAGGTTCCTGCATTCCTTCTTTCCAACAAGGATATGGAAGATGCGGATCAGTATAGGCCCGTTGAGCTGATACTTCTTGACATAGTCTTTGAAGAAGGTACGGTAAACGGAGAAGTTTTCGGATATTCCACTCTTAATGAAAACGGAATTTCCGCTACTTCAAGATATGTGGGAAAAGATGAATTTACCGAAGATCAGTACATCGTTCCCACCTATGAATACCCTGAAAAGCTCATGGGCGACAGCTTCACCTCCATGGAATTTAAGAATGCTTCCGCTGAGTTTCTGCTTAAGAAGACACCTCTTAAAAAAGCTGTTTTCGGAAGAGGCGTTATAAGTGAAGATTCCATGCAGGAAATGGCAGCAGAGCTTGCAAACTGGTCATACGATGAAAACAAAGTCCTTGGAGAAGCCAAGGGCAGCATTAAGGCTGACTATTTTATCAGGGATATGTTCCAGAGGGAATACTTCATTGAGGAGTTCGCTGATGAGACTGAAGGAACTGCCAAGGCCACGATTATGTTCTATGGAATCGGCTCCGATCTTGAGAGAAATAGCTATGCAGCGTCCTATGATATGACTGAGATCATCGCAGGTCTCACCGCAGCCAAGAAAACTCTGAATGTAGAGAAGCTCCCTATTAATGTTGTGGCTGATCTTGGCGGGGTAAGCTATGACCCTACAGCAGCTGAGACAGAAGAAGGAAAAACCCGTGATGATAAACTGAATGAAAGACAGAATGATCGACTTAGCATAACACAGAATAATGATGAGTTTAAAGCATACAACAAGATTCTGGCAGAGCTTGGTGACACTGAGACTGATTCCTACGATATTTTCAGTGCCCTAACTGCTGCTGTAAATGATGGCGCAGTGGTATCGGATGAGGCCATTGACTGGGAGAAAAACCAGCGCTGGGAACTGATGCCACTTAGTGTAGCAGATGATAAATCAAATTACTGCCTCGCTGCAGCCAAAAACTTCTATGAGGATGACAATGCAAATCGCAATACAGTAATGACACAGTCGGATGAAAACGGTGTCACACTTGAGTTGTATGATTTTGTAAAGTCCACCATGGAGCAGTATCCTTCAGAGCAGTATATCCTTGTACTTTGGGATCATGGCGGAGGAGAGATCCAGGGCTATGGCGTGGATGAAAGAGGCAGCGGCCTCATCACCTCCTACAATGTAACAAAGACTTTTGAAGCTCTGAAAAAAGACGTTAAGAACTGGCAGTCACTTAGCTTTGTTGGCTATGATGCCTGCCTTATGAGTACACTTCAGACTGCCAGAGCATGGCAGGGAAGTGCTGAGTACATGATAGCCTCTGAGGCCTTGGAGCCCGGTGATGGCTGGAACTATGTCCGCTGGATAAATGCCCTTTGCAAAAAGGCAGCAGCTGATGAGAACGATGCCTTTGGAAAGAGCAGTACCATGGCAGCTGTCACAGAAGAAGTGGGCAAGATCGCAGTTGATGATTTTGTGAAGTGGTACGTAACAGACAACAAGCTTGATATGGGAACTCTGGCCCTTATAAAACTTGACAGAGATGAACTTAACAACTTAAGCAGAGCTACTGAAAACTTTGGAGCAGCTCTGAGTGACTATATCAAAGAAAAGCCTTTGGATGCCTATTCTCAGATTTATGATATCAGAAAGGATACTGTTGATTTCGGCACTGCAGCTGACTTAAGGCACCTGGCCTATAACACTGAGAGAGAGTTTTATGCATTAGCCAATGATACAGACGATGCTAATCTGAAGAAGGTGGTTTCTGCAGCCCAGAACCTTATAAAGGCCAGTGATGGCGGAGCACCCGTGGTTTACTGGAAAAATACAGGTTATTTCGAGGACTGGACCGCCCAGGGAAATACACAGCTGGGAGGCATTTCAGTGGAGTTCCCGTATAACACGAATGTCGATATATGCTGGGAATCATATCTTGACCTGTACAGGAAGATCGAACCTGCTACCGACTCATGGCGTGATTTCATGGGAAGCTATGTGGCAATACGTAGTGCCGGAGATATTCTCAGGGATGTTTATGGCGGAGAATACGCAAATAAAGATGCGGCTGTAGCAGAGCTTAGAAAGAGCCTTGATAAGTCTTTGACAGGATATTCCGTAACTGCTTCCTACGGGGAGTCTCTTAAGAGCGCTGTTCCCGAGCAGTTGTATGATAACCGCATAACTTCGGATGATCTTCATGTGGTAGCCATAAATGATGAATATTACTTTATGCCGAGAGTAACCGGTAATAAACTTATTGACGGCCTTAGGCAGCACGGATGGCTTAACGCTGACGGAATAGCCTACGGACTGGGAGTGATCCCGGGCAGTGCTCTGGACGGCGAGCCGGGTGAAAACGGCATTAAGATTCCCTATTACGGACTGACCAATTGGATCTGGATAAAGGACAAGAACAGCGGCCTTATTTATCCTGCCTCGGTCTATGATACCTTCTATCATGATGATGAAGGAAATACCATGGGAAAGACCTTTGCTGCATCTATACCGGTAATTACTTTCCAGGCCTCCAAGAATGATAAGGGAGAAACCGAGTATTTCAGAAATGGCATGGTCTATCTGAACGTAATCTTTAAGGATGGCGATAAACAGGCTGTAATTGAGTCCTTTAATGAGCTTGATGTAAATGCTCCTAATGCAAATACTCGTTTAAAAGATGCTGATGAATTAAAGAATCTGTTTATCCTGCCTATTTACAATGCATATGAGAATCTGGTGCAAGGCAGCCCTGTTAAAATTGACTTTCCACAGGGAAAGAATCCTATTCCTGCAGCTGACCTGGTGATCAGCCGTGGAGAAGAAAAGTATGGGGATCAGGAAAAGAATTACGTCTCAGCAGGATACTATCTGACAGATAAGTTTGCAGAGGAATATGAACTTCTTGAAATGAAGTACAGAACCTTTGGATTCAAATGGAAAAACTCAGGTGCATCAACAAGCTCCATCTGGCTTTCGGAAGGAGCAGTGATCACAAAGGCCGATCTGACCCCTGTAGTAAGTGTAAACGGCATTGATGACAGCGAGTCGACAGAAAAATATGGTAAAAATATTCTTGGAAATCTCAAGATAATAGCAGGGGAAGAAGAAAGCTACCTTACCGATGAAGGATATACCCTTGGGAATGTAAGATACGTGGATATCATCCTTGATGAGGCAGATCTTACCCCGGAAAAGATGGTTCCCGGCTTTGATGCTCTGTCTGAAAACGAGAAGGCAAGTATCAGAAACAGCTGGAACAATGAATATTTTAATTTGTGGAATCGTGGAAAGATTCGTATAAATGTTGTGAGATCGGATATCACAGAGGATGACGAGAAGTCAGGAATGGATTCTCAGATATCCCTGACACCGGCAGGTGACAATACTTACAGCATGACCATGGTGAAGGGACAGACCCTGACCCTTGGAAAAGGACAATGGGAGTCCAATAATACCGAATATGTAACCGTTGCCAAGACAACAGGAAAGATTAAGGCCAAGAAGGCAACTCCTGTGGCGAAGACAGAAGAAGATAAGGATCTGATCGTAGCTGTCACCAATAGTGCGGTTAGTCCCGCTGTCACATATATGATCACTGTTGTAACTCCTGTTCTTTATCAGGTTGCAGATAATGAGGGTAAGTCAGAGTTCTTGCCGGTTAAGAGTATTAACCTTAATACTGCAGACGGCGAAGGAAATCCTGACAGGGTAAGATTTAGCCTTCTCAGTGCTGAAGTAACTGAAGGTGTTCCGGGAAATATTACCTTTAACGTCGCCTGGACCAGCTCCAATCCTAAGGTTGCAGCTGTTTATCCCGATGAGGAGGACGGAAGCACGGCCTGCGTAGTAAGAGCTGTTTCCAAGGGATCAGCCAGGATCGCCGCATGGGTAAACGGAAAGGCATATTCCTGTAATATCAAAGTTACTGACGTATATGGAAAGAAGACCCCTTATGGCATTCCTTCTACCTTCGGACTTTCTGCTGAAGAGGATGGAACCCTGAATGATGGTGCCATCACCGTGAATTCGGGATCATCAACAACCCTTAAGTATTCATCAAAGAGCGGTTTTGTTCCTAAGAAAGCAACCTGGACCTATAGAGATGAAGAAGGTGAGGAGATAAAAGAAGAGGATGCTGCAGCCTATGTAAATAAGAGCGGTAAGCTTGTAGCTGCTCATCAGGGAAGTTCTACTCTTAAGGGAGTATATACCGCCAAGGGAAAGACCATAACCGCAGAATTTACCGTCTACGTTGTTCCCGCTCCCGCAAAGTGGTCCACCTACCTGATGAAGGGCAAGACCGAGACACTTAAGTTCTATAAGGTAAAAAATGCCAAGGCAGAGTGGAAGTCCTCTGATGAAGCCGTTGCCACAGTAGACAATAAGGGTAAGGTCACTGCAGTAGCCACCGGCGTAGCAGATATCACCTGTAAGTATAACGGCTCCGTATATATGACCACCGTTTATGTGGAAGAGGCTGCTCTTGATACCTCCGACAGCAGAATCAAGGAAGGAGCCAAAGCAAATACCTATACCCTCACACTTAAGAAGGGCACCAGGTACCTTATAAGCGCACCTTCCGTTTATCAGAAGCTTAACTGGAAGTCCTCCAAGGCAGCATGTGCCTTTGTAAATGAAAACGACATCATCGAGGGAAGGAAAGCCGGCAAGAGCAATGTGACCACTAAGATAAACGGCGTAACAGTAAAGATTGAGGTAATTATTCAAGATTAACCATACATTTTTTACAAATAAGCCTTAGCATGGTAAGATTTATTCGGCCATGCTAAGGCTTTTTTACGATAGAAATTATTAGATACAGGGATACGAATGAATATTTTAAATGTTGAGAATGTAAGTAAATCATATATGTCAAAGCCCGTGCTGGAGGGGATCTCCGTGGGCATCAATGATGACGACAAGATAGGCGTGGTGGGCACCAACGGAACCGGTAAGTCCACTCTCCTTGCCATTATCGCAGGGGCGGTTTCTCCTGACAGCGGACAGGTGGTGGCCGCCAATGGCCTGAGGATCTCCTATCTTCCCCAGAACCCGGTCTTCGATCCGGACAAGACCCTTCTTGAGAATATCACAGACAGGATCTACGCCGGGGGCGACAACTGGGACAAGATGGGAGAGATCAAGGCGAACCTCTCCAAGTTTGGAATCGACGACCCGGAGTGCAGTCCCGCCATTTTATCCGGAGGACAGAAAAAGAGAGCGGCTCTGGTGGCAGCCATCATGACCCCTTCGGACCTTCTTATTCTGGACGAGCCCACCAACCATCTGGACTCTGAGATGATCGAGTATCTGGAGGAGTTTTTGCAGCACTTCAGAGGGGCTCTTCTTATGATCACCCACGACAGATATTTCCTGGATGAGGTCACCAATCAGATCCTGGAGATCGACAAGGGAAGCGCCTATAGATATGAATCCAATTATTCGGGATTTCTGGAGCTAAAGCAGCAGCGACTGGACTACGAGCAGGCAGCAGAGAGAAAGGCCGCCACCTTGTATAGGAAGGACTTGGCCTGGATGCTTCGCGGGGCCAGGGCCCGTTCAACCAAACAAAAGGCCCATATCCAGAGATTTGAAGAGCTTCGTGACAGGCAAAAGCCCGAGGAAGAGCGATTTGTAGAACTCAGCTCTCTTCCTAGCAGAATGGGTAACAAGACCATAATACTTGAGCATATTTCCAAGGCTTATGAGAACAGAACTTTGTTTAGGGACTTTTCCTATACCTTTAATAAGCTTGACAGAATAGGAATAATTGGGCCCAATGGCTGCGGTAAGTCAACTCTTTTGAAGTGCATAATTGGGACTATTACGCCGGATCAAGGCACTGTTGAGATTGGTCAGACCATAAAGATAGGCTATTTTGGCCAGGAAAATGAAGCTCTCGATGAGAATAAAAGAGTCATAGATTACATCAAGGATACAGCTGAGTTCATCAGAACAGCAGAGGGCCTTGTGTCTGCATCAGTTATGTGCGAGAGATTTCTCTTTAGCCCGGATATGCAGTATGCACCTATTTCCAAGCTTTCAGGCGGGGAAAAGAGAAGGCTGTACCTCTTAAGAGTACTGATGGAGCAGCCAAATGTCATCATCCTGGACGAGCCCACCAATGATCTTGATATTCAGACTTTAAGGATTCTCGAGGATTACCTTGATGGATTTGCGGGAATAATCATAACTGTCAGCCACGACAGATATTTCCTGGACCGCGTGGTCACAAGGATTTTTGCATTTGAAGAGGGCGGAGAGCTATATCAGAGTGAGGGTGGCTACTCAGATTATGTTATACACAAAAAGAGCATGGAAAGCGCTGATGGTAACAGCAATTCAGGTGCTAGTTCCAAGAAAAATGCAGGCAATACCGGTGGGAAGGGAATACCATGCAGCGATAATGGTGCTGACCAATTGGAGAAGCCATCAAATGGCAAGTACCGTGCTCCTCGCGAAAAAACCAAGCTTTCTTACAAGGAACAAAAGGAGTACGATAGTATAGAAGAAGAGATTGAGAAGTTGGAGCAAAAAAGCGCAGAGCTCGAAGGGCAGATTGCTGAGGCAGCTACTGATTATCCAAGGCTTGTTGCTCTTACCAAGGAAAAAGAAGAAATAGACGCAGAAATTGAGCGTAAAATGGATAGATTTGTTGAACTACAGGAAATGGTGGATAGTTTTTCAAAATAAAAACTTTCGCGATATGTAAATAGGGAGGTTTTGCATATGTGGAACATTCTGATAATTCCTTTTTTAGGAACAACACTTGGAGCGGCCAGTGTCTTTTTGGTTAAAAGAGAAATAGGAAACAGGTTACAGCGAGGACTTACAGGATTTGCTTCTGGAGTAATGGTCTCGGCATCTTTCTTTAGCCTCCTGCTCCCAGCGCTTGAATTGTCTAATGATATGGGCAAATTGGGATTTATTCCTGCGTCCATTGGATTTGGAATTGGAATGTTGTTCTTATTATTTATGGACATGGTGATTCCGCATATGCATTTGGATAAATGCGAGGAAGGACCAAGAACCGGTCTTAAAAGAACTACAAAGCTGGTTCTTGCGGTAACTCTTCACAACCTACCTGAGGGAATGGCTGTTGGAATAGTTTGTGCCGGCTGGATGTATGGAAACAGCGCTATTTCTTTTGCTGGTGCACTTGCGCTGGCAATTGGTATAGCACTGCAGAACTTCCCTGAAGGTGCAATTGTGTCCATGCCCCTTTTAGGTGAGGGAGTTCCAAAAGGCAAGACCTTTTTGTACGGCATGCTATCAGGAATTGTTGAGCCTATAGGCGCACTTTTAGTTATCTTTGCCTCTGGCTTTTTTATTCCTCTTATGCCATACCTATTAAGTTTTGCGGCAGGAGCCATGATCTATGTTGTTGTGGAGGAACTTATCCCTGAGATGTCTGAGGGAGTCCACTCCAATGTAGGCACTATCTCTTTTGCCATGGGATTTATACTTATGATGGCTCTGGATATTGGTCTTGGTTAAATAAGAAAACTTAAATTGAATTACTGCAGAAAAGGTAAGTAAACCGGCAGATGATTGTATACATATCATCTGCCGGTTTTTGTAGATTAATAGGTACAGAAAAGCGAGGGAAAAGATAATGATCAGGAATCCTATTTTAAGAGGTTTTCATCCCGATCCTTCAATCATAAGAGTTGGGGAGGACTATTATATTGCAACTTCAACCTTTGAATGGTGGCCAGGAGTCAGGCTCCATCACTCAAGGGATTTGAAACACTGGGAACTAATCGAATATCCGCTAAACCGGGTTAGTCAGCTTGATCTAAGGGGCGTTGGCCCGTCGCAAGGAATATGGGCACCTTGCCTCACATATGAAAATGGAGTTTTTTATCTTGTTTACACTATCGTGCGCTCATTTTACTGCAATATGTATGATACAGAGAATTACCTGGTTACAGCCACGGATATTCATGGTCCGTGGAGTGAACCGGTAGCGCTTAGCAATTTTGGCTTTGATCCATCTCTTTTTCATGATACAGATGGTAAAAAGTACATGGTTTCGATGGTTACCGACCACAGAGTGCCTAAAAAGTATGCAGGAAGGATCATTCTTCAGGAGTATGATCCTGTGAACAGGTGTATGACTGGAGAGGCCAAAGAAATATTTACTGCGTCAGATATTTTTTTGGAAGGTCCCCATATTTTCAAAAGAAAGAACTGGTACTACCTCTTCTGCGCAGACACTGGGACAGGCGAGCTTCATGGACAGTCAATCCTAAGATCAAAGAGTATCTGGGGTCCCTACGAAATGAAGGAAGATAAGCCTGAAAAGTGGGAAAAAGGAGATGCTTATTCGATTATGACGTCAAGGCATTTTCCTGATATTCTTCTTCAGAAATCAGGGCATTGCGATCTGGTAGAAACGCCTGCAGGGGACTGGTATATGGTGCATCTCTGCGGGAGAGCGAGCAGAATGAAAAATCCAGATACAGCGCCTCGGTTTAAAAATTCCAGAAGATACATGATTGGGCGTGAAACTGCCATACAGAAAATTATATGGAAAGATGATTGGCCATATCTATTTAGCGAAAGGGATAAGAAGGTTACGTCGATCCCGCAGGATGAAATCCAGGAAAAATCAAATGAAGATGGTGCTGCTCAAAGAAAAACTAAATTTGAGAAAGATGATTTTGATAATAAGATTTTGAATCTAGATTATCAGTCGCTACGAATTCCTATGGACGAGAAATATCTTTCTCTTACTGCAAGGCCGGGGTATCTGCGGCTCTATGGAAGAAGTGGGCTTTCTTCACAGTTTTCCCAGAGCCTGAGTTCCAGAAGGATGACTTCTTACCACATGGTGGTAGCTACAAGAGTTGAATATGAGCCGAAGGTTTTTAAACAAATGGCAGGCCTTATTTTTATGTATGATACCGAGAATTACCTGTATCTTCATGTGACAAATGATGAGGATATAGGCAAATGCATAACACTTCTTAAATACGAGAACAAGAAAGCTGAGTATTTAAGTGGTTATATTCCGATAAAAGAGAATGCGCCTGTAACTATGAAGTTACATATAAATGGGACAGATGCGGCCTTTGAATATTGCGTAGGAGGTTGTGACCTGGAGGATTGCAGGATGGTACAGATCGCACACTCTGTTGGTGCAAGCTTCTTATCGGATGAAGCATGTGATCAGGGGTGGTTTACTGGAGCGATGATTGGGCTTTGTACGCAGGATCTTACCGGAGCAGGACTTTATGCTGATTTTGATTATTTTGAAGTAAAAGATATATAGGTGAGGAAAAGAGATATGAATGAAAAGTATAGTGAGTGGGCCAAGAAGGAGCTTGTGAAGGTAAAAGAGAAGATAGCATGGACTTCCGAAAAAAATAAATATAAATTGCCTTACACAACGGATTCAAATGGAGTTTTCGACAATAGAGCGGACTCAGGAAAAGACTTTAGGATAGATGATGGCGTCAATTGGTGGACCAACGGATTTTGGGCAGGAATATTGTGGCTTATATATCATGACACAAAAGATGATAAATACCGCGATTATGCAAGGATTCAGGAAAATATGTTAACTCCTGCATTCGACATGTTCTATGGGCTCCATCATGATGTTGGATTTATGTTTGTACCTAGTGCTGTGGCTGATTACAGAATAACGAAAAATGCAGTATCAAGAAAAAATGCTCTTCATGCAGCAAACCTTCTGGCTGGAAGATTTAATGCCAAGGGAGGGTACATAAGGGCCTGGAATGACTTGGATGACAGCGATACAAGAGGATGGGCCATCATAGACTGCATGTTTAATATTTCTCTTTTATTCTGGGCCAGCAGAGAGACAAGAGATCCAAGATATGCACATATAGCCAAAGAGCATGCGACAACTGTAATGAATACTTTTGTAAGAGAAAATGGTTCGGTATGCCACATTGTGGAGTTTGATCCAGAGACAGGAAAGAGGATAAAGAGTCATGGCGGTCAGGGGTATGCCCACGGCAGTTCCTGGACTAGAGGGCAGGCTTGGGGGCTATATGGCTTTACCAGTGCCTATAGAAATTCCTGTGATGAGGCCTATTTAAAAACAGCAGAAAAAATTGCTGACTATTGTATATCAAAGATAGATGACACCGGGATCATTCCTATAGATTTTGATCAGCCCAAGGAGCCTTGTTATGAAGATTCCTGCGGGGCCTGCATCATGGCTGGAGGCCTTATTGATCTTTCAGAGCAGATAGAAGATGAAAGCAAAAAGGAAGTATATCTGGAAACGGCATATAAGATTATCAGGACTATAGCTGAGAAAAGAGCTGATTATACCAGGGAGTGCGAAGCAATAGTTCAGAACTGCTCAGCATCTTATCACAATAAAATACACCATGAAACCATGGTGTATGCGGATTATTTCTATATTGAGGCCCTTTATAAACTGACAGGATCAGGATTTATGATGTGGTAAGTCTATGCCCAGTGGCTATTTCTGTAGTCCGTGGGTGTATGACCTATAAATTTTTTAAACTGCCTCATGAAATGGAGTTCGTTCTCATAGCCACAGATATCAGAAACCTCCTTGATACTAAGGTCGGTAGTTGTCAGATAGTGCTGAGCAGAACGCAAACGGGCAGAAATAATATCTTTTTGACAAGAGGTTTCAAAGAACTCTTTGTATAAATGCTGAAAATGGGAAACGCTTATATAGAGCCCATCAGCAAGTTTGTTAACTGACCAGTTTTCAGCTGGAGAATTATAAATAGCTGTTCTGATCTGGGAAAGTTCCAGGTAGAGCTTGGGAGCACGTTCTGTCTGTACTGAGGAAAACTGCTCTTTTACAAGCAACAAAAAAAGATGCATATAATGGTTCACTAATGAATCTGTGTAGTCTGAATTCTTATGAAATGACTTGGACATTAGTTCTACCAGGTTAGTAAGGCTACGGAAATCATAGGGATAAAGAACCTTGGAAGTAGGAATGGCAAGCTCTTTGAAGAAGTCCACATCATCACCGTCAAGACGAAAGTGAATCCAATCGTCGTTATAGCCAATTTCCTCTCTTCCATATGCGATAGGTGATTTTGGAGGGTAGATTATGAGCATATTAGGTCTAGTTTCGATCTTCTCTCCATTTATTTCAAACCAAGCATCTGTCTTGACTAAAAGAACCAGATATTCGTCAGAAGTCAGATTATATGAGATGTTGCAAGGCTTCTTGTGATTGGAATCATAACCGCAGGTTGAAACGGATATCATTTTATGCCTCCTGATAATTGCATAATAAGTCAGTTAATAACCATATTAGGACATAGTTTTTACCATGTCAAAAAGATTAAACTAATAAAGGCTTTTAAAGGAAAGTAACAAGGGGGTTACGATGAGGAAGATAAAAAATATCTTTTTGGAACTACATAAAAACAGAGTTCTATATCTAATGATGTTTCCAACTATAATCTGGGTCACAGTATTTTGCTATGTTCCAATGTACGGGGTATTGATAGCATTTAAAGATTTCAGCTACAAAAAAGGAATATGGGGAAGTCCATTTGTTGGACTTAAGAATTTTGAATTTCTTTTCCATTATAAGGGTGTAGGCAGGATTTTCTTTAACACAATCTTTTTGAATGTTCTATTTATAGCAACTGGAACTATTCTATCCATTTTCTTTGCTTTGATATTTGCAGACATAAAAAACAAAGTATACAGCAGAGTAGTGCAGACAATTGCTATTTTTCCGCACTTTGTATCATGGACTGTTGTTGCTATGTTTCTCGGAGGAATCATTGGGGGAAGCGGCAGATTTACACACTGGATCATTGAGCATGGCGGGAGTGATCCGCAGTTTTACAATCAAGCACTGTGGTGGCCCCTTATTCTGGCTATATTAAAAATCTGGCAGGGTGTTGGCTATGGAACAATTGTCTATGTGGCTGTAATAACAGGACTGGACAAAGAAATTTATGAAGCTGCAAAGGTTGATGGCGCAAGCAGGCTGCAGATAATCTTAAAGATCACGCTTCCGCAGCTTAAGGTTACCGCGATAATGCTCACTTTGATGAGCATAGGCAAGATCTTTAATGGAGATTTTGGAATGATTTATGCCATTGTCGGTGAAAACTCGCAGCTTTATGCCACAACTGATGTCATAGATACTTTTGTATACAGAGCACTTCGTGAGCTGAACAACCTGGGCATGAGTACAGCTACAAGCTTTTTCCAATCCATCGTCGGGCTTGTTATGGTATTTCTCACAAATGCTATTACCAAGAAAATAGAGCCGGATGCGGCAATTTTCTAAGGAGGCTACATATGAGTCAGAAATTGATAAAAAAGAAACCTACTGGAGACGTTTTTTTTGATATAGCAGTTTGGGTGATCGCAGCTGCGTTTTGCATCATGTGCCTTTATCCCTTTGCAATTATCATTGGGAGCAGCTTTGAGACTGAAAAGAACTTTGGCTTGTACGGATTTTCAATTATCCCGCGTGAATTTACAACCAAGGCCTACGGCATGGTCCTGGGGGATTCACAGATTTTTAAAGCCTATGCTGTAACTATAGGAACAACGGTATTTGGAACGTTATTATCTATGTTTTTAACTATCACAATGGCTTATCCTCTGTCACTTAAAAAGGTTAAATACCGCAATATCATAACATTTTACGTGTACTTCACAATGCTGTTCGGCGGTGGACTGGTGCCAACATATCTTTTGATCAGCAAAACTCTAAATATGAAAAACACACCTATTGTTCTTGTGCTTCCTGTAGCGTTTGTGGCTTGGAACATGTTTCTGATGAGAAACTTTTTTGCATCGCTACCAGCGGAACTTGCAGAATCTGCTTACATTGACGGGGCAAATGACATGCAAATACTTACCAAAATCATTTTACCTGTTTCTGTTCCGGGATTAGCGACAATTAGTTTATTCTACGCACTAAACTACTGGAATCAGTGGTTTAATGCAATGTTATACATAGAAAAGTCAGATTATTATCCATTGCAGTACTTGCTTATGCGAATGCTGCGAAGCGTGGATTCGATGCGAGAGATGGCAAGGAGCACTGGAATATCAATGGGTGACATTCCTCAGAATTCACTCAGGATGGCTACTACTGTAGTGGCAATTGGGCCAGTTGTTTTGCTTTATCCTTTTGCACAGAAGTATTTCACCAGTGGATTAACGGTGGGCGCAATTAAGGGATGATAGCCTGGACTAAAAAAGAGCTGTGTATTAGGGAAATCTTTCGCCATATACGGCGAACGATATATATAATGTTAGGAGGGTACTATGAAAGGGAAAAAGAAAAGTTTTGGAACAAAGGTAACTGCGATTATCATGGCAGCTGCAATGGCCATGGGGATTACAGCATGCGGGAGCGCAGAAGGCACAAGCGAGCCAGTAGTTGATACTACTCAAGCGGAAAGTGGCGCCGTAGCAGGGGCCAGCAAGGAAGAAGCAGCAGCTCCTATTACTGAAGATGTTACCATCAACATCCGTGTCATGAATGAAGTTAAGAACGTAGACAAGGTCATTGCAAAATATGAGGAGATGGTTGCAGATGACCCGGTAATGAGCAAGATCCATCCAAATATCGAGTATGTTATTGGAGCAGATTACAAGGATAAGCTTAACATGGCTTTGTCTGCTCAGGAAGACATAGACCTGATGTTCTGCGGATCATGGTTCGGCCTTACCAAATTTATTCAGGAAGGTGACTTTGCGGATCTGACTGGATATTTTAACAATGACGAATTCCCGGGATTAAAGAAAGCTTTTTCAGGACAGTTCCTGGATGCTATGACATCCTATGTTCGTCAGGAAGATGGCTCATACACAAAAGGTATCTACGGAATTAACATGGCTACATCTTATGAGGATAGCCGCGGCTTTATGTATCGTGAAGATTTGCGCCAGAAGTATGGTTGTGATGAGATTACAGATCGTGACAGCCTTATGGCTTTTGTAAAAACTGTCTCTGAAAATGAACCGGATATGATAGGTGTCAACCTTTGGAATTTCTTTTATCTTGACAGCCCTGTATATACTGGCAAGCATGACAATGTTTTCAGTCAGGATTCAACAGAGGTATTTGGAGATCAGACCAGAATTTATGTAGGACTTAGCGAAGACCAGAAAACCGTTTTGAATATAGTAGTTGCAGGCGACAGCGACGAAGAATTTGCCAAGATGCCTGAAGGCTATCAGTATGACTTTATCACTGAATATGCTGTAAAGCGTACAGAGTGGAACCCATATTTAAACCCAAGCCGCGGTGAGACTACACCAGTAGAAAAACCTGCAGCAATTTCCTACAGTGCGCTTAGTGAATTTGAGAACAGATCCAAGGAAGCTATGGAGAATGTTCCAGGCTCTGAGTGGAGATTTTATGTTATCGATGATGCGCAGCGAAACAAAGAGGAAGGGGCAGTAATTTGCGATATAGCAACTAATAACTGGCTTGTAGTGCCTGAATGGTCAGACAAGCAGCTTGCTACAATGTACTTTCTTGATTGGATGTTTGGCTCAAAAGAAGCTCATGATCTTTTCCAGTATGGTATTGAAGGAGAGGACTGGGAAGCAATTGGCGATAATGG